>Ga0209526_10003020_pt1 | contig 11419 bp, 12 predicted proteins | sample JacPinW_OM2H0_M1_FD_188566 | JGI IMG/M metagenome (GOLD analysis project Ga0209526, IMG submission 188566) | Forest soil microbial communities from Algoma, Ontario, Canada - Jack Pine, Ontario site 1_JW_OM2H0_M1 (SPAdes) (version 2) | ecosystem: Environmental > Terrestrial > Soil > Boreal...
CTCTAACGATTTTGCCGAGAAGGACATTCAGAGGCAGATCGGTCTTTTCAGCGTACCATTCTAAGAATGACCCCCGTTGCCACCGAACCATTGGTTCGAGGCTATTCTCGAACATAAAGAAGTCGGAGATGATCGAAACATCGTTCGTCGATCCACTGAGTCCAAGCAGCTTCACGAGATGATCCAGGATAACGATGTTCAGCGCATCGTAGCCTTGGGATGGCACTATTGATCTCACGATCATGCAGGCATAAGAAGACGAGTTCAGGGCGGACCCAACGAATCGTTTGCCCAATTGGCGGATTGGGTCTGAACATCTTGAGCGGTGATGATCGAGCAGGGAAAGGCGTCACCAACCGCGTTGAAATCTCCGGCTATCACTATTGGATGTGGAGTGACGATCGATAAGGGACCGTTCACTATTTGTGCTCCTCGGATTAGAACGATCGCATTGTTTGCGGGTTTACCGGTGCCATCTTGTGCGACCAAGTATACTGATGTGAAGTTTCTTGGGAGTTTTTTGTAGTCCAAGGCTAGCAGTATTTGCCCGGGATTGTCTTTATTCCGGTAAGCCGCGAGAGGTACCGATTCTTTAAGACGGCCTTGTCCCGGGTAAAGTGTGGGGTACGATACTCCGTTTCTCCCGGTTACTACCATTTGGTATCCGGTCTTTTCGTTGAACGTGCTCCCAACATAGGCGACGACGATTAGATCACATTGGCTCTGGAGTAAGTCGAAGTTCAATCCTCGGCTGGAACTCGTGTCATATATCAGATCTACCGGAGCGCACTCAATCGGCAGTACGTCATTGGTAATCAGCTTCGAATCAAAACGAGTTCGGGCGTATGCCAAGAAATCATGCTGCGAATCCGGAGTCGGGCCAGCCATTTCAGTATTCATTGACACTCCGATCAGACCGTTTGGGCTGTCGACATCGCTAATTTGCAGGGAACCCAAATTAAAAGTGACTTGATCCTTTGAAATCACCGGAAAACCAGAAAAGAAACTAGCAGCGATGCTGATGCTCGATTGGGAAAAGACTCTTCCCACATTGGTCCCAAATGGGGTCGGCGCGATGACGAATGGATCACCGGCCGAATAGACGGTGAACTGCGAGACCGGAATTTCTCGAACCGCAATCTGGGGTGTCACCGTCAGCTGAACATCGGGAAGCCGTTGTCTCTCGTCTAGCACCCTTTCCGAGAGTACTGTGACATCGAGCAATTGCACTCGAGCCAACGCCGCTGCAAACGGGTCACTATTAACAAGGGAGGTGAGATTTGCCCTATCTTGTAATCGTACGATGGGAGCGACGGTCAGCAAAGGGGTGTCGCTATGACCCACCAGTGTGTTCGTGAACGAAAGCGACTGGTTTGCATTCACGGTGCCAAGACCTGCAGATCCGGAGCTGATGAGCTGCTTGCGAACTTGTTCTTCTATTTCCAGGATGCCTTGCTCCGCTGTTATTTCCCTTTGGTCTTGATCGAGCGTCCTGGCCGCTCGTTCGCGAAAGTTATCGGTAAAGATCAAATATGAGACAGCGATCAGCGTGGCAACGACGACGGCAGCTAGCACTAAAACCAGCGTTGAACCAGATTTCCGGCAATCGTTCCATCGCATAGAAATCTCCTGTCGGGACGGATCTACCGCATTGGGAGCGGAAGTCCATACACGCTAAACGGGACCAGATCGATCGAAGTGGTCACGTTCCAGTGGGCTTGGATGATGCCAAGGTTTGCATCGAATAGAGATGCGGCACCCATCGCAGTTGCGTGGTCGAAATATCTCTTTCGCGGACTCCCGCCATCGAGTCGCGTATAACTGATCTGGTTTCCGGCAAAGCCGAATTCCTCGACTAAACCTGGCCGCTCGCAGACCAAGAAATCTCCCTCCGGTTCACCTGGAGCCAGCGATGATCCAAACTTGATGCCAGGATCCACTGCATAGATCTGGAAGACAGTCGCGCTCTTTATCGAGATGGCCATCGCTTCGGCCAGACTTTCGTGTTGTGCTTCCAGAGTATTTGCGCCAAGCACCTTAAATTGCCGAATTGCTGCCGTAAGCATAAACCCGGTAGCCGCTCCCATGACTACAACCGCAGCAAGCAACGCGGCCAGCATTTCTATCAACGTGAAGCCGAGCTCAGTTTTTCTGCGTGCCACAATACTCATGGAGTTGGCAATGGATTCAGCGTGACAGTTTTTATGAAAGTTTGGGCAGCCTCATTACTATACCCTGGAACGGTATACGTGAGCGTTAGCTTACCGCCCTCGAACGAGGGGCTTATCGAATACTGAATCAGGTCGTCATATTGTGGATTGCTGTGCGAACTGTTGCATTTCAAAGGATGATACAAAAATCCATTCAGCGGATCTTGAGGAGCATAGCCTCCGGGCAATGTAACATCGGTCAACGGTTTGGCGCTCTTGGGAGCAAATGTTTGAAGCTCGTAGTATTCTCGTAGGACCTGGTCGGCCCGGTGATCTAGTCGGGCTAGCAATGCCTTGTAGTCAGCCAGTCGCCAGACCGCGGTAATACCGATTGCGGCTACAGAAAACACCACGCAGGAAGCTAAGACCTCGACTAGTGAAAACCCTCGTGAATGGCGGCAATTATTCATCCTCTTCCTGCACGGATTTTTGGGGTCGTATCTCTTTTCCGGTAGTACCCCCGGCCAAAGGGGGCTCTCCTGGAAGATCAGAGGAATCCTCAAGAATTCGCCTTTCGCCTCGGCCTAACCGGTCCCGGCGCTGGTTAGTCGCCGGTATAATTGTCGGCGACACGATGACGATTAGATTAGTGCGCAGATTCAAATGTGATTTTGTGCGAAATGCATAGCCGAGCACCGGTATTTTAGAAAGGCCCGGGACACCATTCTGATTAAACGTGGCGCTATCCTGCAGAATTCCTCCAATCACCGCGGCCTGCCCACTTTTTATTGTAATGTTTGCGGTGGTGCTTCGGGTAGAAACGATTGGGATTTGCGTGGTTGTCCCCGGTTGGGCGGCACTCGTTCCCGCGATCGTCGACAGCGTTGGATTCAGATTCATGTCGACCAGACCGCCTTCTAAAATACGAGCCACGACATCAATGGTTAAGCCGGTAGTAAATGTATAGGGAGTAGTGCTCGGCCCATAGTTTTGGGTGCCGGGAGTCTGGAGGAATATAGTCTGTTTGGTGTCTGACCGGATTGTAACTGGCATGCCGCTTTTTGCGACTGTCATTGGGGAGTTATTGCTGCGGATCCGCCCTTTGGCTTGCAGCGCTTGAACTACCACTTGCACATCCGAAAGGTTCAATACGAGGCCGTTCGAAAAAAAGGATCCTGGGGCGAGAAGCTTTCCTGTCACCGTTTGAAGATTGGTGGCTGGAGGTATGCCTGCGTTGCCAGTCAAAGAAAACTTAGCTCCTTGCCCGCTTTGTAGGCCAAGCGTTTGACTCCAATCAATCCCACCACCGATAGAGTTGTTTTCATTTACCTCGATCACATAGGTCTTGATGAGAATCTGTTGCTCGCGACGATCCAGTCGCTGAAGTTCTGCATTGACGAGTTCCTGCTGATCCGGCGTAGTTCGAACCACAAGTGAGTTACTGCTGCGCTCGACAAAAACTGAGCTCTGCCCATTCTTTTGGAATCCACCGGTGGAGAGCGGGGCATCGAACGGAGAGCCGGGTTCGTAGCGCGGACGACTCTGGTCAGATCCGGTACCGCTCGAGATGGCCAGCGCGTCTGGCGTCACGTTGGTGTTCTCCGGTTTGGGGTAAGCGGGAAAATTGGGAGCCGCCTGACTCACCTTAATTCCGAGAAAATTGGCGATAGGTTGCAGAAGAAATTCGGCCGGCTGGTTTCGAATCACATAGCGCTTGGTGAGGTAGAAGCTCGGACTATCAATATCTGATCGACGCAAGGTGTACTGTTGGCCATCAGTGACGACCTGGAATCCACGGGATTGAGCGATTTGATAAAACGCTTGGATTGGTGTCAGATTGGTTAGCGTAACTGAGATTCGCTCGTCTACAGGAATATTAGGTTCGATATAGTTCACACCGGCTTGCTCAGCGAGAATCCTTAACACTCGAGCGATGGGCTGATTGGTGTACCGGTGAGTTCTCGGTTTGTCGGGTGGCATCTGCGCCGCCGCTGCCGCTTCGGAATTTTCACGTTCGCGCAGGAGTCTTTCTATCTGGTCAACAACCGTGTCGTTTGATTGATTCCCCTCGCCAGGAGTTGCCTGAATATCGATGTTCCCGCCCGGAGCCGCTGTCGGGCTCGCGTCAGGTAAACCCTGACCAAACGCGAGCGGTGGTAGCAAAGCGGCAAGAAAGAGGATTCTATTCATCGTGTTCCACCAAAGGTTTTCTGCGTTCTAGCTGGATGCGTTCTGGAAAGTAATCACCACGGTAAGGAAGTTTGCAGAGTGTTGACTTGAATCCTGGAAGGAGAAGCGTGACGCCAGTACTTTGAATTGCGCCCACCTCAACAAAAATGCTCTCTTTCCTTCCGCCGGTTTTTTCCAGGGGCAGTCCATAAGTTTTGGCGAGTTCCTCCAATTGCAAAAGTTCGTTTTGATCGATTGAGAGAGGGATTTTCTCTCCTTGAGTAAATGGAATACCGTTAATTAGTGCGACACCCCGAGTCGCTGTGTCACCGGTGCTAACTCCCTCAACGAAGAGTTCGTTTTTGATTGCTTGGATAATTGTGTCCAAGTACTGCTGCGCAGCTTTCGTTGTAAATGACGCTGCCAGATCGGTTCGACCACCGACCAAAGTTTGCTTGGCGTCAGCACTAATAAAGGGATCGCGGCCTTGAGGCAGATACCGAAAGATATACAAATCGGGTAACCTTGGAAGGACAACGTCGGCCGAACTTGCCGATTCCACACGGGCGACCAAAACGACTATCAGAAGTGTGAGATAGGATTTCATTTTCCGCTCAGCAATCGCAATGTAAATCGACCATCAAGGTAAGTCGGAGCGGTTGAGAAAGCGGGAACAGCGGCAGGCCGGTTCAACGCGACTTTATCGAAGTAGAGAAATGCATTTGAGTTTTCCAGCTCTGCGATTAGCGAAACGACTCTACTGAACTCGAGAGTCGAAGATCCGGCGAGGTAGATTGCCGCGGTCTCCCCATTGGGAACGCGAGCCGGCTGAGTAACAACACCCATCTCCGTAAGGCGACTAATAACGAACGGTTCCTGATCGGTAGCCTCGCGATTAGCCAGAAGAGAGCGATTGGTTGAGCTCCGGTTCAATTCCAAGTTTTTCGTCCTCGCGACCGACTCGTTCAATCGGGCGAAGAGAGCATCGATTCGCGGCTGACTCAGCTTCAGACCATTGATCTCCGCTTCTAGCCTGCCATTTGCTTGGATCTGAAGCTGATCAGTCAATCTCAAGTCTTCGAGATAAGACCGACCCCGGACGAGGAGTACGGCCTCCCCTGCTAAGAAGAGGACTACCGAAAGGCCGAGCAAGACAACTATGCGAAGAGCTGGTTTCATTAGGTGCATACGACTCACAAGGAGTCAGGCTCAGAGATCTTAGTAAGCCCTAGATTCAAGTAGTTGCCGGTTGGTTTGATCGAGTACTGGATTTGAATAGGAAATAATCCGTCTGAGCGCTTATCGAGTTGCCAGGTTCGCCGCAGTTCTGAACCGGGCGGAAGTATCTTCGCTAGGCTTTCTTTGAAACGGTCAACCGCGCCGTCGCTACCTGACTTGGCAGTTGCTTGCAAAAGCAGCATATAGTCCTGGGGTACACGATAGGTACCCCCAACAGTTGAGATGGCCTGATAGTTGCCAGTCTCAACAAGTATTGAGTCGAGTGCCACATCCGAAGGGATTCCTTTTTGGATGGCCGAAAGAATGGCGCTGCTAGGGATACGATTCCGTAAAATTGGCTCCCATTGTCGGATTTGCCCGAGCTTTTGGCGTACTTCGCGAAGCTTCGCGTTCTGGCTTTGCAAATCGGCTGTTCGAATCCCAATTTGTGATTTGGCCGTCGACTCCGCTTGAAAACGGTTCCAAAGGAAGAACCCGAAAACGCCTAGGGGCAACTGCAAAAACGTCGCCGCGAGCAGCAAGGATCCGGCGACTCGAAACACTCGGTCATGCTTATATCTTTGTAGTAGGATTCTCTCTCGAGAAATAAATAGATGCTTCATACAATTTTGCTTTCCAGCCAACTCAACAGATACGCTCTGGCATCCCTAACCCCGTCGCGCGTTCCGCGACCATTGCGGACCGTCAATTCTGAACCGTGAAGCTTTTCCAAGGCTTCCTCGTCGAATGCTAGGCCGCCTAATCGCGACGCCAGGAGCTTCGGTGACCCACCGGAGGACCAGACGCAGATGTAGGGTTGCTGAGTCGTATCTAGTTCGGCAGCAATCGCGGCTAATTCCTTTTCTACAAAATCGACATCATTCTCGTACTGCCGAATTAATGTGAGCGCCCGGTTTTGAACTGCCGCTATGACAATGGTTTGCTTTAATTGGAGGACAAAGAAGCCCGTGCGCTGGCCGATAGGAATTTTCTCGATAAACCAACGCAAACACGCAATCGGAGCAGGTATGATTCCAAATAATGATCCTTTTTGAGCCTCTGCCCATGTCTCGCATTCCTCGCAGTATTCTCTCGGAACCCCGACAATCATCAAATGACTGTGATTGCGGTCGATGCGCCCCGTCACCTCTTGGAGGTCGGAACTTAAAACCGACCAGCGGAAATCACGCCTGTCGTCCCAGACACCGATTACCTGTCGGGGTTCTTCGTGCAGACTCTCCAAAAGACCTTCGACCGAATAGTCACGAAGGTTTCTGGTATTGTGGATATTGCAGTAGAGATCCTCGGCGCCAAAGTCCGGGACGAGAGCGAGTTTCGGCAAGCCGTGGACCCGATTTCTGGCCAATAGCTTTGCCGCAAACGTCTTTGTGATTGTAACGGGCGCCCGGGGAAGCCCGGGTATCGGCGGATGATCAGCGATTTCACCAATTCTATCTTCGTAGGCTACCGGACAACGACGTCGAATGACTAGTACTGATGCAGTGTCAGATGAAAGAAAAAACAAGACGCTCGGTTCATCACGAGAAAGCAATCCACCAGCCACGTAATAGCGTAGCGGGAAATTCCGAAAATAATGAACAAACGAGTAATTCATGGCGCTTGGTTTCTAGCAGACACTCTTCGCATAAACAACATATTTCTCTTGTGTTCTATATGTTTCGCAAGATTTGTACTGCGGGAAGAAAAGTCGCGAATACGATCCCGCCGATCACTACGCCTAGAATGACAATCAGCATTGGATCCAGGATTTGCCGAATCGCACCGAGGTAGCTATCAAGCTTTCGTTCGAGTAATTCCGTAAGTCTAAATAGTCCTTCGCTGCCGGCGCCGGAAGCCTCCATGAAGGTCAACCCGTTTACCACCAAATCGCCGAAGATCTCCATATCGTTGCGAAGAGCAGCGGCGAGCGACTCTCCTCGATGCACTCGCACCAGAGCACGAGCCACCGCAGACCGATACTCATAGTTCCATGAGAGATCCCGACAGAGCAGCAACGCCTGTGTAGTTTTTGCCCGAGCCGTTTTGAGTTGGGCAAACGTGCGACTGAAATTTGCCCGAATTAGCAACAATAGAAGTTTACCAAATACGGGGACGCGCAACACCAGGCCGTGCGAGCGGGGTGTTCGCTTCACCAGCGTTGGTAGGTGTAGGATCGCAGTTGTGACTACTGCAACTCCGAACAACAGCAGGATCGGGTGCTGCGAACTGAGTCGAGAAATCTGTAACAAGATTTGGGTTGGAAGCGGGAGTTCCGCATGCATTTCCGCAAGAACATGAATGAATTGCGGCACCACTTTGGTCAGCAAGAGCCAGACTACTCCGCAGGCCGCCAATAAAACGATGACCGGGTAAATTAGCATCATGAGCAAGCGATGTTGCAGATCATCGTTGCGGGCCCAGATTTTGCGCACATTGGTCAGCGCTTCGCTGAGAGTCCCTCCCTCCTCTCCGGCCGAGATGAGGCCGATAGCAACATCATCAAATATCTGCGGGTAGACTCTTATCGCCTGCGAAAAACTGGAGCCTCGCGAGACTCTATCTCGGAGCTCGGCGATCACTGATGCCATCCGTCGGCTGGTCTTTGTGTGCTGCGAGGTGGTGTTCAAACAGATCGTAAGCGCCGTTCGGAAATCCATTCCCAGATACGCGCTTGTCTCCAATTGCTCGATAAAGGTTAGCTTTGTCCGGAGCGATACTCGGATCGACTGATCGTTGATCTTCTGTCTCTCAGCCGACTCGACGTGAATTACGGGTCGATTGAGATTAATCAGACGAAGATTCAACTCAGCTGCCGACGCGGCGTCTATGCTCGCCCTTATGTAGGGCGCACCTTTTGCCTTTTGCGTGACATAGTCGTATCGACCCATTGCCTCAGTACCGAAGTTCCAGATTGCGACCAGTAGTGTATCAATGCTACTGACCTGCCGGCGTGGCGGAGGGAGCACTGATCGGAATATTATACTTGGCTATGTACGGATTGTTGCTCGGGTCGTCGGGCTTGAATGAAGGACCCCCACCCCAAATCCCGAGATCGAACCTCCCTCCCGTACCCTGATCGAGGTCGCCCGGCTGACTGAGTTGTTGACCAAATCTCAGCAGGTACTTTCTCAAAGAGTTGAAATCTACCGCAGCCGAATCGGGAAAAGGTGTTGGCGAAGGCGAAACGGCCGCTTCAGCATCGAGTTGATACTGCACTTTGGCTTTTTGAATCGCATCCAAGCGATCGGCGATCATCGCTGCTTGGGACTTCTTCATTGAGTCGATGATGGCCGGATAGATGATCGCGGCCAGGGTTGCGATGATAGTCAAAACAACGAGTAGCTCCACGAGCGTCAACCCTCGCTGCCGAGTTCTGCGTTTTGTTTGCATGTTGATCTTTCATGAGGCTTTCGCATTTTTGAAATCATTAGTTTACATTGCGATTTGGCGCTGCATCTCTGTTTTGGCGGCCTGTAACATAGGTAGATCGACTGTTGTTCTTTTTGATATCGGCTTTGTTGGGCTCGTCGCCTATGACGGGCTATACTGGTTAATGCGGCGTCGAGCTGATCTCGGGGCCAAGAAAATGTGGAACTTCTGAGAATTTGCCGTTTCTGCGTGCACCTAAAAGCGGCTGACAAACCTTCATAGTGTGGCTTTTGCGCCACGCGAGCCGTATTACTGGAAAAGGGGCGGTTCCATGAATTCTGCCTTCTACGCCAAGGTCCGGGACAGATGCGCTCGGCTTCGCGTATATCGATGGTTTCGCCACTCTGGACTAAGTCCATTCTAGCTGGCGAGAATCAAACAATGCTAATGACAAATACAGAACTGCTCGAAGACTCAGACGCAGCGGTTCAACTCCAACCGTTCTCGATCAGCGGCATACCAGACTTCGGTCCGCGTCAGCAGTTTGCGCGCAGTGATTAACACCGCCTCGATGTTTGCCGCCACCTCTTCTGACGCATGTGTCAAGACTAGCCGCGTAACTCTGCGCGAAGAAAGAAACTCAAAAAGCGTTTGCGGCTCGAAATGCGCGATCTCACATACCAAAAGGTCTGTCCCAGCTTTGAGAGGCTTGGCGAGGTCGGCCGGGGTTCCAATGTCTCCGGAGAAAACAAACTCGAAGATAGGATGCCGAATCGCCAGGCTGAAGGCGTGAAATCGCCCATTCCCGAATCGGTCGACCAACGCTTGCAAGTGAGTCGTCGGTGTCGGCGTAATCTCGCAACCACACACAGAATGGATCGGCGCGTCTTCCCAGGCATGAAAGAGAAGTTCGAAAGACAAGAAATCCGGACCGATATATGATGCGCTCAACCAGTTCCGGAGTGGGTCGATCAGTTCCGCTGGCAAAAATATGGGGAGCGATGCTTGTCGACCGACTATCCATGCCGCCTGGATAATCATCGGCAAACCGCCGGTATGATCCGAATGACCGTGCGTTACTACTATCGCGTCGAGATCGGCTGGGTCGACTCCGATTTCAATCAGAGTACGAGCACTCGGTTCTCCGGCATCGATCAAGATCTTCTGTCTACCTGTATCCAGCAATAAGCCGGTATGGTTTTTGTTCGCCGTAGGATATCCTGGCGCGGTGCCGAGGAAAGTAAGCGACGCCATAAGGATAGGTTAGGACTAATAGAAACCGGACTACCCGGCCCAAGTGAGGAGATCAGGAGCGCCGCAATTTATATTCGTAGCTATCCACCAACGCTAACCAACTGGCTTCGATTATGTTATCCGAAACACCAACCGTGCGCCAGTTTTCATGGTGGTCGGTTGAATCGACCAATACCCGCGTCCGCGCCTCGGTACCGATATGTGAACCGATAATCCTGACTTTGTAGTCGTCGAGCGTGATCTTTTGGATCTCAGGGTAGACCGGCTTTAAAGCCTTCCGCAGCGCTGCGTCCAGGGCATTTACCGGCCCATCGCCTTCTGCCACCATGTAGTAGTTCTCCTTGCCAACGCGCAATTTAACGGTCGCCTCGCAGGTCTCATACCGATTGCGCACCGAGCGGATATAGGTGCAGTGATACTCCAACAATTCCCAGAGCGGTTCCGGATTGCTAAGGACCCTTCGGATCAATAATTCCAATGATGCTTCAGCCGCTTCAAATTCGTAACCGAGATGTTCGAGTCGCTTGACTTCCCGCAAAATCGCCGACACCGCGGGCGAACCTTTCTCCAAGGCAAACCCGAGCTCACGCGCTTTGGCAATTATATTGCTCTGTCCCGAAAGCTCGGAGACGACAATGTGCTGAAAGTTGCCGACCGATTCCGGCGCAATGTGTTCGTAGCTCTTTGCCAATTTTATTACCGCGTTGGCGTGCAGGCCTCCTTTGTGCGTGAACGATGTAGACCCGACAAACGGAGCTCGGATATTATGCTGGCAGTTCGCCAGGTCATCGACCAACAACGATAGTTCCCGCAGTTTCCGCAGATCCGGCACTACCTCGATTCCGAGCTTGAGCTGCACGACGGGAATGACGCTCGTTAAATTGCAGTTTCCGGTCCGTTCGCCGTATCCGTTTATCGTGCCTTGCACCTGGACGGCTCCCGCCTGCAATCCAGCCAGTGCGTTAGCCACCCCCAGCTCACAATCATTGTGGGTATGAATGCCAACCGGCACACTCAGCGCCTCAACCACCGAACGCGTGATCCGTTCGATCTCGTGCGGAAGCGTTCCTCCGTTCGTATCGCAAAGTACCACCAGGTCAGCCCCGCTTTCGGCCGCAGCTTGAAGCGCTTTCAATGCGTGGGCTGCTTCGTCCTTGTAGCCGTCAAAAAAATGTTCGGCATCAAAAATAACCTCTCTCCCGCAGGCCTTCAGATAAGCCACCGTCTCGCGGATCATCCGCAGATTTTCTTCCACCGTA
>Ga0209526_10003021_pt1 | contig 11414 bp, 10 predicted proteins | sample JacPinW_OM2H0_M1_FD_188566 | JGI IMG/M metagenome (GOLD analysis project Ga0209526, IMG submission 188566) | Forest soil microbial communities from Algoma, Ontario, Canada - Jack Pine, Ontario site 1_JW_OM2H0_M1 (SPAdes) (version 2) | ecosystem: Environmental > Terrestrial > Soil > Boreal...
TGAAGGGATCTCCTGCGGATCCCAACAGGCTGTATGCATCGCAGTGCAGCGGCTGGTTCGGTCAAATGATTCAACGATCGAACGACGGCGGAAAAACGTGGGAGCCGGTAGGTAACAAATTTATTTATGACGGTGTGCCCGGTACGCACCAATGGTATGACGGGAAGCCGCACGCGTGGGAGTTCAAGCGGGTCTGGCATCTGGAGCCGTCGCTGAGCGATCCGGATACGGTGCACGCGGGAATTGAAGACGCGGCATTGTTCCGGTCAAAGGATGGTGGGCAAAACTGGGAAGAGCTTTCGGGATTGCGTAAACATGGTTCCGGTCCACGCTGGCAGCCCGGCGCTGGCGGGATGTGTTTGCATTCGATCATTCAGGATCCGAAGAATCCGGGTCGAATGTTTATTGCTATTTCGGCTGCGGGCGCATTTCGGACGGATGATGGAGGGGAATCGTGGCAGCCCATCAACAAGGGACTGAAGTCGTTATATATTCCTGATCCGGAGGCTGAGGTGGGCCATTGCGTTCATCACATTGCGATGCATCAGTCGCGGCCCGGAGTGCTGTTTATGCAGAAACACTGGGACGTGATGCGCAGCGACAATGGCGGAGATTTGTGGCAAGAAGTGAGTGGGAACTTGCCTACGGATTTTGGCTTCGTGATCGACGTGCATGCGCACGATCCTGAGACTATTTACGTCGTGCCCATCAAGAGCGATTCGGAGCACTATCCACCGGATGGAAAACTACGCGTGTACCGCAGCAAGACAGGCGGAAACGAATGGGAAGCACTGACGCGCGGCCTACCTCAGAGCGATTGCTACGTGAACGTGTTGCGCGATGCCATGGCGGTGGACTCCATGGACTCGTGCGGCGTATATTTTGGCACGACTGGCGGACAGGTTTATGCGTCGGCTGATGCGGGAGACAACTGGAAGCCCATTGTGCGGGATCTGCCGGCGGTGCTTTCGGTGGAAGTGCAGACGTTGGCATGATTCGAGTGGTGATGCCGGCGCATTTGCGGACGCTCGCGTCTTTTCAGGGCGAAGTGGAGCTTGAAGTACAAGGTGCTGTGACGATCCGTTCTGTGCTGGACGCCTTGGAGACGCGATTCCCGACGCTGCGCGGGACGATTCGGGAGCATGTTACTCAGGAGCGGCGTCCATTTTTGCGATTTTTCGCGTGTGGTGAAGATTTGTCGCACGATTCGGTGGACGCGCCGCTGCCGGACGCAGTGGTTTCGGGCGCTGAGCCGCTTCTGATTATCGGGGCCATTGCCGGTGGGTGAAGAGGGCTGTCCATTCGGTCAGCGGTGCATTCGACACTCTGGGAACAGGTTGCGTTGACTTGGCGGTGCGCGGGACTACAGTAGAAGAGTCTCCCCCGAGGTGGTTTTTCATGGCTTGGAAATGGCCCAGCGCATCGAGTAACCAGGTTACGGAAGAATGGACCGGATTTATCGATCAAGGGGTGACGCTGGAAGGGACGCTACAGGTCAGCGGAACGTTTCGCATTAACGGAATTGTGAAGGGCAATATTATTTCGGAGCACACCGTAATATTGGGCGAAGAGGCAAAAGTTGAAGGGCAAATTGAAGGCAACAAGGTGGTCATCGCCGGGCGATTTGACGGCGTGATTTTCGCGAAAGGGCGCGTCGAGATTCAAGCCAAGGGCGTGGTCACCGGCGAAGTACATGCGCCATGTATGGTAGTTGACCCGGGCGGGATTTTTGATGGGCGATGCCACATGTTGGCCTCCTCGGATGCGACTTCGGGAGTTACGATTCCGATTCGGGCGGCAGGGCGAGCCTAAGCTCGGTTTGAGACGCTCGGCAATAATTCTTCTTTGTTTATTTCTTCTATAATTCCTTCTACGGAATTCCTTAAGGAAATTTTGCGATTTAAGATTACCTCTATAATGACGATAGGGTTGGTGTGCGTGAATGACGGAGATGAGGGCTAGCACATGAAGGTGTTGCTGATTGGTGGCGGCGGCCGTGAGCATGCGTTGGCCTGGAAGTTGAAACAGAGCCCGCTGGTGACGAAGATTTGGTGCGCTCCGGGGAACGCCGGTATTGCGGGGGAAGCGGAATGCGTGAATGTGGACTCGGGCGACGTGACGGCGATCGTCGCGCTGGCGGAGAAAATTCGGCCGGACTTGACGGTAGTGGGACCGGAGTTGCCACTGGTGAACGGCATCGCAGATGCATTTGGGGTGCGGAATTGGGCGATTGTGGGCCCTACGCGGCAGGCGGCGAAGCTGGAAGGCAGCAAGATTTTTTCGAAAGAGTTTTTGCAGCGGCACAATATTCCGACGGCGAAGATGTACGGCGCGTACGATTCCGCGGACAAGGCCAACGCGGCGCTGGAAACTGTGAAATGGCCAGTGGTGATGAAGGCGGATGGGCTATGCGCAGGCAAAGGGGTTTTCCTGGCGCCGGATGAAGAGGCGGCGAAGAAATTTATTTCCAGCGTAATGGAGAGAGAGGAACTCGGAGAGGGCGGAAGACGGATTCTGCTGGAAGAAACGCTGGAAGGCGAGGAGTTGTCTTTTATTATTTTGACGGATGGCCAGCGCTATGCGGCGCTGGTGCCGACACGGGACCACAAACGTGTTTTTGATGGGAATGAGGGACCGAATACGGGTGGGATGGGGGCCTATTCGAGCGACGAATTGTTGCCAACCGCGCTGCGCGACAAAATCGAGGCGCAAATTGTGGCGCCCACGCTGCAGGGGCTGGCGGCTGACGGAATTCGCTACCAGGGATTTTTGTACATCGGTGTGATGTTGACCGTGAGCGGGCCAGAGGTGCTGGAGTTTAATTGCCGGCTGGGCGATCCGGAGACGCAAGCGATCGTGGCACGCATTGATTTCGATTTGGCGGAAGTGTTGGCGGATGTGGCGGCGGGACGGGTGGATGCCTCCAAATTAAAATGGAAGCGCGGCGCGAGCGCGTGCGTGGTGCTGACCTCCGGGGGTTATCCGGGGAAATTTGAGACGGGCAAAGAGATTACTGGTTTGGGTGAGGCGGATGAGGTGCGCGGTGTGAAAGTGTTGCACGCTGGAACGAAATGCGACGGAGATAGAGTTGTGACCAGCGGCGGGCGAGTGCTTGGTGTTACGGCCGCGGGAGCAAGTTTGGACGACACGCTGTCCCGCGTGTATGAAGCGGCGCAAAAGATCCAATTTACGGGCGCGCATTACAGGAAAGATATCGGAGCCCATGCGAGCGCGAGGAGCGCTAACCATTGATTGATGAACGTGATTAGTGGCGTAATTAGGGAGGGCAATTTTCCATGGCGAAGATCTCGCATATTTTTCGCGCGCCGAAGAAACGGCTTCCGATGGAAGAGCTTGAAGAGGTGCGGGTAATCAGAGAAGTTGGGCTGGAAGGGTGCGCGCATGCGCGTGCGGGCGGCGGCCCGAGACAAGTGTTGCTGGTGGATCGAGAAACGCTGGAGGCGATGGACCTGCGGCCGGGGGTTATACGCGAAAATCTTACGGCCGAGGGAATGGATGTGAATGGCCTGGCGATGAAGCAGGAACTGCGTATCGGCGAAGTGCGGTTGCAAGTGGGCGAAATTTGCCATCCCTGCGATCAGCTGGAGAAAGTACGGCCGGGCTTGCGGCGGGAGATGCGCGGGCGCCGCGGAATGTTGTGCCGGGTACTGGAAGGCGGAATGATTCGTAGAGGCGATACCATTGAAAAAGTTTTGCCGACGGCGAGTGTGCCATCTTCAGAAGACTCACGGAGTGGGCTTGCGGCGAAGTGAAGGAGCGCTGGGCGGGCGTGATTTGTCGTCAGTTTTTTCAACGGGTTCGTCGGGCGGAACAATCCAATCAAAACCACGTTGCTCTACCATAGTGCCAAGAAAAAATTTGTTGCCGCCGGAGATTAGAGGTAAAGCCGCACGCAGAAAATCGGCGGAATCCGTGGCGGAAGCTTTTTGAGCCTGGCCGTGGTCGATGGCGTCCATGACTTTAGCGAATTTTGGATCGCTGGAGCGTAGCCTGGTGAGGGCCGGATCACCTGCCTGGATTAGAGCGATCAAAGGCGGTTCGTTGTTCTGGGCACGGTCTTTGGCGGAGGGCGCGTCGGCGGATTCTGGCGGATAGCGTGCTTCCACCAAGGTGTGCGGGGCTTTCTTGCCGCCTTCCGGCGGATAAAGCTGGGTAAAGCGCGGGCGCAAGATGCGCGTCTGCCAATATTCGCCGCGCGCGGCGACCTGTTCCTGCTCGATGCGATATTCCACTTGCCAGACCTCCGGGCCATAATCTGGGGCGAAGCCGAGAATGATCAACTCGAAGAGCGCATCGTCAGGGCGGAAGTCGAGTTTGTGGTGAAGCTGCGCGACTAGCGGGCGAAGTTTTTCGAGAAAGGCGATGCCGATGGTTTCAAGATCGGGGGCTTCCTGACCGGGATATTGTGCAAAGTGCTGATTGGGGCCCTGGACGATGTTTTGATAATCGCGATCGAGCCGCACGGGAGTGGGAGCAGAAGGAATTTGCCATTCCGATGCGCCCAGCAAGACGCCAACGTGCAAGGCATCCAGCTGCAGGACGCGGGGCGGGACGGAATTTTGCTCGACGGGCTGATTGATAGCGGCAAAGATGATGACGTTGTCCTTAGCCACCTGAGCGATGACGCGGCCACCGGCAAGGCTGGCGACGATCTCGTCTTCTCGCTGCAGCGTTTGAGCGGCGGCGACAGCCGTGAGCAGCAGGGCAGCAAGGAAAATCGAAGCGAGCAAGCGACGTAACACAATAGATTCACACTACCACAGTGGTTCGGGGCGGGAGCTTGCGGGAATGGCGAAACGGTTCCGAAAAGACGGCATTTTCGGTAAAGTCTTCATTGGCAAAACAATTGTAAGCCCAGCTTGGTAATTTTGTGGCTTGGGCAGGAAGAAACGGTCGAGGGCCATTGACGATGGGACTGAAGAAGGCGAAAAGCATTACCCATAACGGGAAGAAGTTGACCCAGATTCTGGAGGCGCACGAGCGATTTTTTCGCGGGCAAGATGGCGGGACGCGTGCCAATCTGGCCGGGGCGGATTTGTCTGGAGCGGACTTGAGCGGAGTGAATCTTAGCGGCGCGATATTGACTGGGGCAAATTTGACGGGCACCGATCTGCGGAAGGCGAAACTGCCGGGTGCGGATTTGTCGGGCGCCAAGATGCATGGAGTGGATTTGCGCAATTCGGATTTGACCGAGGCGATTTTGCCGGGTGCGGATTTGTCAGAGGCGCAGGCGAGCGGGATCGAGTTTTTTCGATGCGACCTTTCCAGCGTGAATTTCGAACGCGCACTTTTGCGAAATACGAATTTCAGGTTGGCGAATATCAGCGGGGCGAAGTTTGCCGGCGCGGATATGGGCGTGGCGATTTTGCGGGAGACGGATTTGACGGGCGTGGACCTTTCAGGAGTGGACTTGGCGACTACGTTGATGCCGAAAGGGTATGTGTCGGCGGCCAAGAAAAGCGCGTAGATTGTGAGCGCAACGCGGAACGAAGTACGGAAACGTGCGCAGCGTTTAGTAGGCGGGCTTCGCATCGCGGCGTCCGGTGGTTGAAACAATGACATGCCAACGGAACGAGGGGACTTGGCTGGCGCGATGGATCGAAGCGAGATTCCTCCACCGCGCAGGCCGACTCGTTCACGGTCGAACGAGGGGAAAAGGCCTCGGCCTGCTCCGGCCGGAATGACCGTTGGTAGTAGGTGTTGGGGATGACTGCTTCTGGTCATTGGTAGAAGGCGAGGGCGTCCGCTGCAAACGGGATGCCTGGTTGTATGGTTGGCTGACTGTGGTTTGAAGTTTTTGGGTAGCAAGTTGTAATTTTCTGAGATTTTCTTCTGTGGCTACACCAACGGCACAATTCGAACGCTCTATGGTGCGCGACCGCGTGCTGGAGGAGATCCGCGGGTTGTTGCAAGAATTGGGAAGTGCTGGTGCGATGCCCATGCTGAGTGCTTCCTCGCACCTGGAGCGCGATCTGGGTTTGGGCAGCCTGGAGCGTGTGGAGTTGATGGCGCGACTTGAGAATGCATTTGGTGTGCGCATCGCAGACCAGGCGGCAACGCAGGCGAATACGCCTGACGATCTTGCCGAGGCGGTGATGGAGGCTCCGGAAAGTGTTGCTGAGACGGGTGGAGTTTCCGCAGCGGGGGCGTGCGTTAGGGTACAGCAGCAGAAACGCAAAGCTGAAGAAGTTGGCGTGGTGTCGGCGGAGACGCTGGTTGATGTTCTGCACTATCGCGCGGCGCATGACGCTTCGCGGCCGCATCTGGTGATTACCGAGGATGCGGACGGGCAGGACAAAACAATAACGATGACGTTCGGCGAGTTGCACGCGGCGGCGCAGCGCTGCTCGGCCGAATTGATGTGCCGGGGAGTGAGCGCGGGAAGCCGGGTGGCGCTGATGCTGCCGACTTCACGGGCATTTTTTGTTTCCTATGCGGGAATTTTACTAGCGGGCGCGATTCCGGTGCCGATTTATCCGCCATTTCGCGCCGACCGCATCGAAGAGTACGCGGCGCGGCAGACGGCGATTTTGAATAACGCGGGCGTGATGTTGCTGTTGACGTTCCGTCGCGCCGAAGCAGTGGCGAAACTATTGAAGCCGCGCGTGGCGTCGCTTACTGCGGTGGCGGATGCGGAAAAATTGATTGCTGCGGCTGACAAGGCGCCGCTCCCTTCGCCGGGGGCGCGGCCGTTGCACTTGAGTGGAATGCGCGCGCGAACGGGAAAAGACATCGCGCTGCTGCAATACACTTCGGGTTCGACCGGAGACCCCAAGGGTGTAGTGCTGACGCATGCAAACTTGCTCGCGAATATTAGAGCGGTTGGCGAAGCGGTGAAAATAGGGCCAGACGATTTGGGAGTGAGCTGGCTGCCTCTGTATCACGACATGGGTCTGATCGGCGCGTGGTTGACGCTGCTGTATTACGGCATTCCGCTGACCGTAATGTCGCCAATCGCGTTTTTGATGCGGCCGGAGCGATGGCTATGGGCCATTCACAATCATCGGGGGACGATCAGCACGGCTCCAAATTTTGCGTACGAGTTGTGTGTGAGAAAAATCGCGGACAAAGATATCGAGGGGCTGGACCTGAGTTCCTGGCGTATGGCGATGAATGGGGCGGAACCGGTGAATCCCGGGACACTGGAGCGCTTTGCAACCCGGTTCGGCAAATATGGATTTCGCGCAGATGCGTTGCTGCCTGTTTATGGGTTGGCGGAGGCTTCGCTGGCGGTTACGGCGGGCCCCATGGGACGCGAGCCGGTAGTCGATCGCATCGAGCGAAAGATATTTGAGTCAGAGGGAAAAGCGATACCGGCACGCGCTGAGGATGAAAATTGTATTGCTTTTGTTTCGGCGGGGAAACCTATACCGCAGCATGAAATTCGCGTGGTAAACAATACGGGGGAGGAAGCCGGGGAGCGGACTGAGGGATTTCTGTGGTTTCGCGGGCCTTCGGCGACCACGGGGTACTACCAGAACAAGGTGGCAACGGATGCGCTGCTGCCTTTGGGGCCTGCCAATGGAAATGGGGAGTTCGCGTGGGTGAATTCGGGTGACCGCGCGTACATAGCGGATGGCGAACTGTACGTTACCGGCCGCGTGAAGGACATCATCATCAAAGGCGGACGGAATTTGTATCCGCATGAAGTGGAGGAGTTGGCGGCTCGAGTGGAGGGAATCCGCAAAGGCTGCATTGTGGCGTTTGGAATTAAGGATCAGGCCAGTGGAACGGAAAAAATGGTGGTGGTGGCGGAGTCGAGAGAAAAAAATGATGCGCGGCGTTCAGAGATAGCGGCCAAGGTTACGGAAGTAGTATCGCGAGGGTTGGGGTTGCCGCCGGATCGCGTGGAACTGCTTCCGCTGGGGAGCATTCCGAAGACGTCCAGCGGGAAATTACGGAGAGAAGAGACCAAGCAATTGTATCTTGCGGGAACTCTGTCCGAGAACAAGGCGCCCGCGTGGCTGCAAATTGCGAGGCTTGGCGCGGGTGGAGCGGCATCAGCCACAGGCCGAGCAATTGCGAACGGCGTGAAGCGCGGGCTGGAATTTCTCTACGGTGTTTACTTCGCGGTGGCGTTCTCGCTATGGATCGTGCCGACGTGGATGATCGTGCAGCTGTACACGGATCATCGGGCAGCGGGAAGATTTACGAACGGCGCGCTGAAGGTTTTGTTTTTCCTGGTGGGGTGCAAAGTGCGGGTGTCGGGAAAAGAATATATGGACACGCCCGGCGCGAAGATTTACGCGTCGAATCACACCAGTTATTTCGATGTGGTGGCGTTGATGCTGGGGCTGGGAGTGCCGTATCGATTTGTGGCCAAGATGGAAGTAGCGGGGATGCCGTTCATCGGGACGTTTATGCGGCAGATGGGGCATTTGTCGTTTGACAGGTCGGACGCGGAATCGCGATTGCATCAGGCAGCGGAGATGGAAGATTTCCTGCGCAAGGGCGAATCCGTTTTTGTTTTTCCGGAGGGAACATTTACGCGCGATCCGGGAGTGCGGCAGTTTCAGTTGGGCGCCTTCAAAGCAGCGGTGGACACCGGAGTGCCGATTATTCCGGTGTCGCTTAGGGGAACGCGTGAATTTTTACCCGATGGCGCGTTTCTGCCGCGGCCGTCGGACGTGGCTATTACTTTGTCGGCGCCGATATTTCCGCGTGTGGTGAGCGGCGATGCGGCGGCCGGCGGAGCCGACTGGCATGAATTGATTCGTCTGCGGGACAGCGTCAGGGAATCAGTGGCGAAGAATTCGGGGGAGGCGATGTCGTAGGCGGATTGATGGCGCACGCTTAACTGATGGGCTGAAGCGGCGGTAGCCGTTTTGTAAAAAACCCATCAGAAAACACGGTTTGGCGCAGTTAATCCTCCCTTTAATTCCAGTTAATTCCAGGTTTGAACCCCGTTCTACGAAGTCGAGGCCTGCCGCATCCTGAGAATCCCTAAAGCGCTCAGCCAGAGTACAGTGACGGTTGTATGGTAGTGCACGCTACAAAAGCGCCAAATGAACCCATAAAACAAGGCGTCCGGAATGTGGGGTGCGTGTGACGAAGATATTTATAGTAGATGACCATGATCATGTGCGCAGGCATCTTCGGCGTTTGGTTGAACTACAGCGGGGCTGGGTTGTTTGCTGCGAGGCCGTGAATGGCAAAGAAGCGGTGGCGAAACATCCCCGCGACGCGCAGGTGACTCTGATGGATTTTAATATGCCGGAAATGGACGGGCTGAAGGCCTCGCGTTTGATTCTGTTGAAGTGCCCGGATGCGTCGATTCTGATGCTGACGTTGTTCTGGTCGCCGCAGCTATGCGACGAAGCCCGGAAAGCGGGGCTCAAGGGCGTTTGCTCAAAGAGCGAATCCGACCATATCCTCGAAGGCATCCAGACACTGTTGCGTGGCGAGACATATTTTCCGGCTGTCGCAATTCCCACACTAAACCAATTCCCACACTAAACTAATTCCCACACAAAAGTACCCACTTGAAAGGTAGCGCAATACACAGCAAGGCGTAAGCTAACACTTGTGCGAGACGAGCTACGCTATTTTTTCCATTTATGTTAAATGAGGAATGACGTAGGATAAGCGGGTCTAACTAGCAAATTCCAGCTCGTCTCCATGAGACGGTTCTTTGCGACATTCGACAATTTGTCGCAGGAACGCTCGATGGCCAATGCAGCCGCTTTACGGATTCGTAAGCCCGGTGTCAAGCCGGGCGTCACGGCAAAAAACGGACAAGCAGTACACAATAAAATTCTACTAGCGTTGCCGGCCAAGGAACGCTCCGCGGTGCTTGAGAGAGTGGAATTCATCTCTCTGCCTACGCATTCGGTTTTGCACGAAGCCGACGCCACTATCACGTTCGCATATTTCCCAAACGAAGGACTGGCGTCAGTATTGAATGTGATGTCTGACGGCAAAAGCGTGGAAGTGGGGCTGCTTGGAACGGACGGTTTCGTGGGGACGCCGCTGGTAGCGGGATATAGGACAAGTCCCTCGCGAGTGATCATGCAGATTGCGGGGTCGGCGTTTCGCATCACCGCGAAAGAGTTGGCGGCGGCCATGCCGGAATGCCCGCAACTCACGCAGGGCATGCATCGTTTCGTGCAGGAACTAGCGCTGCAATCGCAACAAGTGGCGGCCTGCAACCGGCTGCATGAAGTAGAAGAGCGCCTGGCGCGGTGGCTGCTGATGTGCCAGGACCGCATCGGCGGCGACGTGGTACCGCTTACGCAGGAATTTCTTGCGCATATGCTGGCGACGCGACGGGCCAGCGTGACGGTGGCCGCGGGAATATTGCAGAAAGCAGGCCTGATCACGTATTCGCGAGGAGTGGTAAAGATTCAAGACCGCAGCAAACTGGAAGAGGCTTGTTGCGAATGCTATGGAATGATCGTGCGGCAAACGAAGAAATGGCAGGATGAAGCGCGGTAGCCTTTCCAACCAATTGCAATAGCATGACCGGCTTCAGGGGCTGAAGCCCAATCACTCAAGCAACTCTATTGTCACGGCTAAAGCCGCGCCCCGCCAATCTCAAGAAAATCCACGGACCACACTCGATGGCTGAGTCAGCGATTGAGTTTATAGATTACGGTGATGTGCGTGTCGACTTCGACGGGGCGCCCATTGAGAAATGTGGGTTTGTAACGCCACTGGCGTACGGCATCGAGGGCGGATGGATAAAACATGGGGTCACCTTCGAGGACTTCGAGGGAGCGAACTGCGCCGTCGGTACCGATGAGGGCGTGGAGTTCGACGCGGCCTTCGCGACCGGTTTGACGGGGTAGCGTAGGGTAAATGGGCTCCACGCGATGAGTAAGCAGAGCGGGGTCGAGGTGCGTGATGTTCACGATGCTTGGTGTGGGCGCGGGTGGGATTACCGGCTGAACGCTGCTCTCGCCGATGAGGTCGGTGCATCCAGTGCATTCTGGACCAGCGCCTTCGACGACATTGGTGCCAGTGAGGTTATCGTCTGGGCGCGCAAAGCTAGTGGATTGCGTATAAGACGGCGCCGCCGCCGGCGGACAGATGGTGCAAAACGTAGGAGTTCGAGAGGTGCGGGGCTGGCGTGGGGTGGCGTGATCCGCAATCCTGGCATGACGGTAGGGGGGCACGGGCATCACATTTGCGAGTGCGATACGCGGGGACTCTGACAGGATAGGGATTAGAACGAGTGCTGCGAGGATGGCGATTTGTACTAGCACGGAAAGGAGCAGGGAGTGGCGCCGCGTGCGGCGAGCGCAATTGAGTTGGTCAGCATCGCCGTCGACCAGGCATGCGCGTAAAGATCCAGGATCACGATATTCGACAGGTTGGTTTTGCGATTTTGCACACACCACACACCTCCAGCCTATTAAGAACTTTTGATTGCTGAGATTGGCGACGCCGGCTTC
>Ga0209526_10003023_pt1 | contig 11409 bp, 12 predicted proteins | sample JacPinW_OM2H0_M1_FD_188566 | JGI IMG/M metagenome (GOLD analysis project Ga0209526, IMG submission 188566) | Forest soil microbial communities from Algoma, Ontario, Canada - Jack Pine, Ontario site 1_JW_OM2H0_M1 (SPAdes) (version 2) | ecosystem: Environmental > Terrestrial > Soil > Boreal...
ACGCGAGGTTGCGCCACTTCGGCGGCAGCATCCTCATGCAGCGCAAGATCAGCCGGGCCGCTTAGCCTCCCGGACATTCACGGCCGTTTGCTTCCCGGCGGACCTGTGCGGCAGTGCGACGCATGGCCCTTGCACGCGGAGCAAGCTTGGGCAGACTCACCGGCCCAACAGTTTGCAAGCAAGGCATCAGTTTCTTGGACCACAATTGATGGCGACCACCGCGATCATCATTGCGGGCGTGCTCGCGTTTCTGCTGCTCCTGATTGTAGCCTTCATCGCAGCGAATTGGGCGCCGGAGCGCTCGCTCGCTGAGCTGCGAGGCCGCTGGGCGCCGGCGCCTTCACTCTTCGTGGATGTGGCCGGATTGAACGTGCACATGCGCGACGAAGGACCAGCCGATGATCCAACTCCTGTCGTGCTGCTGCACGGCACCGGATCGTCGCTCCATGCCTGGGACGGCTGGGTCGAAGCGCTGAAAGAAACGCGGCGCGTGATCCGCTTCGACCTGCCTGGCTTCGGGCTCACAGGCCCTTCGCCGGCGCGCATCTACACGCTCGACAACGACGCGCGTGTGGTGATCGCACTGCTCGACCGGCTCGCGATCAAGCGCTGCGTGATCGGAGGCAACTCGCTGGGCGGAGCCGTGGCTTGGCGCACCGCTTTGGCGCATCCGTGCCGGGTGGAGAAGCTGATCCTTGTCGATGCGGTCGGATATCCGGATCATTCCATCTCGATTCCGATCGGCTACGGGCTCGCGCAGATGCCGGCGCTCACCTGGCTGCTCAAGAACACGCTCCCCCGCAGCCTCGTGAAGCAGGGTTTGCACAACATTTTCGGCGATCCGAAGCGAGTGACGCAAGAAATGATCGATCGGGCGGTGGACCTCAATCAGCGCGAAGGCAACCGCCAGGCATTGGTCGAGCGCTTGCGGCAACGACGCCCCAGCGCGCTTTGCAAACGTATCCCGGAGCTGACAGTCCCTACCCTCATCCTCTGGGGCGGGCGCGACCGGCTTATTCCACCCGACGATGCCAAACGTTTCCACCGCGATATTGCCGGCAGCACGCTCGTGATCTTCGACGATCTCGGTCATGCGCCGGAAGAGGAGGATCCGGTGCGCACAGTCGAGGCGGTGAAGCGATTTCTCGATCCGGCGTGAGTCCGTAGCCAGCGATGGATCAGGCGGGCGAGCTGCCTTACACTCGCGTTAATCGCTCGCCGACCCCATTGCACCATGAAACCCGGTCCGTACGGTCCGTTTCCATATTCCCCGATCATCCGCCGCCCGCGCCTCGAATGGCCAGGCGGCGCCCGCGTGGCACTGTGGGTCGTTCCCAATGTTGAATTCTTCTCCCTTGAAACGCGCCCGGGGGGTCTCGGGCCGGGCAAGATTCCCGATATTCCAATCTGGGCCATGCGCGACTACGGCAACCGCATCGGCGTGTTTCGGCTGATGGAGGTGCTTGACCGATATGGCATTCGCGCCACCGTCGCGCTCAACAGCGATATCTGCGTGCATCATCCCGAGATCATCGAGGAGGGTGAGAAGCGCGGCTGGGAATGGATGGGCCATAACCGGAGCAATTCCGTCCGCCTCAATGAAGTGCAAGCGGAGAATGAGGCTGAGATCATCCGCGCTACGCTCGATACCGTCGCGCGGACGAGCGGAAAGCGTCCCGTAGGTTGGCTCGGCGCCGGACTGCAGGAGACCTGGAATACGCTCGATCACCTCATTGCGGCGGGCTGCGAGTATGTTGCGGACTGGGGCCCCAACGATGACCAGCCCTATACCATGACGCTGAGCAACGGCAAAACGATCATATCGCTGCCCTACAGCTACAACGTCAACGATAAACAAGCGTTCGAAAGTGCCAATATGACTCCCGGCGATTTCCAGGACATGATCTGCCGGCAATTCGACACCCTCTATCGTGAAGGCGCCACATCCGGGCGCGTCATGCATATCGCCGTGCATCCGTATTTGACCGGCCTGCCGTATCGCATCGGGGCGCTCGACGCCGCGCTCAAACATATTTGCAAGCACAAGAAGGTGTGGAAAGCGACGGGCGTGGAGATCGCGCGGCACTACCGCGCACAATTAGGAGTGCAATGCTAGGTTCTAATCGAATGCACAGGGAGATTGACTCATGCGAATGTTGATTGTGCTCGGTCGAGCGGCGCTGGGCGTGACCATTGCCGCGTCTTTATGGCTTTCGCCCGCGCGCGCGGTGGACAGCGTGACCATCGGCACGGTCGGGTCGCCCTCGGCGAACCTCTGGCCGCTCTTCATCGGCCTCGAAAAGGGCTTCTATACCGCAGAGAACCTCAAGGCAGACGTGGTTTATATCCAGTCGAGCGCCGCCGTGATCCAGCAGCTTTCCGCCGGCTCGCTCGACATGACCATGTCCACCGGGATCGTTGATCCGCTGCGCGCCATCGACCAGGGTGCAGCGCTTGCTCTCACGCGCTTTGAAGTGCAGGTGCCGCCTTATGCGCTCATGGCCAAGGCAAGCATCAAGAGCCTCGCAGACCTCAAAGGCAAGGTAATCTCGGTCGGCGGGCCGAAGGACATCACGCGTCTCTACGTGGATCGTATGCTGGCGCCACAGGGGCTCAAAACCGGCGACTATGACTACGTCTATGCCGGTGCGACTACCGCGCGCGCCCAGGCGTTGCTCGGCGGGGCGGTCGATGCCGCTATTCTGTTGCCCCCGTCCAACTTTCAGATTCAGGACCAGGGCTACAACAATCTCGGCCTCGCCATGCAGTATGCGCCGGAGCTGGCATTCTCGGGCACGGTTGTGAACAAGGCGTGGGCCGCAGCCAATGCGGACGTGCTCAAGCGCGTTCTCGCCGCTCAAAGCAAGAGCACCGGGTATTTCTACGATCCTGCCAATCGCGCCGAGGCCGTGGGCATTCTGGTCAAGGTCAGCGGCCAGAAGCCGCAGGACGTGGAGAAATCCTACGACTTCTTCAACAGCAACAATTTCTTCGATCGCACCGGCAAGATCTCGCGGGCAAAGATGAATGCGCTGATCGAGGCTCTGGTCGGGCTGGGAGATATAAAGGCGCCCGGAAATATCGAGCGCTTCTTGCTGCCCGGGGTCGCGCAGTTGTCGGACTGAGAAGGGTGCTGGGCACCCAGCATGCGTGAAATCATTCCGGCGCCGCTGCCCGGCCTCGACCTGAGGCAGCATTACGGACACCATCAGTCGCCGGCCATCCGCGCGGGCGGGCTCATCTTCTGTTCCGGCATGCTGCCGATCGATCCGCGAACGGGCGAGCGCTGCCATGGCACGCTCACCAGCGAGGCGCACGTCATATTCGGAAATCTCAAGCTGCTGCTGGAATCGGCGGGCTCCTCGCTCGATCGGCTCGTGCAGGTGCATGCGCTCATTTACGACAGCATAGAGTATGACGTGCTCAACCGGGTCTACCGTCAATACGTCGCCAGTGGTCCGCCGGCGCGCACTGTGTGGACCGCGCAGATCGAGGCTGGATTCAAGGTCGAGCTCGACGTGATTGCGGCCGCGTGACGGACAGGTGATGACCGCAAAGCGTGAAATTATTTCGCCGCCCGCGGCGGTGCCGAGCACGCCACCTGCTGCTCCGGCTTCGATGGCGGTGCGCGGCGGCGCGTTCATTTTTGTGTCCGGGCTCACCGCGATTGACCCGCAAACCGGCGAGCGCAGGCCCGGCACCACGGCCAGCGAGACCCGTCAGATCCTGGCCAACCTGCGGCAATTGCTGGAGGCGGCAGGCTCCTCGCTCGATCGTGTGGTGAAGGTGAACGTGCTCCTCCACAGCATGCTGGAAGCGCCCAACATGAATGAGGTGTATGCGCGCTTCTTTCCCGAGCCGCCGCCGGCGCGCACCGTCTGCGGCGCGCGGCTGCCCGACGGCATCAAGGTGATCATCGAATGCACGGTGCTGGCGTGACGTCATGACCGAAAAGCTCGAACGGGTGGCGATCACGCCGAGGAACCCCCTGCTCAACGCCTCGCGCGCCGGCAATCTGCCGCACGTTCCCGGCATCCGGGTCGGCGACTACATATTCTTGTCAGGCATGGTTCCGGTCGATCCGCAGACCGGCGAGCGAAGTCATGGGCCGATTGCCGAACAGGTTCGCCTGACGCTCTCCAACATGGCGCACATGCTTGAGTCTGCCGGCTCCTCGCTCGACCGCGCTGTGCGCGTGCACGTGGTGTTGGCCGACATCTCGGATATGGCGGAGATGGATCGGGTCTATCGCGAATTCTTCCCCGTTGATCCCCCGGCGCGTACTGCCTGGTCGATGCAGCTTCGCTTCGGCAACGGCTGCGAGATAGAGTGCGTGGCGCTGGCCGGCTGAACCGATTCGCTGTCCAATTCACACTTTCATCATAGCCGGGCGCGGGATGATGCTTGTGAGCCACATTTTCACGCGGCTGCGCGCTCCCCGGCGATTTCGGCGACGCAGCCGGGGCCGCCTGAGATGTTGAAACGAAACCCGTGCAGCTTGACGATAGCATTGACGAGGCTCAGGCCAAGTCCAACGCCGTCTGCGCAGCGGCGGCTCTTGTCGGCACGATAAAACCGCCGGCCCACGAGATCGCGGTCATTCTCGGCGATGCCGGGTCCCGTGTCGCGGACGCGAACGACTGCTTCGTGGCCGCTCTGATGCAGGCTGACCTCGACGCGACCGCCTCGTGGCGTAAATTTCACCGCGTTGTCGACAAGGTTCGCGATCGCCTCCAGCAAGAGATCGCGGTCGCCATGCACGGCAGCATGCTCCTTCGCCGCGACTGCCAAGGCCACATGCTTGTCTTCCGCAATCGGCTCGTAAAGATCGCCCACCTCACGAACCACATCGGCGAGATCGACACGGCCGAACCCGGCAAGGCGACGGCTGTGCTCGATCTCGGCAATGCGCAACAGTGCCGTGATGATCGCCAGGCACTGGTCGACTCCCACGATCGCCTGATCGGCCGCCGCCCGCAGCTCATCAAGCGAGCGCGCATTCTGGCGCGCGCGCTCAAGCCCGACCCGCACACGCGTGAGCGGGGTGCGAAGATCGTGCGCAATGTCGTCGCCAACACCTGAAACGCTGCGAATAAGCGTCTCGATCTCATCCAGCATTCCGTTGACGAGACCCGCGAGCTTGTCAAAGGCGTCGTTCGTTCCTCGCGTCGGCAGCCGTTCGCGCAATTCGCCGGCGACAATGCGCTGGATCTTCTGGTTGACTTCCTCTACCCGCCGCTGCGCGCGAATGCTCAGGAAGGCCCCGGCGCCCAGACCGAGACAAAGCGCAGGAACGAGTCCCAGAGCCAGCGCGCGCTCTACGCTATGCACAAACCAGGCGATCTCATAATCGAAGCGGCCAATCACCAACATCGACTGGTCGGGGAGCCGGCGCGCCACGGCGCGGGCCGTTTGCCGCTCGGACCCCGCTGGACCGACCCGGACCAGCGAAACGAGCTGTGGGCCGGCGTCCGGCGCGAGCTCGGGTGGCACAGTCTCGATATTCCCGGCAATCCGATGGCCGCCGGCATCAAACAACCCGCCGACCTTTACACTGTGCGGATCAACATGCAGATACTCATCGAGCCTCTCGACGCGCGCCTCCAGGGCGTTCTTGGCAACGATGTTATCTGCGATTCCCGCATTGAGCCCGTCGACGTCAACGGTCATGTACGCATAGACCTGCGCGAGGACGAACCCGAACATCAGAAGAATGCAAAGCGAGAACGCACCGGACACGACAAGCGTCCAGCGAAACGTTGTCGTTCGCACAAATTCAGGCAGGCGCACGTAGAATAAACCCTTCGCCGCGGACATTGTGGATCATGGGCGGCTCGTCGGGCATGTCCACCTTGCGGCGCAAGCGGCCCATATGCACGTCGACCAGATTGCTCTGGGGCACAAACTTGTAGTTCCAGACCTCCTCGAACAGCATCGCCCGGGTCAGCAGCTGATCCTTGCGGCGCATCATGTATTCGAGCAGGCGAAATTCGCGTGGGAGGAGATCGACCACGCGCTCACCGCGCTTGGCGGTACGCGACAGGAGATCGAGCTCCAGCGGCCCGACGCGCAAGACAGTGTCCCGGCTTTCGGCGGGCCGCCGCAACAGCGCCTCGATACGGGCGACCAGCTCCACAATGGCGAACGGCTTGGTCAGGTAATCGTCCCCGCCGGCGCGCAACCCGCGCACCCGGTCGTTCACGGCCCCCAACGCGCTCAGGACGAGGACGGGAGTGCGGATCTGCGCCTGCCTCACCGCCTCGATGATGGTGAGGCCGTCCATCCCGGGAAGCAGCCGGTCGACGATCATGGCATCGACGCCACCGGCGCGCGCCTTGTCGAGACCCTCGATTCCTGTTGCCGCCCAGTCGACCTCGTAGCCGCGCTCGGTGAGCTCGGCCATGATCTCGTTCGCGGTTTCGCGGTCATCCTCGATCAGGAGCACTTTGGGCATGGCAGCCTTCCCGCCAGGCTCGGCCAAAACGGCCGGACCGTCGACCGGCATCGACCGGTAAGCAGTCAAATGCTCCATCGCGAGTAGAGCCACCGCAATCTTCCTTACCCATAACACGAACCGTTTCGGCTCGCACCGGCAACCATAAAAATAGGCTCTACCCGAGTAGGCCGCCACTAAATTTGATTTTAAGGTCCAATATCAAGCGCAGCTAATCAGCTGCGTCCGGTCGCGCTTAAATCCGAATTTAAATTCCTGAACCCCAATTTAATGGCGAATCTCCTGTCGCCGAAACATTTCTGGTGCATCGGCATCCGCCGGCAGCTGCGTGCTCCATTAGCTGTCAGGCGAACAGCAGCCGCAGAACAGGAGATCGTTATGAACAAAGCCATCGGCATCATCGCTGTCGCACTCTCGCTTCTTGGCAGTGCCAATTTCACCATGGCGCTGGCGGACTGGGACAGGGGCGTGACCACCGGCAGCCCAGCCAACGACGCCGCGAAAGCGCATCAAGGCGAATATTTCGGCAATCAGTAAGCTTCCTCCTCGCGCCGCGGCAGAGAGCGTCGCGGCGCGAGGCACAAGAGCGCAGAGACGTGCCATGCAGAGCCCACAAGAACCGGACCTGTCCAATATGGAAGCCGTGATCTTGCTGGGCGTGATCGTCGGGGTTCTGTGGCTTTCGTTTGGTGGGCTGGGCTAGTCGTAAAGGATCAGACCCATGTTCTTCGCCATATTCTGGAGCGCATTTGTTCCGATCGGTGCGCTCATCGCGTCGCTGATCAGCGATTGGTTGATACAATCGTTTCGCCAGCTCCGCCCGTACGCCTGGCCGGGCCGGCTTGAACCTCGTCCAAAGGAGCACTGCGACATGCGCCGCCATCACAAAACGAATTTCGCCGCGCTCGGATTGAGCCTCATGCTTGCCGTCCTGACGACACCTCACTCTTTGCAGAGTTCACGCGCATCCGAGGCGGCCAGCGCCAGCGCGCAACTCGCGCAGTACTGCATGCCCTCGGAAGAGGACGGCGCGCCGGCGCAAAGGACCTTCTGCTAGGCGCATTGCAAGCCGCGGACAAATCGTTCACAAAATTGAGCACTTGTGCCCCGCCTTCGGCGCGTGAAGGCATCGGCCGATTCTATTCTGCACGAAGCAAACTGAGCCGTCAGCCCGGCATTCATGGCGTCGGCGCCACCGAGCTTTCGGAAGAAGAATGGTCACGCAGATGCGATCCGCGCGCCTGCACGAGCCGGGAAAGCCGCTGCGCATAGACCGCGTGGAGCGTCCGAAACCGCGCCCGAACGATGTGCTGGTCGAGGTGAGGGCCTGCGGCGTCATTCCCAACATGAACGCCATTTTCAGCGGCACGCTTTGGAATCATCTCCCGCCTTTGCCCGCGAGCGTGGGTCTCGATGCCGCCGGCATCGTCGCCGAGGTGGGCGAGAATGTTGCCGGCGTGGCAACGGGCGAGCGCGTCTACGTGAACCCATGGCTCTCCTGCGGGGAATGCGCGTATTGCCGTCGCGGCGATACGTTGCTGTGCGCGTGCGCGGCCTTTCAGGGCTATTTCGGATTCTTCCCGCAGTCACACCGCGCGCTCGCCGCCTACCCGTTCGGTGGCTTCTCCGAATACATCACCACCTCGCCGGATCGTCTCGTCATTCTGCCCGATGGGGTGAGCTTCGATCAGGGCGCGCGCTTCGGTTATATGGGCACGTCCTTTGCCGCGCTGCGTGCCGGCAAGGTCGGTGGCGGAAGCTCAATCGCCATCAACGGCATTACGGGAACGCTCGGTGCCGGTGCGACGCTGCTTGCACTCGCGATGGGCGCAACATGCATCCTCGGTCTTGGCCGCAATCGCGAAGTCATGGCGCGGCTCAAAACTCTGGCGCCCGAACGCATCCATACGCTCGCGCTTGCGGAGGCGCCGATCGCAGATTGGATGCGCGCGCATACCGATGGGCTTGGCGTGGATGTGCTGATCGACTGTTCCGGGCGCGCCGCCGCGGCTGCGACAACCGCGCAAGCCTTGCATGGCCTCAAGCGCGGCGGCACCGCGATCAACATCGGCGCGCTGACGGAGACGCTCGCCATCGAGCCGATCCGCTTCATGACCGCCAGGCTGGCGTTCCGCGGCTCGAACTGGTTCACCACCGGCGAGGGCCAGCTCATGGCCGACATGGCGGGCGCCGGCGTGCTCGATCTTTCGCCTTTGACCGTGCAGGCTTATCCGCTCGAGCGCGTCAACGACGCGCTCGCGGCGGTCAAGGCCAGGCCCGGTGGGCTGGTCAATATTGTCGTGCATCCGGGCCGGTGAACGGCAATCCGCCGCCGGCACGCCAGTGTGGCCGGGAAGCCACGCAAGGCGGTATTAGGCCGCGGATGGATTGACGCAAGCTGCATCGGCACCGACATTGCGCGCCTCGGGCGTGAGGCGGCCGGCAGGGGTTCGGGGTGGCGTCGATCAAGCGCGGATCAGGACGGTCGCATGCGTGCCTGCGCATCGCGGCACTGCTTGCCGGCGTGTCGCTCTCCGCCGTTGCGGCTCACGCCACCGACGGCACCTGGCTGGCCAATCCCGGCAGCACTGACTGGGACACTGGTGCGAACTGGACTTCAAACCCGCTTGTGCCTGACAACAAGGCTTCCTTTGGCGCGTCGAACACGACCTCGCTCACTTTTTCCCAGGCAATCACGAACATCAATACGATCCAGTTCAACGCAGGCGCGCCGCAATACTTTTTCGATATCGGGTGCGGTTGCCAGGAATTTCATATTACCGGCACGGGCATCACAAACCTTTCATCGTTCCAACCGGTATTCGCTGTTTTTGGCTTACTGTCTTTTGAGAACGCGAGCACTGCCGCCAATGCGAGCATCATGAATCTTGGCGGGCTTACGACGTTTAACGGTTCCAGTTCCGCAGGTAGTGCAAGCATCATCAATCGATTCGGGGGAGCAACTTTCTTTAACGATTTCAGCAACGCCGGCAATGCGAGCATCACCAACAGGTTCGGCAGCGGAACGAGTTTTAACAATTTCAGTTCGGCTGGCAGCGCAACCATCGTCAATCGATTCGGCGGGACAACTTTGTTTAACGATTTCAGCAATGCCGGCAATGCGAACATCACCAACAGATTCGGTGGCGTTACGAGCTTTTTTAATTCCAGTTCAGCGGGCAATTCAACAATCACGAACAATAGCAGCTTTGGCTTTTTTTTGGGTGCTCCTTTCGGACTGGGATTCTTCGATACTAGCACGGCTGGGACCGCCACAATTACCAATAATAACAATGGTCTGATATTTTTCGGCACGCCGTTTGGTACCGACACGCCCTCTGCCGATCATGCGACCATCGTCAACAATTCCGGAAGCGAAACAGACTTTAACGCGTTCTCTACAGCCGGTAACGCGACCATCACCACGAACTCCGGCGCTCGGACGGTTTTCTTCGATAACAGCACGGGCGGGTTGGCTCGATTCATCGTCAACGGATCGGGCGTGCTCAATTTCTCCTTCACTGCCGGTCCCAATGGCAATGGGCAAATCAGCGCGGGGTCGATCGAAGGTAACGGACAGGTCTTTATCGGTGCTAACAACACGTTGAGCGTGGGTGGAAACAATCTGTCGACGGAGTTTAGCGGCGTCATTGCCGACAGCTGCGGCTGCGGCCCCCCCGGCCCTGGGTCGCTGGTCAAGGTCGGTACCGGTACGCTCATCCTCTCCGGCGCCAACACCTATACCGGGACCACCGATGTGAACGGCGGCACGCTGATCGTGAACGGCTCGATTGCAAGTTCGAGCCTCACCAGCGTGAACAACGGCGGCGCGCTCGGCGGCACCGGGGTGGTGGGCAACACGCTCATCAACGGCGGTGGCATCTTTGCGCCGGGCTCAGGCACGTCGGGCTCGTCCATGACGATCGCCGGCAATCTCGCTTTCCAATCAGGTGCGTTGTATCTAGTCCAGGTCAATCCCTCGACCGCAAGCTTTGCCAATGTTACGGGCACCGCCTCGCTCGCCGGCACGGTGCAGGCGGTATTCGCGCCGGGCATCTACATCCCGGCAACCTACACGATTCTCCGCTCGGCCGGCCTCAACGGCACGACGTTCAGCAGCTTGAGCGCGAACGTACCGGCGAACTTTCTCGGGACTTTGAGCTACACCCCGACCGACGTGCTGCTCAATCTCATCCCGCAGCTTGGGGTCAATGCCGGCGCGGTCTTCAATCTGAACCAGCAGGCGGTTGCGAACGCGATCAACGGCTTCATCAACAACGGTGGCACGTTGCCGCCTGGGTTCTTCGGGCTACTTGGCCTCACCGGCGCCAATCTCGCCAATGCGCTTACACTGCTTTCGGGCGAAGCCGCAACCGGCGCTCAGCAGCCGGCGTTCCAGTTGATGAACGAGTTCCTCTCGCTGATGCTCGATCCGTTCGTAGATGGTCGCGCAGGCGTTGGTGGCGCCTTTGGTCAGTCCAGCGCATTCGCGCCCGAGCGCGAGGCGCTGCCCGAAGACATCGCGCTTGCATATAGCAAGGTGCTGCGCACCTCGGTCTACAAGGCCGTCCCGTTTGAGCAGCGCTGGAGCGTATGGGCAGCGGGCTTCGGCGGCTACAACAGAACCAGCGGCGATCCCATCGTCGTGGGAAGCCATGACCTGACCGCGCGCACGGCGGGCGTTGCGGCAGGGATGGACTATCGCATTGCGCCGGGGACGGTCGTGGGCTTTGCGCTGGCAGGCGCTGGCACCGGCTGGAGCTTGGCGCAAAACCTCGGCAGCGGCGGCAGCGATGCGTTCCAGGCGGGCGTCTATGCCACGACGCGCTCGGGACCGTTCTATCTCGCCGGCGCGCTCGCTTTTACCCAGCACTGGATGTCCCTCGACCGCTACGCCTTTGCGGGCGACCATCTCTACGCGAGCTTCAATGCCGAGAGCATCGGCGGCCGTGCCG
>Ga0209526_10003024_pt1 | contig 11409 bp, 13 predicted proteins | sample JacPinW_OM2H0_M1_FD_188566 | JGI IMG/M metagenome (GOLD analysis project Ga0209526, IMG submission 188566) | Forest soil microbial communities from Algoma, Ontario, Canada - Jack Pine, Ontario site 1_JW_OM2H0_M1 (SPAdes) (version 2) | ecosystem: Environmental > Terrestrial > Soil > Boreal...
CGACCTCCATGCGGTGCTCCGCGGTCTCACTGTCGAGGGCGTCACGGTGACCGCCGACGTGGCCGATCGCACCGCGATCATCGACGCCATCGCCCAGGGCGAGGCTGCCCTCGGCCCCATCGACGTCCTCGCTGCGTTACGCGGGCATCGGTGCGTACGGCCCGCTCGTTGACATGTCGTACGAGGAGATCGAGCGCGCCGGTCAGGGGGACCGAGCGGGAGATCGAGCTGGAGACGGAGTCGGACCTGCTGGTGCCTACCGGATCAGCCACACCGCACCGGGAAGCGTCAAGCTCATCCCTCGTCGGCGCTGGGCTGCTCCCGAGTGTGGAGGGCGATTCGGATCCCGCTCGGGTCGGCGAACGCCAACGACCAGCCGAGATGTGCAGGCCGGATCGGCGTGTGGGCGATCCCGAGCTCGTCGAGCCAGCCCTCCCAGCGTTGCACGTTCGCGTGCTCTCCGACGTCGAGAGCTATGAGATCGAAGCCGGCGAGCCCAGCCGCGCGTTCCGGAGCCGCGACGAGATGCAGGACAAGGCCGCCCGGATGCGCCAGCAAGGCCTCTTCAACACGCTCTTCTTGCTCGAAGACCATGATGCAATCGAGGCCGAGCACCGATGCGTACCAGTCACTGCTGAGCAACACATCATCGACCGGCACGGTGACGTGGTGGATCGCATACAGGTCCGGCACCGCTGCCGCTTCGGGCGCGCTCCTAGCCGGCGCGGGCTCGGCGCGTAGCGACTCCAAGTCGTCACGTTCGGGGCGGGTCACAGCCCCATGCTCGCGGAACCCGCGCCGGAAGGCCAGGAGTGCAGTGCTACCCGATGCGTCACCGGGGCGGGCTTCAACCGGAGCGCGATTGGCGCCGGTGCAACGTCGCGGCGAATACGGCCGCCTGTGTGCGGCGCTCCATGCCGAGCTTGCGCAGCAGGTTCGAGACGTAGTTCTTGACCGTCTTCTCCGAAAGGTGGATCTGCTCGGCGATCTGGCGGTTGGTCAGTCCCTCCGCGATCAGGTCGAGGATCCGCCGCTCCTGGTCGGTGAGCCCTGTCAGTCGTTCGTCTTCCTGCGGGCCGACGCGCAAGCGATCGAGGACGCGCTTGGTCAGCGACGGGTCGAGCAACGACTGACCCGCCGCAACCCGACGGATCCCGTCGACGATCGCCGGCCCGTTGATCTCTTTGAGTAGGTAGCCGGCTGCGCCGGCCATGATGGCATCGAAGAGTGCTTCGTCGTCCGAGAAGGACGTGAGTATGAGGCACTGGATGTCGGGATGGCGCGATCGGATCTCGCGACAGACCTCGACTCCGTCACCATCAGACAGTCGGACGTCGAGGACCGCGACATTGGGACGCGTAGGTGGGATGCGCGACTGCGCCTCAGCGGCGGTGCCGCCCTCGCCCACCACCTCGAAGTCGTCCTCGAACTCCAGCAACTCGCGCAAACCACGACGAACGATCTCATGGTCGTCGAGGAGGAACACCCGTATCTTCGACATCTGATCGTCCAACGCAGTCTCCACAGTCCGCTTGCGGTCCGGTTCCGTAACTGTACGGATTGACTTCATGGTCGGAGTCTTGGACGCTCGACCATCCCCGCCGTCGGGCCGAAGGTCCCGCGTTCAGCGGCATTCAGGCCGCGGCGTCGGTCAGCGCTGGAGTGGAACCTCCCACCGCAGACGCGTGCCACCGCCAGGCCGTTCGGCGATCGTGAAGCTCCCGCCGAGGGTCTCCGCCCGTTGGCGCAGGTTCGCCAGCCCGCTCGTCCGATGGCGTTCTGGAATGCCGACGCCGTTGTCGTCGACGATCAGCACGACCGCCTCTCGCACCGAGACGTCGACGTCGGCCTGGGTTGCCTGAGCGTGACGGGCGACGTTCGAGAGCGCCTCGCGCACGACGGCCAAGGCGTGCGGGAGCACGTGATCGGGCATCCCGACGTCGACTGGGCCGCCGAACCGGACGGTCGGCGCGAATCCGAGCGCCTCGGCGCTGCCTGTGGCGAGCTGCAGGATCTCGAAGCGCGGCCCGGAACGTTTCTCGGCGGGAGTCTCGAGGGCGAAGATCGACGTGCGGATCTCGAAGATCGTCTTGTCGAGCTCCTCGACCGTTGCATTGATGCGCTCCGACGCATGCGGGTGGTCGATGAGCCGGAGTGTTCCCTGGAGGCTGATCCCGGCGGCGAACAGCCGCTGAATCACGAGATCGTGGAGGTCGCGTGCGATCCGCTCACGGTCCTGGGTCAACAGCAGGGACTCACGGTCTTCACGGGCGCGTCCGAGCTCTTGTGCGAGTGCCGCCTGTCCGGCCAGACCTTCGGCTACCGCGATGTCGTCGGTCGAGAAGTCACCCGCGCCATTGCGGCGCACAACGATCAGCGCTCCGCCGACCGACTGGGTCGATATGACGGGAACCCCGAGCGCCGGGCCGGCCTCGGCCTCATCGGAAACGCCGGACACGCGCGTGCTCGTGCCACTGCCGACCACCCGACCGGCAAGTGTCTCGCCGGCCACGGCGCCACCGACGGTCGGGGCCTCACCGGAGGCCGCGGTCACGCGCAGATCGGCGGCGTCGGCGACGACCAGGCTCGCCCCGTGGGCGTCGAGCAGGTCGCGCGCGTGCTCACAGATCAACGCCAGCGCGTTCTCGACAGGTGCGCCGGACAGGAGCGCGAGGCGGATCTCGGCGCTCGCGGCCTGCTGACGCTGCTGCCGATGCTCCTCGACGAGGAGCTGCTGCAACCGTGCTTCGGCCTGCTTCCGGGCCGTGATGTCGCGCAGGAGGTACGAGAAGCCGAGCAAGCGGGTGGCCGGGTCTCGAATCGCCGACACCGACACCGCGACGTCGACACGGCTGCCGTCCTTGCGAAGCTGTTGCGTGTCGCGGGCGCCGGCCGGTTCGCCGTCGACCGCAGCGCCGAGGAGCTCCTCGAACACCGCCGACTCTTCCGCCGGCACGAGCCGGGAGACGTGCCGGCCGACCATATCCTCCGGGGTGTAGCCGAGCAGGTGTTCGGCTCCGGGGTTCCAGCTCGAGATCTCACCCTCGACGCTCATCGAAATGACGGCGTCCTGCGACGACTGAACGATCGCAGCCAGGCGAGCGTGCGCGGCGGTGGCGGCCTCGCGGTCTGTGACGTCGCGGATCGCGGCCACGATCAGGTGAGCGTCGACGCCGGGCACAGGCGCAAGGCTGATGTCGACGGGGAACTCGCTTCCGTCGCGACGCCGGCCCGCCAGCCGGAGGCCGACGCCCATCGGCCGGGCGCGCGGCCCGGCCGCATACCCGGCCCGATGGCTGCGATGCTGGTGACGGAATCGTTCCGGGATCAATGTCTCGATCGGTCGGCCGACCAGCTCGCCCGGTGCGTAGCCGAACTGCGTAGCCGTCTGGTCGTTGGCAGAGACAATGAGGCCTTCGCTGTCGACGACGAGGGCCGCGTCGGGCATCAAGGCAACGAACGTCCCAAGTAGTTCGACGGAGGGGAACGTCGTCGAACTGATCTCGTCGGGATCCACCGCGCTCATCCTGCCGCGCGCGCCGCATGACACGGACCGCAGGCCGCGGACGCTCGGGGCCTTGTGCTCGGCCCGTGCCGCTCGACCTGCGGGCACCGCCGTCTTCCCACCCTTCCTCCTGTACGGCCGACACCGGTCACGGTGGGTGGGGACAACGACGCGGGCCCGCACCGACCGGACTCAATTGTCTCAAAGCCTGGCGGTCGACGCCTCCAACCGCTACGGCGTGGGGATCCGCCGGCCGGACACGGTGTCGGGTTGGAGCCGGACGAAGTGCGGCTTCGGTGCACGGGCCCACGGGTTCAGTGGAAGCCGGCGGGCCCTCGCGAGCTCGTCGGGGTCGGTGATTTCCTGTGCACGCCCGCGTACCAGCACGCTCCAACCGGCGTGCGACCTGGTGTCGATCTGGTCGACCTCGAACGCCACCCGGGCGTTTTGGACACAAGCGTCGAACTTGGTGCCCTCCGCCGTGCGGAACACGATGGTGTCATCGTCGACGACGAAGTTCACCGGCAGCACGAGTGGCTCGCCCTCGACGACGACCGCGATGCGTCCCACGCATGTGTTGCGCAGCAGCGCCATGCACTCGTGTCGTTCGATTGCCTCGAGGAGCGTTCGTCCGTCGTACATCATGGTCCTGTCCTACTTCTCGTACGCGCCGGTTCGAGACGCACGTGCATGACTGCTCCTCCAAGCACGCAGCCCGCCTATGCCGAGAGCGTCACCTTGATGGCGTTGGTCTCCGCGGCGCGAGTGAACGTGTCGTAAGCGTCGAGCGTGTCCCGCATCGCGAACCGGTGCGTCGTGAACTGGAGCGGGTCGATCCCTCCCACGCTGATAAGTGAGAGCAGCGTGGGGATCGAGAAGGTGTCGACGAGCCCCATCGTGATTGTTACGTCCCTCGTCCACAGCCGCTCGAGGTGCAGCGTCGCCGACTGCCCGTGGACACCCACGTTCGCGACCCGGCCCCCTGGACGCACAAGGTCGGTGCAGAGCTCGAACGTCTGCGGCATCCCGACCGCCTCGATCGCCACGTCGGCGCCGAGCCCATCGGTCAGGTCGAACACGACGGCCGGCGCTTCCTCGGGTGTGACCGCGTGCTGCGCACCGAATCGCAGTGCCCACTGACGACGAGCCTCAATCGGCTCGACCACCACGATCTCGCGTGGCGAGAACAGACGGGCACCGACGATCGCCGCCAGCCCGATCGGCCCCGCGCCGACGATGGCAACCGTCTCGGCGGGCGCGACATGCGCGTTCAGCACGCCGACCTCGTAGGCGGTCGGCAGGATGTCGGCCAGGTAGAGCACCTGCTCGTCGGAGACCTCGTCAGGCACCTTGTGCGTCGAGTTCTCCGCGAAAGGAACCCGGACGTACTCGGCCTGCGCGCCGTCGATCGTGTGGCCGAGGATCCAACCACCACCACCTCGGCACTGGCCGTGCTGACCTCGCCGGCAGAACATGCACCGGCCGCAGGCCGAGATGCACGACATCAGCACGCGGTCACCCGGGCGCGGGGAATCGACGCCGATACCGGTTTCCACGACGGTCCCGACGGCCTCATGGCCCAACACGCGACCCGGTTCCACCTCCGGGACGTCGCCCTTCAGGATGTGCAGGTCGGTGCCGCAGATCGTCGCGGTATCGACCCGGACGATCGCATCAGAGTCGTCGATCAGCTTGGGATCGGGGATCTCCTCCCAATCCTTCTCGCCCGGTCCGTGATACACGAGTCCACGCATTGAATATCTCCCTTACTCAGTCCTGACTCGATCGTGCGCCTCCCACGCCTCCGGCGTGAGTGGCATGCGCCTCTCCTGTACGGGTCGAAGGGCCCGAACCGAACAGGTAGCCCACGAGACATCGCCACCGGGGCTGTTGCTAGACGACCTCGTCGTTGCGATTCGAGCGAGTCACCTTGCGCCCGTCGATCGCCACGGGTGTGATGCGCAGCCAATGGGTCTGCTCCCCAGAGGCCCACGGATGAAGAGGGAGTTCATACACGCGCGACCGAAAGGCGAGCGTGTTGCCACTGCCGATCTCGCTCGCCTTGCCCCAGACGTGCACGCTCCAGCCCGACTTGTTCTCGACGTCGATGTCGTCGACCTCAAAGGCAACCGGCTGGTCCGCCGCGTGTTCGAGCGCCGAACCGCCGCCTGTGCGGAACACGATTGCGTCACCGTCGAGCACGTAGTTCACAGGGAAGATCACTGGATGCAGCTCAGTCATGACACCGACCCGCCCGACAGGCCGCGTCGCGAGGAGCTCGAGACACTCTTCACGTGTCAGGACTTCTACATTCGGCTTCGTGTCCATCATCAACCTCCAGCATGCGTCGCTCAGTCGCGCTCTGCGGTTCGGTGCACGGACGCGGGGGGAGCAGAGGCGAAGATACGACCGCCCTAGCGACCAGAGCCGGTTAGCGGCGCTGACTTGGCGGTTCGCGTTGAGATAGAGAACGCCCACTCACTCGCTGCGGCGTGCAACCGCCGACCCGTGATGGCGAACGGCTCGATCACGCGCCAGCTGTCGCGCTCGGCGACCAGCCACGGTTCCGGGTCGAAACGTTCACGAAAGTCAGCGGCGTCCGGGTCAACGTGGTGCAACATGCCTCGTACCAGCACCGACCAGCCCTCGTGCTCCAGCAGATTGACACAGTCGATCTCGAACGCGACGTTCATCGGCGCCCGATCGATCACGTTGCCGGGTCGTGTGCGCACCGCCACCCACCGCAGGCCGCTCGTCTCGATGAGGCGATAGTTCACCGGCACCACCACCGGTGACTCGTCCACGTCGGGGACGACCACGATCCGCCCGACCGATTGCTCACCCAGGAGTCGCAGGCACTCTTCCAGCGAAAGATCCTCGAGCCACGTTTGGCCGGATGTCGACATGGCCTCTACCCTTCTCGGACGGAGAGGAGCGTCTCGTCTTCTCTGACGATGCGGTCGATCCGCCGGCCCGTGACTTCGGTTGGCACGATGCGAATCCAGTGTGTCTTCGGGCCCATCTCCCAGCACACCAACGGGAGGGCCGACCAACGCCCGAGCTCCTCGTCGTCGCGCACACGCTCGGCGCGTCCCTTCACGAGGACGCTGCACCCGGTGTGATCGCGAGTGTTCACGGCGTCGACCTCGAAACAGACCGAGGGACTGCGGTCAAGACCGCGAGACTTCGTGCCGCCGTCGGTCCGGAACACGATCGTCCTCCCGTCGACGACGTGGTTGACCGGAAAGATCTCAGGTGCGCTGTCGACCAGCACGCCGAGCCGGCCGACCTCTGCACGCTCGAGGAGCTCCCAGCATTGACGGTCGTTCAGGTGCTCGACCCACATTCCCATCTCGGGACTCGTTTCAGTCTCGACGCCCGTTCGCACGACCGTCTCTCACACTCGATCAAGCCACGTCCCGCCGGCGGTCAACAGAGCCGAACGTCCCGAGTCCAGGGCTGTTGGGCGATCCGGATGTGACCTTCAGATCTAGGACGGCGGCTCGAACCGGTGCATTGTCGGTCTCGACAGGGTCGGACAAGCATCGGAGCGCGCTATGACCGCAACGCTGGAACACCACGACGCCCCGCCGGCTCCGCGAGCGCGCCCAAGAGTGGGCGACGAGTTCCGCGGTCTGAAGTCGGCGCTGGTGAGCGTCGGCGTCGTCATCCTCGCCACGGTCGCCGCGATTGCGGTCGGGCTGGTGTTCTTCAGCCCGACCTCGGCAACGAAAGTCACCGTTCTCGACTACCGGATCGCAATGCCGGTCACGATGCACGCCGGTACCCACAAGATGCAGCTCGTGAACGCCGGTGCGCAACCCCACGAGCTGTTGGTGTTTCGTACCGCGCTTCGCGCGAGTGCACTGCCGGTCGACGAGAACGGGAAGGTCATCGAGGAGTCGCCTCAGCTCGACAAGGTGCTCGACAGCGGGAACAGCCTGGATCCCAACAAGACGCAGCCGTTGATGGTGAGCCTGACGCCTGGTCACTACGTCGCGATCTGCAACCTCCCGGCGCACTACCGGCTCGGGATGAAGCTGGACCTGAACGTCACGAACTAGAGCCGGGTCGTTTCACGGGGCGAGTTCGCCGAGAGGTAGAGACTCGAAAGGTGGCGAGGTGAAACGCCGATCGTCCGCTGCATGCATCGCCATCGCCCTCAGCGCCACCGTGTACGCCCTGATCGTGAGGCCGTGGCACCTGCGGTGGGGTGCCAGCGACGATGAAGTCGGTGCCGATTTTCCCGGTGACAACCTCATCGACCACGCTGATCTCGTCGCGACGCGGGCGATAAGCGTTCGTGCCACCGCCGGCGAGGTCTGGCCGTGGATCGCTCAGCTCGGCCAAGGACGCGGCGGTTTCTACACCTACGACTTCCTTGAGAACCTCGTCGGTTGCGACATCCACAGCGCGGATCATGTCGTGCCTCAGTGGCAGCAAATCGGGCCAGGCGACGCGGTAAAGCTTCATCCCGACGTCGCGCTCGCGGTCGTCGTCGTGGACCCGGGCCGCGCCCTGGTCCTCCGCGGTGGCGTGCCGATGGGCGCTACTCCACCCCCGTATGACTTCACTTGGGCCTTCGTGCTCGCGGAGCGAGCAGGTGGTGGAACGCGACTCGTCCTGCGAGAGCGCTATGGATACACCCGTCCGTGGGCACCACTCCTGGTCGAGCCGGTCGAGGTGGTCAGCTTCGTGATGAGCCAGAGGATGATGCGCGGGATCCGGAACCTGGCCGAGCGCAGCCTGGCAAAGGACCAGAGGCACGAGTTAGCCACTCCGGGTCGGGATCACACCCGCCGCCGATGAGGTAGCCGGTGAATGTTGCAGTCTGAAGACCGGCCGGGTGTGATCTGTCCGGCGGCAACTGCGTCGAGCACTTGGCGTGTCGAGAGCCAATGGAGTTGCTGTACGAGGTCGGCGCGAAGAAAGGCGAGCACCACGTAGCCGCTGCCGAAGACGACCACGCCGAGCTTGAGGAACTCGACCGCGACCTTGCCCAGCCCTGGTCGAGTGGCGGCGTGTAATCCTGGAGCCCTTAACCTGTAATCGCGTCCACCTGACTGGTGCTCCGCCGCTGGTCAGCCCTAACGGTGAACTCCTCACGGACGGAGAGAGGTTAGATCTCGAGTTTCGACTCGTCGCGTAGGAGGGTTCGCGCATGCGTGAGCCGTTTGTCGTTCCGATGGAAGAGTCGCCCTTCGCGTTCGACGTGCCGGCGACCGAACGGCGCGAGCGCATGCTGGCGCAGTCTGGCGACCTGCTCACCGACGAGTTGGGAATCATCGTCGGGTTCAGTGGTGAGGAAGACGTCGAGGCTCTGCTGAACGACCCTCGGTTCGGAGCGGTTGCCATGGCGACCTTGCAGATGTCGGGCGTCACTGACGGGCCACTGCACGACATGTGGTCGTTGCTGATGTTCGGCAAGGATGGTAAGGATCACAAGCGGGTGAGGAGCGCGGTCGCACGGGAGTTCACCCCGCGAGCAGTCGAGCACTACCGCCCCGAAATCGAACAGTTCGCGTCGACGCTCGCAGACCGGCTGGCCGCTGCACGCGAGGTCGAGCTTTGGTCGAGGTTCGCACTTCCGCTCGCCGCACGAGCCGCGTGTCGTGTCGTCGGCATCCCGCCCGATGACGCCGATCGCGTCGCGGTGTGGGCACTCGATCTCGTCAACGCGTTCTTCTTCATGAGCGCGGAGCGTGGAGCGCGCGCTGAGCTGGCGGCGGTCGAGTTCGCCGCGTACCTCGATGAACTGCTGCGCTCGAAGCGTGACGCGCCCGGCGATGACGTCACCTCGAAACTCGTCGCAGACGACGGTCGGCACGACCTGACCTACGGGGAAACGCGGGCGCTCGTCGCGAATCTCGTCTTCGGTGGCCTCGAAGCCACCGCAAAGGCGATCACGACCGGGGTATTCCACCTTCTCCAGGAGAACCAGTGGAGCGCGCTCGTCGAGGCACCTGAGCTGGCCGGGCACGCCGTTGCGGAACTTCTCCGGTTCGCTCCGCCAACGGGCGTCGCTCGCTTCGCCGGAGAAGATCTCGTCTGTCGCGACGTCCCGCTCCATGCGGGGCAGATGGCACTCCTCGATCTCGAAGGCGCCTGTCGCGACGCCCGCCGCTACACCGATCCCGACACGCTCGACCTGTCACGCGACACCGGCCGCCAGCTCGCCTTCGGAGCGGGTGCGCACTTCTGCCTCGGCGCGAACCTCGCCAAGGTCGTCCTCGAAACCGGGTTTCGGACCCTCGTCACGAGATTCCCCACACTCGCATTCGCGTGCGCACCCGAAGACGTCAGCTGGGACTACGAGACGTTCGCAGGAATCGTCTCATTGCCGGTCAACACCCTCGCATAGCCGGCGATCGGGGAATCCTTCGGCGTCGTGCTCTGTGCGGCCTGTTCTGCTGGGCGAACGAGCGCCGATCCCGCTCTGCGGGATCCGTCGGCGCAACCGGTGACCCCGACCGCTTGGAGTCGCGGGTGTGGCCGGCAGTAACGTCGACGGCTGCCGTCGGCTCGAGCCCAGGACCGCTGCGGACTCAGAGGTGCGTAGGCAGGTTGTCCGCCCTCATAGACGTTGTGTCGGTGCGCCATTGTGACGCGCGGCTGCCGTAGGTGACTTTGTACGATTCGCTGTCGAAGACAGCTTCCGCCATGCTCAACGACGGTCCAAGAAAAACGCAGACAGCTCCCGCAGTGCCGACGGAGGCGCTTCGGCGCGCCGTGCAGGCGAGCCCTCTCGCCGTCGGGCTGCTGCACCTGCCCAGTCGTCGCTTCCTAGAGCTCAGTCAGCGTGCGACGGCGCTGCTCGGCCTCGAGTCCGTCGACCTCAGCGGCTTCGACGTGTTGAGGCTTTCCAAGGAACCTGACGCGACGCGCCGAGCGTGGGACCTCGTCGTCGACGGCGTGCTTGACGGTTACCGTGCGCGTCGCGCGTTGAGTGTCGGCGCGGACGAGATCGACTCGTACTTGGGTGTCCGTACCGTGGCACGCGGCGGCGACTGTTCGCGCTCCGTGTCGGTCGTCACCGATCCAGTCCCTCAAGACGAGGCCGACGACGCCCGTGATGCCGTAGTCATCGTCGGCATCGCTAGCGAGTCGCAACGGATTGAGAACGCGAGCTCGGACACGAAGTCGCTGTCGGGTCACCCGCCCGCGGAATATCTGCTCGCGTCGATAGTCGACATCGTCCACCCCGACGACGTCAGCCCTGTCCTCCAGGCGTTTGAAGCACCGATACCGTCAGCGGACACGCAAGTCGCGGTTCGGGTTCGGTGTGGTGATGACGGGACCGGGCGACTGATTCGCCTCGTCGTCACCCGCCTCGGTGAAAACGATGACTGTTTCCGATTCACTGTTGCACCGGTCGACGGCGCTCCGCCGCTGTCTGAACTGGACCGTGACAGTGGGCTGGAAGGACGGCTGCGGCGCATCGCGTCCGAAATCGAAGCTGTGCTTCTGGGATTTGACCGGGTCCCCGACCTGGATCGTGTACCGGGTGTCGCGAACCTCACCTCGCGACAATGGGAGGTACTCACGCGGCTGCTGAGCGGCGAACGCGTCCCCGGGATTGCACGCGCCCTGTACGTCAGTCCCAGCACGGTCCGGAATCACCTGTCGACGATCTTCCGCAAGTTCGGTGTCCATACACAGGCCGAGCTCATCGCGCGGCTGCGCCGACCGGAGTAGGGCGTCGCAGCGCATCAGGCAACGCCTCGATGTCCATCGCTCGGTCATCCAGGTGCAGGCTGGGGTCCAGGATGCTGGCGCGTCCCTGGGCCAATGCCTGCAGCCACAGCAGCACGCAGATCACGAACTCGCGCTCGTGGCCCAGCTGCAACTGGCTGGCGCCGCGCTCGATCACCTCGAACGGGTACCACTCCTGGGCATCGTTGAAC
>Ga0209526_10003025_pt1 | contig 11407 bp, 8 predicted proteins | sample JacPinW_OM2H0_M1_FD_188566 | JGI IMG/M metagenome (GOLD analysis project Ga0209526, IMG submission 188566) | Forest soil microbial communities from Algoma, Ontario, Canada - Jack Pine, Ontario site 1_JW_OM2H0_M1 (SPAdes) (version 2) | ecosystem: Environmental > Terrestrial > Soil > Boreal...
TCTAATTACTGGGTCGACGTCGTTTTCGAAGGCAACGCGCTGCAGGCGCCGGTGGCCAACAACGACAGCGGATTAGTGGCGACCGAGAACACCACGCTTTCGATTCCAGCCTCGGCGCTGCTCGCCAATGACACGGACCCTAACGGGCTGCCGCTGTCGATCGCCGGGGTGAGCAATCCGAGCAACGGAACGGTCACCTACAATGCTAGCACCCAGACCATCAGCTTCGTACCGACCACCGGCTATAGCGGGCCGGCGAGCTTCACCTACACGATCACGAACGGGAACGGCGGCACTGCATCGGCCAACGTTTCGCTCACGGTCGCGCCGGGTGTCGTCCTGTTCAGTAGTGGCAATACGCCAGCCACCGTTACTGTAAACGACGCCAGTGCGGTGGAACTCGGTGTCAAGTTCCAGACTTCCGCTTCCGGCTCAGTCACCGCGATCCGCTTCTATAAAGGCCCGCAGAACACCGGTACGCACGTTGCGAATCTGTGGACGGCGGCAGGTGCGTTGCTCGCAACCGCTACATTCACCAATGAAACCACCAGCGGTTGGCAGCAGGCCAACTTCTCGAGCCCGGTGACGCTCACTCCGGGGACGACCTACGTCGCCTCTTATCACACGAACGGCTTTTATTCGGCCGACGGTGGTTATTTCGCTAACTCGCTAACCAGCGGGCCGCTGACAGCCCCTTCAAGCTCATCGAGCGGAGGCAATGGCGTATACGCTTACGGAGGCTCCAGCACCTTCCCAACGAACACCTATAACTCTGCCAATTATTGGGTCGACGTCCTCTTCAGTTAGAGTAGTTAAAGAAGATTGCGCCTGGGATGAAACCGGACGTGTTCTCCGCGGCGAACCGGGAGATCGATCCCGTCCAAACTATTGTAGCCCAACTTCTGTGGTAACTCGGAAGTTGGGTTAAGTTTTTCGGTAGGCGAAGCGTCTCGCTTTCCTTCTCCAAAGACTTATTTCCACAATAAGCAAAGCGAGACGCTTCGCCTACTCCCATTGTTTCGGGGAAATTACAAAAGATTGCTTAACCAGTCTCAACCAAGGTCGATACTCTATTTTGCTGGTCGAAATTTTTGCAGCCTTTTTCTTGTGGCTCTAGAACAACGAGAGCGGCGAACCAAAGCGGTTTTTCCGGGATTAACGGAAATCGGCCAAGGGCGGCAGCTTGTCTTAAGTTATTGTATCAAATGTGTAACCAGCACGGTGCCAGATGAGTAACCAGCTACCAGATTACCGCCGGATCGCGCCAGATGTGAAGCTCGGTCGGAACGTGCAAATTTACGCGTTCGTGAACCTTTACGGCTGCGAAATTGGTGATGAAACGCGGATTGGAACGTTCGTCGAAATTCAGAAGGGCGCAAAGATCGGCGACAATTGCAAGATTAGCAGCCACACCTTCATATGCGAGGGTGTGACCATCGAATCCGGCGTTTTCGTCGGACACGGTGTAACCTTTATCAACGACCGCTATCCGCGTGCGACCAATCCCGCCGGAGAGCTTCAAACGGAAGCGGATTGGAAATGCCAGAGCACTCTGGTTAAGCGAGCTGCGTCGATTGGCTCCGGTGCAACTCTGTTAGGGGGAATCACCATCGGAGAAAATGCAATTGTGGGCGCTGGAAGCGTCGTCACCAAAGACGTGCCGTCAGATACGACTGTTGCAGGCAACCCTGCGAGGATCTTGAAGAAATCTGTAATATAAGATGCAAACGAAAGTCCCATTTCTAGACCTTAAATCCCACCACGCACCGATGCTCGATGAGATCAACGGCGCAATTCTGGAGGTCATCGATAGCGGTGCCTTTGCCGGCGGACCGTTTGTCACTCGATTCGAAGAGGATTTCGCTGCCTATTGCGATTGCCAGCATGCGATCGGCGTCGGCAGCGGCACAGAAGCACTTTGGCTGACCCTCTTGGCGTTGGGAGTTGGTCCGGGAGACGACGTAATCACTGTTCCGAGCACCTTCATGGCCACCGCCGAGGCGATCACTTATTGCGGCGCGCGGCCGGTGTTCGTTGATGTAGATGAGCGCACTTACACGATGGATCCCGCCGCGCTGAAGGATGCTCTTACCGCCCGAACGAAAGCGATTATACCGGTTCATCTTTTCGGTCAACCAGCCGATATGGATCCGATCCTGGAGTTCGCGCACCGGCACGGCCTCTTTGTAGTTGAGGACGCCTGCCAAGCTCATGGAGCTGAATACAAGGGGCGGAGAGCCGGAACGCTTGGCGACGCCGGTTGTTTCAGCTTTTATCCGGGAAAAAATCTCGGTGCATTTGGTGAAGCTGGCGCGGTGGTGACTAACAACATCGAAGTGGATCAGAAAATCCGGATCCTTCGGGATCACGGGCAGATTCGTAAATATCACCATACGATGGTTGGGTGGAACTGCCGAATGGATGGAATTCAGGCGGCGGTTCTGCGAGTTAAACTGCGTTCTCTAGAACGCGGAAATCAGCTTCGCCGGTCCCATGCAGCCCACTATGACCGAGCTTTGGCAGACATCGAAGGAATCATTACCCCGACCCAAGCGGATTACGCGCGGCACGTTTATCACGTCTACGCCATCCGCGTCCAGGAGAGGAATGAAATAATGAGCCTTTTGGCCGAGAAGGGAGTTGGCTGCGGAGTTCACTATCCGGTCCCGGTCCATTTACAAGAGGCCTACCGAGATCTCGGATACAGCCTGGGCGCCTTTCCGAGAGCTGAACAATCTGCGCGCGAATTCCTTTCGTTACCTATGTTTCCTGAACTGACTTCCGTTCAATTGGAACTCGTAATCCAAGCTGTGAGAGAGGCCGTGACCGTTGGTCTGAGCGTCTAATATGAAAGCCGAAAATTTTCCCGTACTCTCCAAAACGATAGACCAGGCCAGTGGCCTGACAGTCGAAGCGCATCCGATGTCGCAAGCCGAATACGGGTCACCTGAACCGCCTCAATCCAGCATGAATTTCCATGATATCCTCTTCATATTGTTCAGGCACAAGTGGAAGATTTTTGGCTGCGCTACGGCTGGAATTTTGGCGGCGGCAGGCGTTTATTTTTTTCTACCCGCCCAGTACGAATCCCAGGCGAAACTGTTTGTCCGATACGTCATGGACCGGAGCGCGATTGACGGCTTGGACTCCCAGACCAAGACTCTGGGTTCACCTAGCGAGAGCGCTATTAACTCGGAGGTAGAGATTTTGACCAGCTCCGATCTGACCATGCAGGTCGCCTCGACAGTGGGTGCCGACCGAATAGTGCGAGGAGCAAAAGACAATGCCACGAACGCTGACGCTGCTATGGCTATCCTGAGGAGTTTGGACGTGACCGTTGTTAAGGGAAGCAACATCATTTCTGTCTCTTATAAGAACGAGGACCCCAGGCTCGCCATCGAAGTCCTGCAGGAGCTCGTAAAGCGGTATTTTGACAAGCATCTGGAAGTCCACCGTTCATTGGGTGCATTCGATTTTGTGACGCGAGAAGCGGATCAGCTGCGGGCGCAGTTAAATCAGACGGAAGAAGAGTTGAAACAACTGAAAGCGAAAGCCGGAATCACTTCTCTTGCGGAAGACACCGCGGCTCTCGCGACCGGTTTGGCTAAAGCCCAGGAGGAGCTTGATGGGGCGGAGGCGGAACTCGCCGCGCAAAAGGCTCGTGTTAATGAAATTCAAAAGTCGCTCACCGGGGCGGACGCGCAGCTGTCGGAACATGTAGTGGCGCCGCCGAGCAGCGATGTCGTTGGAGAGTACCAGGCCCTGGTCGCGCGCCTGGAGCACCTGCGGGAAACGGAAACGGAACTGCTTTCCAAGTATACCGCGCAGAATCGAATCGTGGAAGTAAAACGGGCGCAGATCGACGATCTGGAAAAGCAGCGGCGAGACTTGGAGAACAAGCATCCCGGCCTTATTGGGACGATTTCGGCCGTTGGCGCTTCCCAAAGTTCACGACCCGACATTGTGTCTGAGAGAGCTCGGCTGACCGGGCTCGAGGCAAAAACGGAAACGCTCAGGTCCCGGCTTGGCGGTCTCCAGGAAAAGGCAAATATGATTTCGGAAATGGGACCGAAGATTGCTCAGCTCGAGCGGAAGAAGGAAGTGGAAGAAACGAACTACAAATATTACGGGGCGAGCCTCGAGAAAGCCCGTATCGATGAAACACTCGATCCTTCCAGGATGCCCAATATTAGTATTGTCCAGGCGCCCTCACCGCCCGACAAGGCTAAAAGAGATTTGAAAAAAGTCGTACTCGGCTTGGCCGGCGGCGGACTGGCGATTGGATTGGCGTTTGCTCTGCTGATCGAACTGGTCCTGGACCGGACTATCAAGCGACCATTTGAGCTTGAGAGGCGCTTGCGCATCCCTCTTTTTCTTTCGATTCCCAATTTCGGTTCCAACGGTCATCGTTTGCGTTTGCACGATGCCGGCGATGATTCGGGAACTGCCATCGCGCAAGGTAATGGGTCCGCAACGGAGACGGGCGAACTACTCCGACCGTTTTGCGAAGCAATCCGGGACCGTCTGGGCCTCTATTTCGAGATGAATCGAATGACTCATAAGCCAAAGCTGGTGGCGGTCACTGGCCTCTCGAAAAATGCAGGAACTTCAACGCTCGCGGCGGGTCTCGCTGCGACTCTTTCGGATACAGGCGATGGCAAGGTGTTGCTTTTCGATAAACCGGTCTCTCCAAAGCGATTTTACAACATGATGAGCGAATTCAAGGCGAGCGACCTCGACTACGTCATTTTTGATATGCCATCTCTCGGCGACACCAGTTCGACCTTACCGATGGCCGGATTTATGGACAAGGTCCTACTGGTCGTCGAGGCAGAGAAGAGCAATCGAGAGGCCGTAAAGCGCGCTTATTCACAGCTTGCGGCAAAGGTTGATGTGTCGGTTATCTTTAATAAAAGTCGTTCCTACGGCCCGAAGTGGCTCGACGGGGAAATTTGACCCGATACTGCGCAATCGGCACGAAGTACTATTGATTCCCGCCGCGGAGTAAGGATCTGCCTTTCTGTTTTGCTTAATCACCTTTTTGATATGCCCCTCACTCCTTTTCGTTCCCAAGGCAAGCCCTGCCAAGTGACCACGACACCGGTACGGAAAATCTGGATCGACCTTGAAAATACGCCCCATATCCCATTCTTCAGGCCTATCGTTCGGGAGCTAGAGAAGCGCGGTTATCGGGTCGTCCTGACGGCGCGCGATGCATTTCAGACATGTGAAATGGCTACGCAATTCGGTCTTCCCTACACTCGCATCGGGCGTCACTACGGCCAAAATCGATTTTTGAAACTGTGGGGACTCTTGGTGCGTAGTTTGCAGCTCATTCCTTTCGTCTTCCGCGAGAAGCCCTGTCTCGCTTTGAACCACGGAGCACGTGCGCAAATCCTTGTTTGTAATCTGCTCGGGATCCCCAGCGTTATGATGATGGACTATGAGCATTCAGAGTTTCTTCCTTTGATGCGCCCGCGGTGGGAGATTGTTCCCGAAGTGGTATCCGACGAGACATTGCATTGCAAAAAGGCGGACAGAATTCGAAAATATTCTGGTATTAAGGAGGACGTTTACGTCCCGGAGTTTAAGCCTGATCCTTCGATCATTACGCAGCTTCAGTTGAATGGCGACGTTATTGTTACCGTTCGGCCACCGGCAACCGAAGCGCATTATCACAACCCAGAAGCGGAGGTCCTTTTCGAGACCCTGATGGAGCACATTTCCAGCACAAAAGGTGTGAAGGCAGTCCTTCTCCCCCGCAACGGCGCGCAAAAGCGAAAAATCGTAGCCGACCACCCTCGGTGGTTCGAGGACTCGAAGGTGATCATTCCCGAGGAAGTAGTTGATGGGCTCAACTTGCTCTGGCACTCCGATTTGGCCGTGAGTGGCGGAGGTACGATGAATCGCGAGGCAGCGGCTCTCGGCGTGCCCGTCTACAGTATTTTTCGGGGGAAGATCGGTGCCGTGGATCGCAGTTTGCAGGCTCAGGGTAGGCTGGTCCTCATCGAGACCACTGGGGAGGTCCGGAGTAAGATATCCCTGACGCGTCGAGCAAGAGATGCGGCGCCGGACCCAAAATCGCGCGGCGCTTTGCAAGACATAGTTAATCACATCGATGCAATTCTAGGGTAGCATCATCCTGCCTGAGCTTCCTTGCTGGGAACCAATAAGAATCGAATTATGACGCAGAAGATTAAAGTGTTCGTCATTGCGGGCGCCCGGCCAAACTTCATGAAGGTGGCCCCATTGATCAAGTCCATCCGGGCACGAAATCGGGAAATGGAACAACGCGGGGTAGAGATGGACTATCGCCTTGTGCATACCGGTCAGCACTATGATCTGAAGATGTCGGACATATTCTTTGGCGAGCTTGGCATTCCCGCCCCTGACATCAATCTGGGCGTGGGTTCTGGCTCGCATGCAGTGCAGACAGCAAATCTTATGACGAGGTTTGAACCCGTCTGTGAAAGCGAAAGCCCTGACTGGATCGTTGTCGTGGGTGATGTCAACTCCACGCTCGCCTGCACGCTTGTCGGAGCCAAGCTGGGGATCAGGGTCGCGCATGTAGAGGCCGGACTGCGCAGTTTCGACCGCACCATGCCGGAGGAGATCAATCGAATTGTGACAGATTCACTCGCCGACCTTCTTCTGACTCCGTCACAAGATGCAGATGAGAACCTTAAGCGGGAGGGAGCGGCTGATTCGAAGATTCAGTTGGTGGGCAATGTGATGATTGACGCGCTGGTCGCCAATCTTGAGAAATCACGTACCAGCACGCTGTCGAAGCAGCTTGGTCTGGCTCGAAATGGATTTGTGTATGTAACCCTTCACCGTCCTTCGAACGTTGACGACGAGCATAGCCTGAGTGCGATCATGGCCGAACTGAAGCGGTTAGCAGGCGAGCTGCCCGTTGTGTTCCCCATGCACCCGCGCACCCGAAAAATGTGTGAGCAATTCGGGATTTCGCTCAACGGCAGCAAGAGCCTCCGCGTCCTAGACCCCATTGGGTACCACGATTCGCTCTTTCTGACCGAAAACGCCCGCCTGGTACTTACAGACTCGGGCGGGTTACAGGAGGAGAGCACCTACTTTAGGACGCCTTGCCTGACGCTACGTCCCAACACCGAACGGCCGGTAACGATAACATTGGGCAGCAATAAACTAACAAATTTGGATCGGCTAGTCGTCGATATTGCTGAAACTCTCAATCGCGAACCAAGGTTTGGCTCACTTCCGCCATTTTGGGATGGAAGTGCGGCGGAACGGATTGTGGATTGCCTGCTGGAACGAAGTTGCTTCACCGTCTGATAGCCAATCCTAAAGATTTGAGCAGCCATGCTTGAGGCGATTTTCACACTTGATTACGAAATACACGGCAACGGAGACGGGTGTCCGCGTGCTTTGATGTTGGAACCGACTTCACGGCTTCTCGACTTGCTCGAAGAATACGGCGCCAAGCTGACAATCATGGCCGATGTCGCCGAGATACTGAAGTTTCGAGAATACCGGGATCAGTTTGCACAAGATGATTACCACTACGAGGCCGTAATGGGCCAACTAAAAGATGCGATCCAACGTGGCCACGATGTTCAGCTGCATTTGCATTGCTCCTACTTCAATTCGCAGTTCCAGGGTGGAAAATGGATGCAGGATTGGTCGGAGTACAATTTTGCGCAACTTAGCGAACAACGCTTGAACGAGGTTGTTGGTATTGGGAAAAAGTTCCTCGAGGAACAATTTAGGCCAATTGACTCCGGTTACCGATGTAACGTGTTCCGCGCGGCCAATTGGTCGATGAACCCTTCTCGCAATGCCGTGCGCGCGCTGGTGAACAACGGATTCCGGATTGACACATCGGTATTTAAGTATGGTCAGCGCGACGGGCTTGTCAGCTTCGACTACTCTGATGCACCAAGCAATCTTGTTCCGTGGTCGGCCGACGAAAGCCACATTTGCCGTCGAGATGAACAAAGCAGTCTCATGGAGGTGCCGATTTATGCGGAGCGACGCTGGATTGGGGCATTCATAACATTTCAACGGTTTCACAGGTGGTGGCTGAGCCGACGGCATCGCGTAGCTTCTGGGAAGGGCCAGGCGTACCCTCTTGGCAAGACCCACAGAAGAGGCCGATTTGCCAACCTATTCCGACTCGCAATGAGGCGTCACGCCTGGAAGGCTGACTTTAACCAGTGTTCTGGCAAACAGTTAATTCGGGCTCTCGACCGGGCGGCCGCAGTGCACGATCGCGTTGGAGCGTCGCTCCCGTTTGTCCTCATTGGGCATTCTAAACTGTTCACGCGACAGCAAGCGGCTAGCCTCCGCCCCTTTCTCGCGCATGTAGTGCACTGCCCTGAGCAGTTTGGCTTCGCAAGATTCTGCGACTTTGATCTGAAGGCTCTTCGTGGTCGTCCGAATGCAGGAGTGCACGGCTCCAACAGTAGGTCCGTCGCCGCCTGATTCGCTGGTTTCATATTCGTCAATGCGAGTCTGCTTTTGCAATAGCGCGTCTCCCAACGTTTAGATGAGAGGACGTCAATATGGAACACACTCCGATGGTTTCGGTCGTCATTGTGAGCTGGAATGCCAAAGCCTATCTTGCTGGATGTCTGAGAACGCTGGTTCAGCAACCGTGCAAATATACGATGGAAGTTCTGGTCGTGGACAACGCTTCGACCGATGGGTCGCCGGAATTCGTTGAAAACAGCTGCCCGGATGTTCGTTTGATTCGCAACGAGTCAAACCTCGGATTTTCCAAAGCGAATAACCGGGGAATTCAGCAGAGCACAGGAAAGTACGTCTGCTTGGTCAACTCCGATGTGAAGGTTTTGGACGGATGCATCACAAAACTGATCGACTACATGGAAGCACATCCAAAGGCGGGGATGGCGGGACCGAGCATGCTGGGTCCGGACGGAAAGGTTGGTCGCTCATGTCGAGGCTTCCCTAGTCTATGGAATATGTTCTGCCACGCAATTGGGTTAGATTCGCTATTTCCGACCTCGCGGCTATTTGGTAGCTATTCGCTCCGATATTGGTCGCAGGATACGAATAGACCAGTAGATATACTAGGCGGCTGGTTCTGGATAGTCAGACGCGAGGCGTTAAAGCAGGTGGGACTGCTCGATGAAGAATTCTTTTTCTATGCTGAAGATATGGACTGGTGCAGGCGTTTCCACCTGAACGGCTGGGGGGTGGCTTTTTTGGCCGACGCAGCTTCGGTGCATTATGGGGGCGGCAGTTCCCGACAAGCACGGCTGAAGTACTATATCCAAGAGCAGCGCGCAGACCGGCAGTACTGGAGGAAGCATCACTCTCCGATCGAAAGAGCAGCTTATTCCTACATTTGCATCCTTCATCAGCTCATTCGCTTGATCGGACACGGCTTGCTCATACCTTTTTCAGGTCAGAGAAAAGATCACACGTACAAGGCTTCTCGAAGTTGGCACTGCCTGCTTTGGCTCCTTAAGAGCGTGGAATAGCAAATGCTAGAGCGATTCCGGGCTTATTTGATTGTGAGAATCATTTGAGAACCGAACAGGTCATCACAGGAGATAACGCGATTTACATTCTGACATTCCATGGTCTCGGAATTCCCGAGCGCGCTCTGCCGGACGGAGAAAATAATTATTGGCTCGATCCATCTTTTTTTGAGGCGATCCTCGACTGCGTTAAGGGACGCCCAGACGTTCGGATCACTTTCGACGACTCTAATTCATCTGATTTCACGATAGCTCTGCCGGCTCTCGTTGAACGAAAGTTGCATGCGACGTTTTTCATGGTTTCCGAGCGAATTAATCAGCCAGGGTTCGTGACGACTGAGCAGCTTCGGACGTTGGCGCAGTCAGGAATGACCATCGGCTCACACGGGACACACCACCGCCGTTGGGCACAGCTCAACGCGGGTCAGTTGTATGAGGAATTGCATGTGTCACGAACAAAACTCGAGGCCATGTTGGGTCAAACGGTCCGGGAGGCCGCATGTCCATTTGGTAGTTACAACCGCCGCGTGCTACGCGGATTGAGGAATGCCCGCTACGAACGAGTCTACACGAGCGACCAAGGGCCCGCGAAACCCGACGAATGGGTCTCGGCAAGAAACACGGTCATGAGGAGCCATACTTTGCGCGACGTGGAAAGCACGTTGGAAACTAAACCTCATCGGCTGTCCGGGCTGGGTCGGATGTTAAAATTAACGCTAAAGCAGTGGCTATAACTGACGGTTTGAATAGTTCGAGTGAAGTGACGCCAAGACTGAAAGGATTGGGCAAAGGCCAAACAGCGATCCTCGGATTCGCAGAATCATTTTCCAGTCCTGAAGTTGCGTGGAGCTTGGTCGATGCTGGATTTCGCGTCCTGGCCTTCGCTCGAAGGGATTCTCGCGCAGCCCTCCGTGTTAGTCGGTATGCCACCGTCTTTGACGTGACGCCGCCGGAACAAGACGCTGCAACCACAATCCGAGAGCTGACGGCGGAGTTCAGGCGACTGTTCGCGTCGACTGACTCAAGAGCGGTGCTATTGCCCTTGGACGATGCAGCTTTATGGGTTTGCGCGCAATTAAAGCCAGATCCGCAGCTAGCAATCGTTGGACCTGACAATGCGGATGTTGCCCTGAAAAAAGATGTTCAAATTTCGGTCGCACGCGATGCCGGGTTCCGAGTCCCAGAAACACTTGTGGTGCGAAGCAAACACCAGTTGACTTCAAGACCGTTCGATTTTCCTGTGATCCTCAAGCCTGCGCTAGCCATTTCATTCCGGGACGGAAGGCTTGTTAAGGGGCGATTTCACATCTGCTATAACGCTTCGGAGTTTAAATCGGCACTTCAAGGGTTTATGGACGACGAACCCTTTCTAATCCAACAGTACATTTCTGGCATTGGAGAAGGATTATTTGGATTAGCAGAACGAGATGGAGTTTCGAACTGGAGCTCGCACCGGAGGATTCGTATGATGAATCCTTTGGGATCAGGCGCTAGTGCCTGCGTCAGCGTGGCAGCGGAGTCGGGTGACATCACCGCCGGCGCCAGATTCATCGAGCAAATCGGTTGGCGGGGACCATTCATGCTCGAAATGCTAAGGGACGACGAAGGAAAGAAATGGTTTATGGAATTCAACGGGCGCGTGTGGGGTAGTACCGCATTGGCGCGCCGGTGCGGTCTTGAGTATCCAGCTTGGGCGGTCTTAGGAGCGCTGGATCAAGATCGGACCGTTCCGCAAAAGGCAAAGGTGCCTTTGGGAGTCGTATGTCGGCATGCAGGGCGGGAAGTATTACATGGCCTATTTGTCCTGAGAGGACCACGCTCAAAAAATCAGATAAAGTGGCCACCAAGATGGGATACACTGAAACAGTTGCTGAAAATCAGAAGGTCCGAACGCTGGTACAATTGGAGACGAGATGACTGGCGGG
>Ga0209526_10003026_pt1 | contig 11406 bp, 17 predicted proteins | sample JacPinW_OM2H0_M1_FD_188566 | JGI IMG/M metagenome (GOLD analysis project Ga0209526, IMG submission 188566) | Forest soil microbial communities from Algoma, Ontario, Canada - Jack Pine, Ontario site 1_JW_OM2H0_M1 (SPAdes) (version 2) | ecosystem: Environmental > Terrestrial > Soil > Boreal...
GCCGAACTGACGCTCGATCTGGGAGAGCGCGGCGGACAGGGCCTTGGTCTTGTCCATGGAGGATCCTTCGACGATACGCAGGGCAGTGGCGGACATTGGTCGTGCTCCTTATGGCGGGGATTCGCTAGCGGGACAAACGGGCGGCAATGACTGACGAATCATACTGACGCGCCAGGGACTGATGGAACAGTGTACCCTATTTGTTCTGGGTTCGCAATATGTTCTTTTGCGAATCCGGGTACTGGCCCCTTTCCATTTATAGTGAATGGTCCCTTTTGATTTTTGGAGTGGCCCTTTTTGATTTTCAGGGGGCCACGAAATGAAGGACAAAAGCAGTGGCGATGCATGTCGCAATGGCAATGACTCCGCCCCTCAGCCTATCCGGAAAAACGCCAAGGCTAAGTATCACCAGGCCAGCCAATAGTGCGATTTTGATAGAGATCAAAGCCATCGTCTCACCGCCCTTTCACGCCAGTTTAGCGCCCTTCTTTGCCCCTCGCCTAGGCCGCCTCAAGATGAGACGTTTCGAGACTGGGGTGTTCCATTAACGGAATCGCGGAATTACGGAACTGACTTCCTAAAGCCAGGCTGCGGCTTTTCCTCTCTTTCTTGTGAGTGGCCCCCTTTGGAGGAAGGCCCATATCCGGCTGATGTGGAAATCCGATGTCATTTGTCCCGCGTGTGGTGCTGGCTACCGCCGCATTGAATTGGTTTCCAGGCCGGGCGCCAAGGGCGAGTTCCGTTGCTCCCCCTGTGACTATGTCCTCGAGGTTTTCGACGGCTCAACCGAAGTGGCTCTCCGCCTAACAATCCAACCTGAGAAGACATTCAAGTGACGCTAAGCTTGCTCCCTTTTGCATTTAAGCCCGCTCGAGGAAACTCGCCGAATTAATGTTTTCTTAAGTCGACTCCCGGACGTAAGAGGAATCTACTGATCCCCATCACCGCCCTCTTCGGCTTCTACCGGTGACTGAGAGTGTTGCGCTCCCGCCTGAAGCAAGGTGGAATGCAATGACAGATTACCCAGCCGCAATCCCGCTGTTCGCAATTCGGCAACTCCACTGCCCAAAATGCCGAGCGCGCATGAAGCTTGCGCGCACCGCGCCGGGGCCTACCGGATTCGAACTTCGCACGTTCGACTGCTCCAAATGCGATCACGTCGAACAAATCGCTATAGCGTCGGATGACCCGATGAAATCCGATGCTGTTGGTTGGTTCACTGGCGAATTACATCCGCCGAGGTAAGGCCGCCTCAACGAGCGCCTTGGCGACGCAGTGAAGTAATTCAACGTCGTCTCCAAAAATTAGCCCGGGCACCATGCCCGGACTTTCACTTACTTAATGGTCCCTTTTGACATCCCGAGCGGCCCCTTTGGGATCATACATGGCTAAAGGGGCCAGTACCCGAAATCGGGTGCTTGTCCGTATTTGACCCCAGTGTTCCATTAACAGAACACTCACTGACCACCACAACAATACGGTCATGAGACTCGCGGTGGCCACGGTGGTTGCTCTCCTCGCACTCAATTTTGCGGATGAGCATTTAAACGACGCTCGTTACACCCGAGCGGCGATCGCCATGCTTTCTCAAATCGCCCGGTCATTCAGCTAGCCGCTTTGGTTGGCGCCTCTTTCATAGCCCGGCGAGTGGCAAGGTCTGCCCGGGCGTCAAATCTATCAAGCAACGCCTAAAGGACGTTGAGAGCGCCTGCGGTCAGATTGCATCGCTGTGGCCCAGCATCACGGTAGCCAAAACAAACGGCCCCAGCGCGGGCTGCGAACTGAGGCCGTCTTGTTTCTCTCTCTCTCTCTCTCTCTCTTGGAAGCCGTAGGTCGGCTGCGGCATCCGTTGCTAGGCGATCATATTTCGCGAGGCCGCGCTGTTCGATTTTGACCGCTGTCCTAATTTTCCATCCCGAGTGTCCCGATTTGCTAACGGGGAGTTAAGCCCGGCCCTGACGCTCTCCGTAGTTCTACGGAGTTTTTCCCGCCGCCATCCGCAACCTGCCGGACGTGGTCATTCGTAGCCTGCCGGACAGTTCCGCCATGTAACCTGGCGCGATCAGCCGGGTGCTATGTTCGGCCGGGATTACTGCCGGAGGTTCAAGCACAGCGCACGTATTGCCTACCGTAAGCAGTGAGGCAAGCTCTTCGCGGGTGAGCTTTTTCGATTCAGAGGCCATCATCCGCTATGCCCTCTTCCGGGAATTGTGGCCTGGTCAATCTTTGCTCGTCGGCGAATGCATCTTATTCGGGCAGCGATTCGCGGAATAGTTGTCGCTTATTCGGAACGCTAGTCGAATTCGCATATTGGTTCCTTGTGAGCAAAAAGGAACACCCCATGCCAACCCGCTTTGGCGCCACCGATACCCCTACGTGCCCGGAGTGCAAAAACCTCATGCGCTTAACCAGGCGCACGCCGCACCCGAAATTCGGCTACGACTTTGAATTGCAGACCTTCACATGCAGGGTTTGCCAGCATGAGGTTGAGAGAAATGCCGATCGCCTGGGTGAGGTCATGCCATGATCATCCCACATGCACCGCCGCCGACGCTTCGGCCTCGTAAGACGATATCGAGCGATAAAGACTATGAGCAGTTAGACCGCGCGCTTAAGGAGACAGAGGACCAATGGGTCAGCGACGGCACCTCAACGACTTTATCAAGCGCCTCAATTATAGAATCGAGGATATCCGTCGCAAAAAGTGAAGTAAGGCCGCCTCGGTTGGCGGCCTCTTTCATTTCTGACGGCAATGAAGCGGCCGGAATAACCATACTCTTCTCGATTTACATGAACCTCGGCACGTTCTGTGCTGACAGATAGCTACCGGGGGATTGCGCTGTCCGGATCTAACGCAACGCCACCAGGCATTATTCAGCTTGGTGGCGTCGTGCGTTTCGGTGGCCTGAATCGGCGAATGGCCTGTTTCGGCCAGTACCAGCCCGCCGCGACCTGTGGCCCCTTTTCAGATCTGGACCGACGCGAGGGGTTACTCGAACTCGGCACTGGCCTGTTTTGCCAACGAAACGATAACGGCGGCGGCCCAAAACTCCGTAGAACTACGGAGCTCTGTTAGACAGTTCCCGTTCCCCGTGGTTGTATCGGTGCTGGCCTGCTTCAACTCCTAGTGGCCTAATTTCAAATGGTTGGCGCCTGTTTTGCTAACAAGAGATTAAGTTGCCAACCGAACTCCGTAGTTATACGGGGAATTGCACCGAAGCCGCTAAGTTCACTTTTGTACATTTCGCCGGAACGAAATCCCGATTTCCGCTTAATGTTTTTGGCTGGGCAGTCGGGGGAGTTGGCGCGTTGGAAGATCTACCTGTTATCCTCGTCGTTGAAGACGACCACTCGGTTCAGAGCATCGTTGAAGAAGCGCTTAGCGATGGCGGTTTTGAACCGGCCATTGCCGCTTCGGGCGAAGAGGCGGTGACCCTGCTCAAGGGAAACAAGCGGAAATACCGCGCGCTTGTGACCGACATCAATCTGAGCGGCAACATGGGCGGCTGGGAAGTCGCAAAGCAAGCCAGAGAGATCGACCCTGCTTTTCCCGTCGTTTATATGACCGGCGCCCACGCCGACGAATATGGTTCGCACGGCGTTCCCAACAGCATCCTTTTGACCAAGCCGTTCGCGCCAGCGCAACTCGTCACCGCCGTTTCCCAGCTTCTCAATAGCGGCACACCCACACCGTAAGGCCGCCTCGGTTGGTGGAACATTGCTGGCGGCGTGTGGTTTAGCGGCCCTTTGTGGCAGGCGCTGTTCCGGTCGGTGCCAGGGGTCCGGCATCACCCTCTCCGGACCCCGCCTCTGTGGGCGGCCTCTTTCATCGCAGCAGCTTCAGAATCTCTTCGTATCTATCCAGGATCTGTTTTAGCCGCGCGACATCAAGGCCGCCGTGGCGCGCCTTAAGTACAGTTTCGTACATTTCGCCGGAACGAAATCCCCGCTTCTGCATAATGTGTTGGGCCGGGCAGTTGAGTGGGGAATGCATCGTGATCGGCAGGAACTATTTTACGCGTCAGGCGACGACGCTTCTCAAATTCGCCAAATCAACTGCGAATCCTGAGCTTGCGGCCATGTTGATCGAGAAAGCGGCCGAACTTAAATCGCAAGTTGAGGCCAGCCCGCCGCCGGACCGCAGTCCTCGAGCGCCCGACGTGGAACCGCCTGGCTAATTGTCCTGAGTAAGTAGGCCGCCTTTCCATCGCGCAAACGAGTGGCCTGTTTTGAAAACGCGAGTGGCTGGCCTGTTTTGACCGGCAGTGGCTCATTTGATTTTCGCAGTGGTTTGAAAAGTGAGCACTATTGACCACCGGGCTGAACCCGGATTGCGGCATGATACGAATCATGCCCGCTTTAGAAGCCCGTCTAATCAAGGTTGCAGCTATGGCGCCTATCAAGGCAAATCTTCCCTCCCGGCATTGTGACAAGTGCAAAGCGGAGATGACGCATTTGAGCGATCTTCCGTCCTACCTAGGTGCCTCCCCCGTCAGAATTTTCCGGTGCTACGTTTGCAATAACGTCGTTTCGGAAAACAGGTAAGGCCGCCTCGGACGCGCGGCGTTCGGCTTTCCGCGATTCTCCCGACCCCTGGTGCCCGCGGAGTTGATTTTGAACAGTGAGCAGTATTGACCGCAGGCTCAGAGCCGATCTGATCCACAGTATTTTTCAACACATGCCGACCGAACAGAAGATTCTCGCGACATGCACTCCATTAGCGAAACCTGCACAGTTTGCAGAACGACGATGGAATGGATCGATACTCAGCCGGTAGACGAGCAATACCAGGTTCTGTTCTTCAAATGCCCGTTATGTGCGAAGTCGTCACAAATCGCGACGGTGTACTCTAAACTCGTTCCGATAGACTGACGAGCAACAGCGGTAAGGCGGCCCGATGTCTCCACGCTCCATCTATTTGCGAGATCAGGCCGCCAAATGTGAGTGGCACGCCAAGAATATTGCCCACGGCGAAACGCAGGTAGACCTGCGCAGATTGGCCTCCGAATATATTGCGCAAGCGGTGGAGATCGAAGGCAGAGAGAAAGAGTGAGGCCGCCTTGGCTGGCGGCGTCCGGCTTTCCGGAATTCACACAACCTGAACGCCGGCAAGTCGCCGCGCCTCTTTAGAAACAGGGTGCGGGTGGACGCCCAACCCGTGGAGGGCTCGCAGTAGGGCTCCCCTCAGTTTATTTATCGGCGATCTGTCCGGCACCGGGCCGACAAAGGCGCGCCTAGGTTGTATAGTCAGCGCATGACCCATTACACATTCCGAATCCGCCAAGGCTCACATGCAAGCGACGTGCCGGTCGATTTGCCAGATGATGGCGCGGCCTGGGACGAGGCTGCAATGGCATGCTCTGACATGATCCGCGACACCATTGCACGGCTTGGCGACAGTCCCGAATGGCGGCTGGAAGTCGCGGATGGGTCGGGCACCGTCCGCCATCTTTTTCGACAGACCGCCGAGAGCTTCGAATAGCCGGCTCATCAATAACACCTCGTTTCATTTCGGGTCCGGGACCGAACAGACGCCCTGCGGTTTTCCTGATCGCGTAATCCATCCATTTTCTGCGGCAGGCGAGTAAGGCCGCCTCATTTGGCGGGTCCTTTTTGATTTTGGGACCTTGTAGCGGCGGTCCGTATCTGAGGACCTAATCGACTCCTTAAGTACACAAGTGAACATACCGGGCAGTGATTTTGGCGTATCTCCGGCTCCGCTCATATGCGGAAGAAATCCTTATTTTGTGAGCGGAATTGAAATGCCACCACGGGCACGATGTTTCCAAGACATCCGGTAGTCGGAAAGCGGGGATGGCAGATTATCGAGCGTACACAATTGGATCCGATGGTCATTTCATCGACTATCAGGGCTTCGCTTGCGACAATGACGCCGATGCTACCGAGTGGGCCAGGCAGCTGACTGATGGTCACGACATAGAGCTTTGGAGCGGAGGACGCTTCGTAATCCGGCTGGAACGCAAGCCGAAGTAACGCCGCCTCAGTTGGCGGCCTCTTTCATGACAGCAGATCGCCCATCCTTTGGTGTAGTGGATAAAACAAGCCGGCCACGACCCACACGTCAGGGTGTTCCCGCGGCATGACCGCCGAATGAAACGGCCCCAGCGCGGGGGTAAGCGCTGAGGCCGTCATTTCATCGGATGTCTTGGGGGCGCATGGCATCCGGTAGCCTATCGCTAAGTACCCCCGGCGACATTGGTTCCAGGCAGACTGTCTAATTCGTCAGGACGGGCGCCTGCTAAGAAAAACCGATGAGCCGCGAACGACCGGCGCACTGTCTCAGTTTGGTTCCCATGCGTAACCTGTTTTAAAAACCGTGCGATATTGAACAGGTACAATTTTCGTTTTCGCCTAGGATTCGCTCGGCGAGTCGAGGCGGAGAAAATCCATGAATCACAAGGGCGTGGAATACACGGTTGCAACGACGGTAACGCCGGGCACCTGGAAATGGCAATTCCGGCTCGGCGACGAGGTCAAGACCGGCAAGACGGAGACCAGAATAAACCTCCTGGCAATCCGCCGCGTTCAGCTGCGAATTGATCGCGAGCTCAAGAAAGCCGCGCGCGAGCCAACTCCGTAATTCTACGGACAGCGCTTGCTCGAAATCAAGAATCCATTCACGACTGCAGGGTGCGGTCTCCCAGGCCTATAGCGGAAGCTGCGACGTTGACATTGAGCCCCGGACGCCGCCGTTCGGGCTCTCTCATAAGGCCGCCCCCGCGGCTATCCACACGCCCTGACCCCTGAGTTCAATAATGACCCTCCATGCGCCAAAGCTTTTGACGCCCGAAGAGTTCGCCTCGTTGATCGAGGTCGCGGTTACATCGCCCAACGCCATGATACCGACTCATCATCTGGCGAAGCTGGTCACCCTTGGCTACGTCGCCGTGACTTCCAAAGGCCCGGTCGTCACCGGCGATGGTCTGATCCGGATTACGGAGAGCGAATGACCGTCAGGCACCGTACCTAACTCCGTAAACCCCCGGAATTGATCTATTCCGACTCGGGGAATCGACTGACGAAGATTCTCGTGGTTTCCCAAGCCCGGAGCGGGCTTCACGCATCGGTTTCATGCCATGCCGCTCTATTTTTTTCGCGTCCAAACCGGTCAATACTCCGGCGCCTCCGACTTCGGTACCGAGTTCGCCGACCGTGATGCCGCATGGAAAGAGTTGACCAGCGTTTGCGCCGATATGGTCGGCAGCATTTCCCGCAAACTCAACCAAAACGCTGAATGGCAGCTGGAGCTCCTGGACGAGTCCAAACGTCCGGTCTTTCGAATCCGTCTGGTGGCGGAATCGCTGGATTAGGCCCGCCTCAGCGCGGACTCGGCAAAAGCACGCGCTCGGCCTTGATGCGAGCCCGCTGCACAGTTGCGAAGGCCTTCTCAGTCGGCCGGCGCGTTCAGAAGCGTCGAATCGGCGTCAGTCGGCACCAGACCCTGCCGAAGCTCTTTCGCGGTGACGAAGCGGGCGCCGATAAGTTCGCCCCTGCGCCAGACCAGCGAACATATCCGAAGGACTTCGCCGCCCGCCGTGAATGCCAGGCCGAAAAGGTCCGGCACCGCCAGCGCGCCGACATCCAGGCAAGCGCCGTTGTCGGAGACATCGACGATCAGGCACTCGATCCATGGCGCCTCGGGCGCCGGAATCAGAAATCCCGGCTTGTGCAGATCGACCCGAACCTTTTTGCGCGCGCCGAGGTCCTTGCGGTATCTCGCCATCGTATCCCCTTCGGGCCGAAAGCCTACGTGAAAATACTTGAGTACCTCTTACCGAAAAAAGTTAACATTTAAAGTTGTAACGCCGTGACGCCACCACATGTAGCTCCTGACCGGAACCCTAGTCGGCGCTGGGCAGCCGCCGCATGGTGAATTCGATGACGCCATCGGGCAGTTCGCGCCAGCTTTCGACCCCGCTCATATAGGCGGCCTTGGGGTAGCGGGTGAGGAAATCGCGTGCCTTGATCCGCGCCTTGTCGCGCGGCAGCGTGAAGGTCTCGCGCAGATAGCCATCGTCCGGTTTGCGCCGGCCGGCCATCCGGTCTGCCAGATCACGCGGGCGAGAGACCATGTCGCAACTCCCGTACACATAACGACCGGCTCAATATAGCGGGTGCTGGAACTAATCCCGAGTCCTCTCCTTCTCAGGCGGAGCGGGAATTGAGTCGCGTACCGGACATAAAGTCGGTACAATCCAGAGATTGGCGGCAAGGATCTTAGGCGCCGGCGACTGAGCAGTCCTGCCACCTTCGCGAACAGGCCGAGCGTTGCCGCCGCCTCGCCCGCGACTGCACCGATCCGGCCTTGCGCGACAGTTCTCAAGCTCGCCAGGGAATACGCCGCACGGGCCGGCGCCCAGGAAAATGACGACACGACAGTTTGGCAGGCCGGCTCGAACGACCAGGACGACTGAGTGGCTTCCAGCCATTGCGCTCGATGCTGCCGTCAACCACGGGAAACAATGCCATGCTCCAGCACGATCGAAGAACCAACCGGCTGCTCTCGCTCTTGTCGAATAGCGATTACGAGCGGTTGCGGCCGCATTTGTCGCCCGTCGTGTTCGATTATAGAAAAAGCCTCTATGAGGCATCGCGTCCGATCGAGCAGGTGTATTTCCCGATCGACGGGGTCGCTTCGCTGGTGATCACGACGGTCGATGGCTCGAGTGCGGAGGTCGGCACGATCGGCAACGAAGGGCTCGTGGGGTTGCCGATTTGTCTCGGTGACGACGAAGCGCCGTCATCGGTTTACGTGCAGGTGCCGGGGACGGCGCTCAGACTGGACGCTCGGGTCTTCCGCGGCGAACTCGGAGCGAGCCCGACATTGAACCTGATCATGCTGCGCTATGCCCATGCCTTCTTCAACCAGGTCGCACAGTCGGCAGCCTGCGCGCACCTTCACAGGGTGGAACAGCGCTGTTGCCGCTGGCTGCTGATGACGCGCGACCGGATGCCTACAGGCGATTTTTTGCTTACCCATGAATTTCTCGGAATGATGCTCGGCGTTCGTCGAACGACGGTCACCGATGTGATGGGCAGCTTGCAAAAGGCGGGACTGATCCGGTATCGGCGCGGCCACGTCACCATCCTCGATCAGGAGGCTCTGCAGCAACGAGCCTGCGAATGCTACGACATCTCGAAAGTGGAATTCGATCGGCTGCTTGGCGATACGGCCGTCGCGCCACGGACCGATAAAACGCATCGATTGATCAGCGAAGTCGGATAGAAAATACATCGTCCATCGGCGGCGTCCGTTTTCCGACAGTAAATTTCGGCCGTCAAAACGCTACGCACGAAAGCCCCTACGATTCACGCCCAATCGGAATCGGAGCTATGACGGCTACCGGACCGACAACGCGGCGTGCTTCTTCGTATAGTGAGTCTTTCCGCGGATCGCCCTCTCGGAGCGTCCTTCCCCCCACCCCTGCGGTAAATCGGCCCGACCGACCGGGCAGGAATATCGCAGTGCAAGTACCCGTTGCTAAGGCCGGTCTTCCCTTGGACAATAAATTGCTCGCCTCCCTGCCCCGCGATCATTTCGATCGGCTGCTTCCGAATCTGTCGACGGTCTCGTTCCAGCAGGGGATCGTGCTGTACGAAGCCGGCGACGAGGTCGACCAGGTTTATTTTCCGCATTGCGGCATGCTGTCGCTGCTGGCCGTGCTGCGCGACGGCAAGGCGATCGAGACCGCGACCGTCGGCCGCGAAGGCGTGGTCGGCGCGATGGCCGGGCTTGGCCTCTACAAGTCGCTGGTTCGCGTCGTCGCGCAGATGCCGGTGTCCTGCACCAAGATCGCGGCTCCCCAATTCCGGACTGCAGCCGCCGGCAGCGATCCCGTGCGCAATCTCTGCATCCGGTACAATGAAGTGCTGTTGTCACAGGCGCGGGTGACGGCCGCCTGCAATGCGCTGCACTCGATCGAGGCGAGATTTTGCCGCTGGCTGCTGCAAAGCGCGGATCGGGCGGCAAGCGACACCGTCGCCTTGACGCAGGAATTTCTCGCCGAAATGCTAGGGGTGAGGCGAACCTCGGTGACGGAAGTCGCGAGCAAGGTGCAAGGCGCAGGCGCGATCACCTATTCGCGCGGCGTGATCAAGATCCTGGACCGGGCCGCGTTGTTGCGGATGTCCTGCGAGTGCTACGAAACGCTGGTGGATCAATCGGCGATGCTGGCCTGACTGTTCGGGTTCAGTTTACCGTGCTGCCGGTTTTGGTGCGCGGCTTCGCCGGAGCTGACGCCTTGGGCGTATCGACGTTGCGCACATTGCCCCACGGATCGGAAGAAACCTTCGCGTCAGGAATTTTCTTCAGCGATTCCCGGTAGGCCTTGTCCCTCACCGCCTCGGCTTCTTTTTCCTCCGGCGTCTTGGAGGCCAGTTCCGGTATCAAATTGACATTGGGTGTGGACATTTGCGCGTAAGCCGGCCCTGCCAGCAAAGCGATGACAGCCGCCGCGCCAAGAATTCTCATGGGAACGCTCCCTGCATTTTCGCCGCTATATACCATCGGCCAGAGCGCGACGCCAAGCGTGCCCGCCTCGCGGCTCAAAAACGGTCCGATTTGCAGGATTTCGGCGATTGCACCCAATCGTCCCAGATCGGGCCGCATTTGGTGCAGCCATTGAGCGCGAGGCCGATGGCGACCACGCCGAAAATCAGTACCAATCGCCTGAACATGGTCGATCTGTTCCCCACGCCCCTATCATACCGCCTCAAGTCTGGCATTTTCAAGCCGCGCCGAACCAGTGTCCTTTTCCGCCAAATGCCCTCTAGAATAGGCGGAGCATTTTCGGCCAGGTGCAATCCGGTTAGCCGCAAGAAAATGCTCCTAACCTACAACTTGCGCGTATTCTATTCGCAAAACCGGGGCGAGGAACCACCGTTCATGCAACACGAACCACGCGCACAGGAATTCGATATCGAGGAAGGCAGGCGCGTCCTGGGCGATGTGTTCGCGCCGTGGGTGCAGGACCTCGGGCTGTCGATCGGCAGCATCGAATGCGCCCCGCCGCCCGTCGATCAAACCACGCATTTCATGCGCGCCGTCACCTCGTCGGACGTGCTGGCCGATGCGCGGGTGGTGCGCGTCGGGCGCACCATGAGCTTTGGCCGCGTCACCTTGTCGAGCGCATCCGACAACAAGCCGGTGGCGATGGTCTCGAGCGCCTTTGCGATGCTGTGAAGGTACGCGCCGGGCGTCGCCCTGATAATGCGCGTATTATGATCGCAAAACCGGTATCCACTTTTGCGGGATACGCGCGTAGTGCAGCGCATCATCGTAAACCAATCATAAATTCGCACGATGTGGTGGAACTGGTCGGATTTATCAATCCGAAATCTGCGCCGTGGTAGCCTCTCGCAGGCTGAACGGCGAAATGCGGACCA
>Ga0209526_10003027_pt1 | contig 11406 bp, 8 predicted proteins | sample JacPinW_OM2H0_M1_FD_188566 | JGI IMG/M metagenome (GOLD analysis project Ga0209526, IMG submission 188566) | Forest soil microbial communities from Algoma, Ontario, Canada - Jack Pine, Ontario site 1_JW_OM2H0_M1 (SPAdes) (version 2) | ecosystem: Environmental > Terrestrial > Soil > Boreal...
GCTAATGCCGATGAGCGCGATCCCGATCGACAGCGCAATCGTTGGCAGCTTTTCCCAATAGAGTGTCGATGAACCAAAGCTGTCTATACAGAGTGTGACACTCAACGCAAGAAGTAGCGCGCCGTGCATTTGAAACTCCAAATCCCTGTACAAAGATGCCGCGCACGTAACGAATCGATAGGTCGCGGCGAGCAGTAGTGCGAGACCTCCGAATCCCAATTCGATCCAGACTGTCATGTAAGCATTGTGAGCGCGTCCTTCGCTGCCAATGTCGCTCAGGTATGTCCATTCCCGTCCAAATCCATGGCCCAGGAAAGGATCGCTTCCGATCGCCCCCATGGCCATGTCCCACCGGTCGAATCGATGGCTGAAACCTTCGCCGGTTGTGATGTCCACCCGCGTAGCACTATCCACCAATTCGTTATCTACAGAACGCAGGTACCCCAAAATGGAAACGCCAATCATCAGGAAAACCAGCGCAAACTTCCAGCGGCGCACTAAACAAAGGAAGAAGACATACCCCGCTGCAATAGAAATACCGGCGCCTCTCGCAAAGACGAGCGCCGGGATCAAACTAAAAGCGGTCGCGAAACAGAACCAAAGGCCGCTATGGATTCGCGATCGCTTAAAAGTGATCCAGCCAATCCCGGCGGCAAAAACGAGCAGCATCGAGGCTTGCCCAATCGTATTGGGATTCCATGTGGTAAATGCCGCTGCATTCTTCAGCTCCTGAAAACTCCCGAGAACAATCGCTGGACTGCCTCCAAGCCGCTGTCTGATTTGGAACATCAACGCAATGCCTGCACACATCAGGCCCGCGGCCAAGAAGCGGAGACGTCTTTCCGATTGCAGCAACCTTGGCAAAGCAATGAGAATCACCACGCAGCCGGTCATCTTTAGGGTTTCGTAGGCAGCCGGTGGATTTCCGCGGGCAAGACCAACGAGAGCCGAAAGACAGCAGGCGGCGGCCAGAGATGCCTGCCACTTGAAAATACTTCTCTGTCCGGATGTTAAGGAAGCCGGGGACCACGAAAAAGATCGAAAAAGGAAGAAAACAATCAGCCCGTCATCCAGGCGGAGGTTTATTGCCGTCCCCAACGGGAAGGCGATGTCCGGGAAACCAAGAGCAAGACCGTATAGGAAAAGACCGTACTCAGGTTTCACCCAGAAAACAGCCAGCAACAGGAGAATTGCGATTCCGATTTCAATGCTAAGGATGGAGGAAATGTACATTTGTGAAGGGTGCTTAATCGCGGCGTGGTGTCCTTGAAAACAATCAGCCTCAGCGGGTAAACAGATTGCGGAAAAAGTGCATTGGTCATTCTGAGCGAGGTGAAGAATCCCTCCGGGTTCAAAACAAAAGGCTAACAGGGATTCTTCGCGCAAAACGTGCGCTCAGAAAGACGGCTTCTCGCTTGTTTCTGCAAATTGTAAAGCCGGTTCTGAGAGTTGCCAATACAGCTGGGTAAAGCCCAGCCCTCCGACAGGACTCGGGATTCAGTGCGGCGCGACGAATTAGAAAATTGGTAGTGCGGAATTCATGAAGAACGCAGCGCATGAAGATCAGTGCTCCCAAGATCGTTTGAGAGCAACGAGCAGGTGCGTGTTCATGAAACGCAGTTTTTCCAAGGCCAAAAGTAATGGCTTCCGCAGTTTCGTCAGTTTTCTGGCGAGCGGCGGGGCAAGCGTCACCGTACGCGCATAGACTTCGCGGCCTTGCGGAAACACGCGTCGCAATTCCGCCCGATCAATGCCAACCGTGGCGGAATTCAGCGGATTGAGCCAAAAGTCATAGGAGATGAGAACTCCGTTGGGCCGCAACATGCTCCAAAGGACTTCGGCCGTGCGCGTTCGTGTTTCTGGGTCGACGATGGAACTCAGCATCATCGACTGATGCACGATGTCGAAGGACTGCGGGGGAAAATCAAGTTCATGCGTGGATTTGAGAATGAAAGTTATCTCTGCTCCCCGACCAGCTTGGCGCCAATCCCGCCAAGGCTCCTCGCGTTTATCATTGCCAAAACAATGGATCGGCCGTGCTCCCCATCGTCCGCAGCAAATCTCCAACCACTTTCCGTTGGCGCATCCGGCGTCGAGCAACCGCCGTTCGCCCAGAGGCGCCAGTGCCAGCGTCGAAAACAAATGGTCATACTGACGCATCCGCGAATCGAACATGATTTCGTCGGCAACGTGAGATTTCGTGCGCGGTTGCCACCGGGCAACTGGCCTGGTATCGGTCTTCATATGGCCAGATCGAATCGTGATTTTCCCTTGATGATTCGTGCGGGCACACCCGCCACAAGCGTGAAATCCGGTATGTTTTTTGTAGCGACCGAGTTCGCCGCGATGAGTGCGCCGCGTCCGAGCGTTACTCCTTTCGTGACGACAACGTGAGCGGCCACCCAGGACCCTCGACAGAGGCGAATGGGCGCAAGCGCACACGGACCACGACGGTAAGAGCCGTCTTTCAACGTATGGTCTCCGGTGACCAGCACCGAATATGGCCCGAGGAGCACTTCGTCTTCGATGACGACTCCGCCCCATGCGTGAATCCAGCAACCAGTCGCGATGTAGACATCGTGGCCGATTTCCATGCGATTCGAGAAATTAATTGTTACTCTCCGCGCGACCTGGAGATTTTCTCCACAAGACTTGAAGCAAGGCTGTAGGAAGAATCCTCGCATGCGCAAGACCGGCGTAACATCGGGCAACCACCCTGTTGCGAGCGTAACAAAATGGAACCAGAAATACTTGAGTAGCCGCATGTTTTGGACTTTATTCCGGCGGGCTCTATACCTCACCCCCGCGGGGGTGAAGCGCTCAACTAAAGGTTCGGCGTAATAGTAGAGCCCGCACCCTATGCCTGTGAAACGCGCGACGTAGCCGACTCTGGATCTCGATCGAGTTGGTCACGCACTATTCCGACGAATCGCTCGAGGGTGTGCGCGCGGGCGGAGGCGAGTCCGTTCCGGATCAAGGTCCGCCGGAGTTCACCGTTGCGAATGATCCGTTCGATCGCTCGGGCCAAGGCGTGCGAGTTCTTCGGAGGGACGAGCAAAGCGTCATATCCGTCAGTGACCGAGCAGGGCACACCTCCAACGGTAGTCGAAATGCACGGCAGGGCGGTGGCCCGCGCCTCGACCAACACGTGCGGCGTCCCTTCAGACAGGCTGGGCAGCACGAGAAGATCCGCGGCGCGCAGATGGTCAAATAGGGGCTTGCCGTATGAGGTATAACCTGTCCAAAAGACTCGCTCCCGGATGTCGCGAGAGGCGACGATGGCATCGAGTTGGCGACGATACTTTGGAAAATCGCTCGGTCCCACAATATATAGTTCCCAGGGCTGTGAAATCGTGAGCCGGCTGACAGCGTCGAGAAGGTATTCGATTCCCTTCTCCGGTCGGATGTAGCCCACGAAAAGGATGCGGATCGTCTGACCCTGGCAGGTGTCGCTGCGGTGGACGAATTCGCTCGTTCGAATGGCGCTCGAAACTGTCGCAACGGTACAGGGAGACCGGTAGGCCTCCGCGAGTTCGCGGCCGTTGCAGAGAAACACGCCATCGGTTAGCCAGCGTCCGGAGCGGCTGGCGAGCCGATCCTGTAGCGCATACAGGACAGCCAATTTGTCCAGCAGGTATCCCCTTCGCGTGCTTGTTCGAAGCAGTGCTACCGGGTTGCCAACGATCCAGTGACAAATGGGCCGGCGAAAAAGGAACGCACACAAATACAGCATCCCGATGTACGGGCACATTCCTCTTACGAAGATCATGTCCGATTCGCGGCAGGTGCGCAGGTAGGCGCGGAAAATACCGAAGAAGTGCGGCAGCGAGTCAAGCGAAGTACGCCAGAAAGGCTGGGCAATCAATTCGAGGTTCGGTGCCTCGAGTGGCAAGTCTGTCGGCGCAGCAGGCGGCCCGTACACCACACGAGTGCAAATCAAGACTTTCTGGTAGTGCGCGGCGAGTGCGTCGGCCACCCGGCCGGACGCCGCCTGCATATAGATTTCACCGGCGTTCACATGGGCGCGGACCGGCGTGACGTATCCCAGAACTCGCTGCATAATTTTAGTGGGCTCCAGGTGACTGACGTCTCGAGGAATACTCAAGCCGGTGATCGAGAATGCGTAAGCGCATGGCCATCACGCTGCGGCAAAATTCCCGCACATCTCTGGCGCCGAATGGCCAGAAGCAAAGCGGAGAGATGCGTAACAAGGCTGACGCCGCAAAGATTAACAGAACAATCTGAAAGCACGCGCTCAACACTACGGCCCAAGCCATTCCCATCAATCCGAATTTCGGCAACAGAAGTCCCGCGCTTACTGCCAAAACTCCGGTTCCCAATATTTGGCTCGCGAGACCGGGATAGGGGCGGCCCGCGCCTCTTAGTCCCTGTATCAAAATGCCGCTCGGCGTCGTAAGCGAAGCCGAGGCCGTTAAAATTACCGCGGGCCACACCGCGCGAGCAAACTCGTGCCCGAACAATGGCGCGATGAGAAAGGGGACAAAGCAGGCGAGAAACAGACCAAGCCCCGCGGAGGTAAGTGTCGCCTGACGGAACATTTCAGTAAGAATTTTGCCTTGCTGATCGATGCTCTTCTCATTGGAGAGAAACGCAAAAGAAGTAATGCCCAGCGCTTCACCCAAGGAGGACTGTGCATTGCTGAACGTCACGGCGACGGGATAAATTCCCGCCGCCTCGGCGCTCATGAGACTCACCACGATAATCTTGTCTAGTTGAAGAGTCAGCAAATTGCTGGCCGTGGCCCAAAAGTACGGGAGCCCGCGCCGGAGCAAACGGAAACATTCGGTAACGTGCAATTTGCCTGTAGCAAATGACTCTCTTTGGATGACCAGGCGCACAATCACAGTAAGCGCATGGCTGATCAGATAGGCCCAGACGAACCAGCGTACTTGAGGTTTTCCGTTTACCGCGATCAAGCAGATAAGAATCACGTAGAAAAGAAAAAACGAAGCACGCACCGCGTTATACCGCCGCCACCGCATGCGACCGTGCTCGATTGCCAAGAGTGTCTGATTAAAAATACCGAGGGGAATTGAAAACAGGCAGACGCGAACCAGCGAATCTAAGTAGCGCCTGTCCGAGGGCAGCAAGTACGGGATCAACCAGTACCCTAATGCGGCATATAGACATGCCGCCGCGAATCCCACTGCGACGGCGGCTAGAATCCAATCAGACTCCTTCCCCGGGTCAGCCGCAACTTGGCGCGCGAGAGCCCAATTGCATCCCATCAATCCGAGATTGCTCAAAATCATGGGCCACAACATCACCGTGGCAAGTTCTCCCCTGGCGGCCGGGCCTAGCATGCGCGCCGTCAAAATCCCCGTGATCAACCCGCAGAATTGGATCCCCAGACTCGTCGAGAACGTGGCGATATTTGCTCTGGAAAAAATCATACTAAGATCGCGAGGCGATCCCATTCCTGCGGGCTCCAAGCTGAGCCCGCGCCCTAGCCGCACACGCAACGAAATGACGTCTCGAAGAATTCGCGTGTGCCAAACCAAGAATGACAACGAACACCAAAGCGTTAGCAGGAATCTGGAGATTGAAGTCCGTCAAGCTGTGTAGCGAGATAGCAAACAGACTTCCAAAGCATCCTAGCGCTAACGTCTTTTCAAATCCGCTATCGCTCCGATGAAAACTCCGGGCAGATTGCAGCAATACGTAAAAGACCGCGCCGAAGAGCAGCAGTGCGGCAGGAATGCTTAGTTCGGAGGCGAATTCCAAGTAATCGTTGTGGGCGTGATCCACAAATCTGCCCGCGAAAGCGGTTTGGACCGCGGTGTAGGCGACAGAGAAAGTGCCGAGCCCCGTTCCCAGCCAAGGATGGCCCTCAATTAACTGAACAGTGTCCCTCCAGATTGCCCAGCGATTCCCAGCGGGCGCACCGTGCTGCTGGCCAAGAGTTTGGAAGCGAGTGATCACGGGTTCGGGGCCAATCCAAAACGCCGCGCATACTCCCGCCGTAAGAAACACCAGAGCTAGCGCGGCGGCGCTGATTCTTTGCCGCCCAGATGTCGCTACCAGGATGACCAGGAGAAACACCGACACAATCGTCGAAATAAGGCCCATTCGAGATTCGGAAAACACGATGGCAAGCAGGAAAACAACAGCTAAGAATAGCCAGAGAACGAGTTTGTGATATTCTTCGCGGCCAAAAAAACTTCGCAGAGGCCCCAGGCCTCGGTGTGTTGGCGGAATTCTCTGATACTGGCCGTAGGCGCAAGCCAAGGCGAAGGGCAAGGTCATTTCCAACAGTCCCGCGAAATGGTCGTAGTTGATGTAAGTCCCGGTAGCCATATCCAGGTTGACGGTTTTTTCGTATGAGAAAATGCGCTGCCAGCCGGTAAGATATTGGAACAATCCATAGCAAGATTCGAATGTCCCTAGACCCAATAGTGCAAATACCAGCCGCGCGCCGCCATCGGGTTGCTGAACCACAATGAAAGTCAGATAGAACGCCGCCAAATAGGTGACCAGGACTAACAAGTGGGACAGTGTCTCGTAAGGCGCAACGCTGATACCACTAAGCGATGCTCCATCGAGCGAATTCTTTGAGCCCGGAAGATGGACACATTGGAGGAGGACGAAAACCACCAACGAGAGTGGGATCACAACCGGGGGTCTCGGATCACGCATGAGCGTCGAGTTGTAGGCGGCGAGGAGCAGAACACCGAGGCCCAGAAACGTGATTTGGACGATGGAAAAATAGGGCATTTCGGTGCCGCCAAATGCGAGGGTCTCTAGCATGACTCCGCCGATTAGACCGATTTCAAAAATGTGTTTCATGCGTTGCATGAAGTTTTAGCCCCGAAGAAAAATCCACTTTATTCCCGGAGACTGGTATAGCCGGAGTAGCCAGACGCGTAATGCGAATTGCCGTTCGAATGGGTATTGAGATTGTTCAGAACCACCCCCATAAGATTTGCGCCAGCGGCGCGCGCCTGGGATTCGGCATACTGGACAACCTGCCTGGGTGTGTCCCCGCCCTTGACGACAAGGATTGTGGCGTCCACGGTGTTCGCCAAAATCCGAGTGTCGGCTACATTCAGCAGAGGCGGAGAATCAAGTATGACGAAATCGTATTCCTTCGCCGCTTCTTGAACCAGGGCACGCATGCGGTCCGAGGAGACAAGCTCAGCGGCATTCACCGGGAGAGGTCCGCAAAGCAGCACGTAGAGACCGCGAACCGCCGTGTGATAGGCCATGTCTTGCCAAGTTCCCTCACCTGCCAGGTAGCTGCTCAATTGTGAACCTCTTTGCGGGAAGTACTTTTGCATGGTTGGGTGCCGCATATCCGCATCGACCAGCAGCACACGCCGGCCCAGTTGTGCAAGAGATATGGCCAAATTCGCGGCGATTGTGGTTTTTCCCTCTCCTGGCTGAGCGCTGGTCACCAGGATGGAGCTGGCCGAGCGGCCGCCGCTCGAAAGTAGCACGGATGTTCGGAGCCCACGGAAAGCCTCCCGTACTGGTCAGTCCGACGGTTAAGCCTCGCTCCGTGCCGATATGAACTTTGACGCGATAGCCATTCAATGACTCGAGCGAGGGAATGAACGCCAAAGCGGGTAGCCGCAAGAAGTGGTCCACGTCTTCCGCGCTCTCAATCGTTTGATCGAAATGCTCTTGAAAGAAAGCTGCACAAACACCCAGTCCTATCCGCAAGATCGCTGCCAGCCCCAGATTCAAAGGCACCTTCGGTGAAAACGGTTTGTAGGGCGGCTTCGCCGGATCCACGATCCGGATATTGCTCGCCTTCAGGCCGGCCGAGACGCCGGCCTCCTTCAGCCGTTGCAGCAGACCCTCGTACATGCTCTTGTTGCTATCCACCTCCCGGCTCAAGATTCCGTACTGCACCGATTTTTCAGCGATCAGGTTCGCTTGTTTTTGCTTCTCTGCGAAGGCCTGTTGCACGAGGACTTCCCGCCTCAATGCAGCGAAGTAATCATTGCTGATTCTTTGGACGGCGCGCTGGCGTTCCCGCTCCAGGGCGCCCTGAATTTCCACGATCTGGTTTTGGATTTGTTGGACCTTTGGATAATCCTCGGTGAACGTGGTGGCCCATTGGGCGCGCTCGCGCTGGAGCTCCGCCAACCGCACGCTAAGGTCCTGCAAAAGTTTGTTTTCAAAAACACCGGGCAAAGACCCATAGTCGCTGGATCGCACGAGGCGGTAGAGAGATTCTTTTTCGTACCGCGCGGATTGCGTTTTGGTCAGTTCTTCCTGGAGTTCCCTAAGACTTTGATTCACCACATTTTCGGAATTCCCTTTGTCCGTTTCCAGAAAAAGAAGCCCATTGTCGGCGGCATATCTCTGGAGTTCGTCTTCCGATTTTTCAAGCTTCGCTTTCAGGTCCAGCATCTGTTGCGAGAGCCACTCGGAGGCCTTCTGCGTGGCGACCCACCGCGCTTCGAGATTCTTGTCTATGTAGTTGAAGGCAAGAGTGTTCACCACACTTGCCGCAAGATTTGGGTTCTGCGAATCAAAACTGATCTCCACGGCTCGGCTGCGTCTGATTGGCTTGACGTCCAGCCGGTCCTTGAAGCGCGTCGATACAGTTTCCTCAATGGAGGGGTCGCCCCCGCTCACGCTGGCCTCGGCGGGAAGGCTTTGCGCGGTCGCACTGTCGTTCGTGGTCCAAGACCAAAGACGTTTCTGAGGACGAAATTCCGCGACTTGATCGAGGCCTAGCTGAACGATTACGCGCTCCGCCAAATCGTCGCTACTGAGAACCTTGTACTCCGTCTCCAAATAGGTGTCGGAAACCTCATCGAGCTGAAAGAGTTCCTGCGGAGTTACGAGGCTGGGATTTTCCTTTTCAATTTCAAGCAGTGCTTTCGCGCGGTAAACAGGTTTCTGTTTGAGTGTCCCGGCCAGGACAATTCCAAACAACACGACGAAAGCAGTCAAGACGGTCCATCGCCGCTTACGAATCACCTTCCAGTAAGCCAGGAGATCGGGCGCTTTTTCAATTTGGACAATATGGGCTGCTCGGCGCCGCTCCAGTGGAGTTTCGCCGGCCTTGAAGACCTCCATTTTTTGATTTTCAGAATTCTCGTGACGCATTTTTACCTCCGGTAGATGACCACGCCTGTTGCGGTGGAAAGGACGGCTTCCGCGCCGCGGTAAAATGCGCTCTTGGCTGAACTGTCGGGAACGAAGATGATGTCTTTCGGCTGCAGAAACGGGTCGGGTGCTTTGCTGGCAAGGATTTTCCCGAGATCGACTGGTATTTCGGTGCGTTTGTCGGTGCTTTGATCCGTGCGTATGATCCGCGCCTGACTCTTTGAGGAAGTTCGAGTCAGACCTTCCGCAAGCGCTAACGCCTGCAGGACCGAGATGTTCTCGTTGCTCTTCAAGACAAAACCGCCCGGCTTTTTGACCTCGCCGACGACGTATACGATTCCGGCGCGAGTGACTTTCACAATGTCACCGGGATGAACGGGAATGTTGAAAGCGGGATCAACAGATTCGAGCAAGCTTTTAAGGTTGACCTCCACGATTTCGCCTGTGCCTTCTTGTTTGGGGAAACCGGCGGGTCCGCCTGGAAGCGCCGCGTCGCCGGTCGCCAAGGAGATTGCTGCGTCTCTTTTTTTTTCCGGCTGCGCGTTGTCTCTACCTCCCGTACCGGAGAAACTCGCGCCGCGCATCACGAGGACCGTGTCGCCCGCATCATCGGCGAGCCCCTCGGCCATCGAGAGAAGTTCGAGCACGGTCTTCGTACCCCGAATTTGGAAGACCCCAGGTTTTTTCACCGCGCCAACTACTGAAACGGGATGGCTTTGCAATTCGCGGACAAAAACGCCAACGTGAGGATCTTTCATGTACGTCCGGCGCAGCAATTCCTGCAAAACCGATTCAAGCTGCCCGGGAGTCAACCCTCCCGCTTTTACCGGCCCCAATAGTTGGAGGGAAATCTCTCCATTTGCCGAAACGCGCAACGAACGGTTCAGTTCGGGAGCTTCGAAGACCGTGATTTCGAGCAGGTCGTCAGGTCCGATGCGGGATTCATCTACTGTTAGCTCCGGCAATCTACGTGAAAGCGAATTTCGCGACTCCTCCAGGCGCTGATTGAACTGTTGCGTGGTTTCTCCGCGAAACGAAGAGGGGCTCTTTCCCGCGGGCATGCCTTGTGCTCGCAGGGACGCTGTGGCAAGGAGCAATACCATGCCCAAAAGAACTTGCGACCTGAGGGGCGCTTCATTTGCATGATTCATTCCCACGGCAACCCGCCTTTCAAGAACAATTCCTCGCAGCCTGCTTGGCAGCAGGCTCGCTGACTTGCCTAAGTAACAGTAGTGGGCCGAGTCTTTCCGACACCTTGACGCCCGCCGCGGTGAAACACGCTTCGACGCTGTAATAGAGGATTACCGAAAGAGTTGCGAGCGTCGCGACAAAAATCGCGATTTGCAGCCCGGCGTTTAGACTCCTGCAGGCCACGAACCCAAGCCACATCGCAAAGTAGTGGAGCAAATATATGCCGTAGGAGTACCGGGCAATCGTTCGGGCCAATCGCGTAAGGAAACTCTTGCGCAACTCCCGGAAAAGGCATGCTCCCAAGCCGATACCGAAGCAAATGAACCACCCGGTTTGGATGGGCTGGCTTCCGGAGAACAACACGAACGCAGCGCAGCAGAGTAAGAGAAATACGGGCCACAAAAAACCGGGCAACACTCGGGGCTGGCGCCAAAGTTTGAAAGCGGGGATGCCCGGAAGAAAACAAGGAACAAACCGAGTGAATTTCAGGAGCCCTTCCACCGGAGACCGTATGCCTCCCTCGCTCAAAGGCAACATTCCGGTGGACCACCCGAGCGAAAACCACATCGCCACGGCTGACCACCAGAACACAATCATTCCCCACGGCGATTTCAGGCGCGACGCAAAGACAAACAGTGCGGGCAAGACAAGATACATCTGAATTTCCAACGGCAGGCTCCACAGTGGTCCGGGATTCGCTTTCTGAAGGGAGACGTTCTGAATCAGCAGTAAATTCGCGATGAAATTACCAAGATTCTGTTGAAGCAAGTCGAATCGTCCGAATTGAAGATCTGAAGGAATTCGGAATAGGTAAACGAAGGTAACCACCAAAATCGCGAACGGATAGATGCGGAAGCACCGCCGAACCATGAAGGGCAGGAACAGTGGCGCGTTCGAACTCGCGCGCTGGCGTTCCAACGAAAACATGAGGACCACCGTCGTATGAACGAAAAACAACATGACGCCCAGCAGTCCGAAGTCCGTCACTCTCAGCCTCCCGAACTGCCAGTTGAATAGTTTGGCCAAATGGAAACCGATTACAAGCAGCACTGCCACCGATCGGAGGAAATCGAGATTGAAAGACTGTACAGCCAACTCTATCCGCGGGCTTGAGTTGCCCGCCATGGCTGG
>Ga0209526_10003029_pt1 | contig 11404 bp, 10 predicted proteins | sample JacPinW_OM2H0_M1_FD_188566 | JGI IMG/M metagenome (GOLD analysis project Ga0209526, IMG submission 188566) | Forest soil microbial communities from Algoma, Ontario, Canada - Jack Pine, Ontario site 1_JW_OM2H0_M1 (SPAdes) (version 2) | ecosystem: Environmental > Terrestrial > Soil > Boreal...
CGCTCGACCGCGAACCGCAAGCCGCGCTCGACGACGTGCTCGACGAGTACGTCAGCGTCGAGGCCGCGCCGCGCGACTACGGCGTCGTCCTCACGGGCTCCCTCGACGACCTGACCCTCGCGGTCGACGAAGCCGCCACCACCGAGCTGCGCACCCGCCGTCGCGCGCACGGCTAGGACGACGGGTATGGGGTACCGCGTCGGCATCGATGTCGGCGGGACGTTCACCGACCTCATCTGCGTCACGCCCGACGGTCAGGTCATCCTCGACAAGACCCCGACCACGCCCGACGACCAGTCGGCCGGCGTGATGAACGGCCTCAGGGAGCTGGCCGAGCGCTTCGGGGTCCCGCTGGCCGACCTGTGTGGCGATCTCGACATCCTCGTGCACGGCACGACCACCGCCGACAACACGATGATCGAGATGAACGGTGCGCCGACGGGTCTGCTCGTCACCGAGGGCCACCGCGACGAGATCGAGATGCGCCGGGTCCACAAGGAGGAGATCTGGGACCCCACGTATCCGGCGCCGGAGCCGATCGCGCGCCGGCGCGCCCGCATCCCTATCGCGGAGCGGATGAACTTCCAGGGTGAAGTGGTGAAGCCGCTCGACGAGGATGCGGTCCGGCGCGGTGTGCAGCGCCTGAGACAGCTGGGTGTCCGCTCCATCGCGGTGATGTTCCTCTTCAGCTTCGTGAACCCGGCGCACGAACGGCGCGCCGCGGAGATCATCCGCGAGGAGTTCCCCGACGTCGAGCACGTGTCGCTGTCGCACGAGGTGATGCCGCGCGGCCCCGAGTTCGAGCGCACGTCGACCACGCTCGTGAACGCGTACGTCGCGCCCCGGATCCAGGCCTACGTCGAGCGCCTCACCGAGAAGCTGCGGGCGGCCGGTTACGGCGGCCAGCTCCTGATCATGCAGTCGACCGGTGGAGTCATGCCCCCCGAGTACGTGGCCAGGCGGGCCGTTTCGCTGCTCGCGTCCGGTCCCACCGGAGGCGTGATGGGCGCGACGTTGGCGGCGAGTCAGGCCGGTGTCGACCAGTTCGTCGCGGTCGACATGGGCGGCACCAGCTTCGACTTGTGCCTCGTCCGCCACGGCAAGCCCGAGATCAAGACCGACTGGAACTGGCGCTACCGGTACTACATCGGGATGCCCATGGTCGACGTCCAGAGCGTCGGCGCGGGCGGCGGCTCCATCGCCCGCGTCCGTCAGGGAGCACTGCTCGTCGGGCCGGAGAGCGCAGGGTCGCAGCCCGGGCCGGTCTGTTACGGGCGGGGCGGGACCCGGCCGACGGTCACCGACGCCGACGCAGTGCTCGGTTATCTGCCCGCCGAAGGGTTCGCGGGTGGGCGCATGCGCCTCGACGTCGACGCCGCGTACAACGCAATCCGCAACGACGTCGCCGAGCCCCTCGATCTCGACGTCGTCGAGGCCGCTTGGGGCATCGAGCGGATCGTGAACGCGAGCATGGCCAACGCGACCCGGAAGGTGCTGGCCGGCCACGGCGCCGACCCGCGCGAGCTGTCGATCATCGCCTACGGCGGCAACGGCGCGGTGCACGCGTGGGCCATTGCGTCGGAGCTGGGGATCGACCGCATCTACGTCCCCAAGGCGGCACCCGCGTTCTCGGCCCTCGGTGTGCTCGTCGCCGACTACGTCGTCGACATGGTGCGCGCGTACGTCGTACCGCTGTCGCAAGTCGATCTGGGGCGCCTCCGCTCGTTGATGACCGAGCTCAGTGACGAAGCCCGCAAGGAGCTCGACCCGGCCGGGCTGCCGGACGGTCAGATCGAGGTCGGGCTCTTCGCGCAGATGTGCTACCCGGGACAGAACTTCGACATGAGCGTTCCCGTGCCGGAGGGAACCTCGCTCGACGAGCCGGGCCTGCTCGACCTGATGGAGCGGTTCCACGGCCAACACGAGAGCGATCGCGGCTTCTGCTTCCGGAACCAGCAGCCCCTCCTGCGCGGCGTTCGGCTCGTCGCGCGGGGAGAGACCCCGAAGCCGTCGCACCTTGCCGAGACCGGCACCGTCGCCGACGCGCAGGCCGCCCGCACCTCGACCCGAGCCGCGTACTTCGGTGTCGAGTTCATCGACACCCCGGTGTACTCCGGGCCGCGGTTGGGGCCCGGTGCGGAGGTTCGGGGTCCCGCCTTGATCGAGGAGCCGTTCACCGTCGTGGTCGTTCCACCCAACTGGACCGTACGCCTCGACGATCTCGGCAACTACGAGCTGAGCGCCGGGTAGCGCGCCGCCTCCGTGCCGATCTGGTTCGACGAGCGGGAGTACGCGGTCGTGCGCGCCGCCGTCGACCGCCTGATCCCGCCGTTCGAAGACCATCCGGGCGCGGTCGCGTGCGGCGCCACCGACTACGTCGACGGCCTGCTCGGCGCGTTCCTCGTCGACCCGCCCCGTGTCTTCGCGGGCGGGCCGTTCTCGGGCCGCCACGGCGGCGACGCGGGCTTCGCACGCTTCACCCCCTTGACCAAGCACCAGGAGCTCGCGTGGCGCACCCGGATCGAAGGCTCGCTCGGGATCCCCGAACGCGAGTTCAACGGGCCCGTCGTCGGCTTGCAGGAGCGGTACCGGGCCGGTATCGCCGCGCTGGGCGCCGACTTCGGCGACCTCGACGGAAACGAGCAGGACCATCGCCTCGCCGCGGCGCCCGGATTCAAGACGCTGCTCTACGAGCACGCGTGCGAGGGCACGTACGGGGCGCCCGAGTACGGCGGCAACCGCGACGCGCGCGCCTGGGCCGCCATCAGGTTCCCCGGCGACATCCAGCCCCGCGGCTACACCGACGAGGAGGTCAGCGGCCGTGACTGACGTTCCGCAGTCTGGCGTCGAATTTGCCGCCCTGCGCGGCAAATTCGACGCCAGAGCGCGATGACGACCGACTGCGACGCGGTGATCGTCGGGACGGGACCCGCGGGGTCGACCGTCGCCGACGTCCTCACCGCCGCGGGATGGTCGGTGATCATGCTCGAGAAGGGGGCGAACCGCCTGCTCGCGCTCGAACCGCCGTTCCAAGGCCTCGGCGACATCACCAACGACGAGGTGAAGTTCGTGCGCCGGTGGTTCCTCGGGCCGGATCCGTTTCTCGAGCCGCGCACGTACCGGCGCGCCGAGACCGACGGTGAGCGGCTGCTGACGGGCGAGGTCAACAACCTGCCGTCGACGGTCGGCGGTGGCGGCTTCCATGCCGACGGCAAGCTGCCCCGCTTCCGCGAGGTCGACTTCCACGCCCGCAGCGAGCTGGGGCCGATCGACGGTGCCGACATCGTCGACTGGCCGCTCGACTACGACGAGATGGAGCCGTACTACGCCGCGGCGGAGAACCTCATCGGCGTCGCCGGGGACCACACCGGCAATCCGTTCGCGTCGTGGCGCTCGAACCCGTACCCCATGCCGCCGGGCCCGGACATGTTCTGCGCGATCGTGACCGGCGAGGCCGCGGTCGGGCGAGGGTTGCATCCTTACCGGGCGCCCACCGGCGCGAACAGCGTCGAGTACGACGGGCGTCCCGCGTGCAACAACTGTGGTTTCTGTGCGTACTTCGGCTGCCCCATCGAGGCCAAGGGCGATCCGATCGCACCGTTGCGCAACGCGTTGCGTACCGGTCGGTGCGAGATTCGGCCCGAGTCGTACGTCGTGAGCGTCGAGGTCGACGGGTCGGGCAAGGTCGCGCGTGGCGTGCGCTACCTCGACGTGGACGGGGTCGAGCACGAGGTGCGAGCCCGGCACGTCGTGCTCGGTGCCGGTGCATTCGAGACACCGCGTCTCCTGCTCCGCAGCGGCATCGGCAACTCGTCGGACAACGTCGGCCGGTACCTGATGTACCACTTCCAGACGTACACGCTCGGTCTGTTCCCGTTCCGGCTTCACGCGTACCGCGGCCGCGCGGTCACCCATCTGCACGACGATTTCCTCGTCCCCGACGCCGACGCACTCGCCGCGGCGCGTTCCGCCGGCCTGCCCTACTTCCGCGGCGGCATCGTGGAGCACGGCGGCGCGGGGTTTCCCTTGCTCGAAGCCGTCCACACCGGCCCTGGGGTGCACCACAGCCGGACGATGTTGCACTCGCCGATGCGCGATCACATGGGCGCGTTCACGATCCAGGGTGAGGACCTGCCCCAACGATCGAACCGGATCGACCTCGACCCGAAGATACAGGACGTCTGGGGCTCCGCGGCCGGGCGGGTGACGTACGAGCCGCACCGGCACGAGATCGCGGCGTCGCGTCATTGGGCGCCCATCCTGGAGTCGGTGATGAAGGACGCAGGCGCGACGCACGCGTTCAGCGTCACGTCGCCGCCGCTCGCCGGCGAGCCCGGGGCCGATACGCCGTTCATGGCACCGGTGTCACGTCACATCATGGGAACCACCCGGATGGGCCCGGATCCGCGCACCAGCGTGTGCGACCCATGGCAGCATCTCCACGACGTCGACAATGTGCTCGTCGCCGACTCGTCGGTGTTCCCGACCTCGACCGGCTACGGCCCGACGCTCACGATCGTCGCCCTTGCGCTGCGCGCGGCCCGGGCCCTGGCCGGACTGCCACCACTCCGCTCGCAACGCCCCGCCCAGCCGGCCGGCGGCGTCGGTCCACCGCCCCAGCCTGCGCCCGACTGACGAGTGCACATCGTCGCTGGATCGGTGTCCTCGTCCGTGCCACGCTCCCGGTCGTGACCGAGTACGCGACGATCCGGGTCGAGCGCGAACGCGGCGTCGCGTTCGTCACCATCGATCATCCTCCGATCAACTTGCTCGACGCCGCCCTGGTCGGCGACCTGGCGCGACTCCAAGGCGAGCTCAGCGACGACGACGCGACGCGGGTTGTCGTCTTCCGGAGCGCGGATCCCGAGTTCTTCGTGGCCCACGCCGATGCGGCCATGATTCAGAGCCTGCCGCGCGAAGCGAGCGCGGCGGCCGCCGCGCTCGTGGGCTTCCACGGGTTCATGGAACGTTGGCGCACCCTCGACCAGATCACGATGGCGCAGCTCGAAGGTCGGACGCGCGGTGGTGGGAGCGAGTTCGCGCTCGCGCTGGATCTCCGGTTCGCCGCCATCGGCCGCGCCGTGCTCGGCCAGCCCGAGGTCGCGCTGGGGATCATCCCCGGCGCGGGTGGCACGCAACGGCTGGCGCGGCTGCTCGGCCGCGCCCGCGCGATCGAGGTCGTGGTCGGGTGCGGCGACGTCGACGCGGCGCTCGCCGAGCGGTACGGCTGGGTCAATCGCGCGCTGCCCGCCGACGAGCTGGGCCCGTTCGTGGCCCGCCTCGCGCACCGCATCGCGTCGTATCCGCCCCATGCGGTACGCCTGGCCAAGCGGGCCATCGACGCCGCGGCCGCCGGCTTCGACGCCGGGCTCGCCGCCGAGCGGGACGCGTTCGGCGAGTGCATGGCCGACCCCGACCTTGATGCCCGCTTCGAGGGCGCGCTGGCGCGCGGGGTGCAGACCCGCGACGGAGAGCTCGATCTCCACGCCGCGCTCGACGCAACGCTCGACGCGTACGGCGGTCACCGGGCGTAGCGCCCGGTCAGCCGGGCCGCTTCGATCACGCTGCCCTCCATCGCGGCGGCGAGATCGGCGGCCGAGGCTCCGTCGGGCAACGCCAGCGTCGACGACAGCGCCGACAAGGTGAACACGTACCGGTGAGGGCGATCGCCCTTGGGTGGGCACGGGCCGCCGTAGCCGCGCCGTCCGAACCCGTTGGTTCCCTGGTGTGCGCGGGCCGGCAACATGCCTTCCTCGAGCTCGTGGGTGGCCGGTTGCACACCCCACAACAGCCAGTGCACGAACGTGGCGCTCGGCGCATCGGGATCCATCATGGTGAGGACCAGCTCCGCGGTCCCGGCCGGGACGCCGGTCCACACCAGGTGCGGCGAGAGATCCTCTCCGTCGCAGCTCGAGCGGGTCGGGATCATCTCGCCGTCGGCGAACAGCGCGCTCGTCAGCCGCAACGTCATCGTGGCCTCCGGACCGTCGGGAGTGATGCTGCTCTCTTTCCCGCGTGCCCGCCACCACGCACGGGCGACCGGGCCGCGAATCTCGCTTGGCGCCGGCGCCGCCCAGCCGCGAGGATCCGAACATGGCGGTTCGTGCAGTCCTGTTCGATTTCTACGGGACCTTGGCCCGTGCGACGCAGTGGCGCTCAGCGGACGAGGTGCTCGCCGAGCACGGCTATACCCTCCCGACCGAGGCCCGGGACCGCTGGTTCAACGACGGGATCGACGGCTACGAACACCTCGAGCAGTCGCGCAGCCGCGGGCACTACATGGCCTGGCAGCGTGAACGGACCCTGGCGATGCTGGCCGAGAGCGACGTCCACCCCGACGAGTACGAGACGATCGTGCACAAGCTGCGCGAAGGAGCGACGCAACGGGTGCTCGAGCCGTACGGCGAGGTGCCGTCGGTCCTCAGCCGCCTGCGCGCCCGGGGCCTTCGCCTCGGGATCTGCTCGAACTGGGACTGGGACCTGGCGGAGGCGGTCGACGACGCAGAGCTCACCGAGTTCTTCGACGTGCAGGTGTCTTCCGCCTGGGCCGGAGCGCGCAAGCCGCACCCGCGCATCTTCCGCCGCACCCTCGACGAGATCGCCGCGAAGCCGACCGAATGCCTGTTCGTGGGCGACAGCTGGGGTCCCGACGTCGAGGGCCCGCGCGCGATCGGGATGGACTCCGTGTACCTCCGCCGCGCCGGCCACTGGGACGATCCGGGTGCCCCGGAACAGCCGACCCGCCGGGATGTCCTGGCCGTGCTGCCCGATCTCGAGGGAGTCGTCGACCTGATCTAGCCGGCGACGCCGTGGCTAGCGTGAGGCGGTGACCAGCTCGAGTGTTGCCCCGGTGCAGGACATCCCCGACGTCGTGAAGCGGCTGCGCACGACGTTCGCCTCGGGCCGGACCCGAACCGCCGAATGGCGTCGCGAGCAACTCGGCCGCGCCGAGACGATGTTGCGCGAGCGCGAGGACGAGTTCGTCACGGCGCTCCACCGCGATCTCGGCAAGGCGCCCACCGAGGCGTACACGACCGAGATCGGTTTCGTGCTCGCGGAGCTCCAGCACGCGCGCCGGAACCTCCACCGGTGGATGCGCCCCGAACGGGTGTGGACGCCGCTCGTGGTGCAGCCGGGACGGGCCCGAGTGCATCGGGAACCGGTCGGGGTCGCGCTGGTGATCGGACCGTGGAACTACCCCGTGCAGCTCGTGCTCGCGCCGCTCGTCGGTGCGATCGCGGCCGGCAACTGCGCGGTGCTGAAGCCGTCGGAGGTCGCGCCGAACGCGTCGCGAGCGCTTGCGCAGATCCTGCCCGAGTACCTCGACACCGACTGCGTCGCAGTCGTGGAGGGTGGGGTCCCCGAGACGACCGCGCTGCTCGACGAGCGCTTCGACCATGTCTTCTACACCGGGAACGGGACCGTCGGGCGCATCGTGATGGAGGCGGCCGCCAAGCACCTGACTCCCGTGACGCTCGAGCTCGGTGGCAAGAGCCCGGCCATCGTCGACCGCCACGCCGACCTCACGGTCGCGGCGCGACGGATCGCCTGGGGCAAGTACGTGAACGCGGGACAGACCTGCGTCGCGCCCGACTATGTCCTCGTCGACGCTGAGATCGAGGGCGCGTTGCTCGACCGGTTGCACGACTCGGTACGCGAGTTCTACGGCGCCGACCCCCGTCAGAGCCCCGACTACGCGCGCATCGTGAACGACGCCCACTTTGCCCGTCTCGAGCGCCTTATCGGCGACGGTGACGTCGTGTATGGCGGCGAGCGCGACCCGGGCTCCCGCTACTTCGCGCCGACCGCGCTGCGCAACGTGCCCCCGGGGGCCGGTGTGATGCGCGAGGAGATCTTCGGCCCGATCCTGCCGGTGATCCCGGTCGCCGACGTCTCGGGCGCGATCGATTTCGTGAACGCGCGCGAGCGGCCGCTCGCTCTGTACCTGTTCTCCGAGTCGCAGGCGGTGCAGGAACGAGTGGTGGAGGAGACGACGTCGGGCGGGGTGGCCCTCAACGCGACGATGTTGCACCTCGCGGTACCGGAGCTCCCGTTCGGCGGCATCGGCCCGAGCGGCATGGGGGCGTATCACGGCCGCGCGAGCTTCGACACGTTCAGCCACAAGAAGAGCGTCTTGTCGAAGTCGACCCGCGTCGATCCGGACCTCGCCTATCCGCCGTACACGCGGTTGAAGCAGGCGCTCCTGCGCCGGCTCCTCTGATTCGGTCGGCGCCTGTGCCCGCTTGTGGACGGGACCGGCGCGCGCCAGAGTAGGGAATCCGCTGCGAACGGGGGACACGCATGGCCGCGACGAACCTGCGCTTCATCGACGCCGACGGTCACATTCTCGAACACCCGACAGGCATGCTCGAGTACGCGCCGAAGGAGTACTCCGACCGCATCTGGCACATCGAGACCGATGCCGGCGGGACGGAATGGTGCGTCTACGGCAACCAGCGCCTGCCCGCCAACCACCTCGCACTGGCCGGCACCGCAGGCATGTCGCTCGAGGATCGTGAGAAGGCGCAGCGCGGCGAGCTCCGCTACACCGAGATCCGCCCTGCCGCCTACGACGTGAAGGCTCGTCTGGCCGACCTGGACACCGACGGCATCCAGCAATCGGTGCTGTATCCCACCATGCTGCTCGGCATCGCAGGCGTGAAGGACGTCGACTTCGCAACCGCGCAGTGCCGGGCGTACAACGACTGGCTGTCCGACCATGCCAGCCGAGGTGAAGGCCGGCTCTTCGGCGTCGCCATCGTTCCGCAGCAGGACATCGAACGGGCCGCGGCCGAGATCCGTCGCGTCGCGCGGAAGCCCGGGATCGTCGGGGTGATGCTGCGCCCGAACCCCACCGCCGACTGGAAGCCGTTCTCCGATCCGGTCTACGACCCGCTCTGGCAGGCCGCGTGCGACGCGGGGCTGCCGATCGGCCTGCACCCGTTCCTGCTCGCCGACCTACCCGGCTCCTGTAAGGGCCTTCGCATCAATTGGCTCGGCACGTCGGCGATGCCCATCAACACCCTCGACGAGACCCCGATCGACAACGTGTACTTCACGCAAGCGCTGTCGAATCCGTTCGACATGATGTACACGATGGCGTTCGTGCTCGCAGGCGGGGTGTGCGAGCGGTTCCCCGAGCTCAAGATGGTCTTTCTCGAGGCGAACGGTGGTTGGGTGGTGCCGTGGCTCGAACGTCTCGATCACCATGCGACGATCTTCGCCTGGGACGTGCCGGCATTGAAGATGGCGCCGTCCGAGTACTTCCGCCGCCAATGCTGGATCAGCTTCGACCCGGACGAGTCGACGCTCGCGTTCACGGCGCGCTCACCGCTCGTCGGCGCGGATCGCATCGTGTGGGCCAGCGACTATCCGCACCCGGACGCGAAGTTCCCGGGCGTGACGGAAGAGCTGGGCGAGGCGATGGAGGGCTTGCCGGCCGAGATGCAGACCGAGATCGCCGGCGACAGCTGCCGTCGCCTGTACACGATCTGACTCCTACGAGTCGCCGTAATGGCGCAGCTCGACGACGTTGCCGTCGGGGTCGCGCACGTACAGTCCCCAGCCCTCCCCTTGCGCGCCCCAGACGCGCGATGGGCCGGTCACGACGTCGAACCGACCCGACGCTTTGAGCGCGTCGAGGTCCTCGGGCTCGATCACCACGCAGACGTGATCGACGTTCTCGCCCGAGCGATCGGCCTGGAACAGGTCGATGACCGTCGTGGTGTCGATGCGGACCGACGGAAAGAGGACCTCGCCCCGGCGCCACTCCTCGACGCGCTCGGGCCGCAAGCCGAGCTCGTCGCAGTACCACGCGAGCGAGCGCTCGACTTCGGTGACTCGGAACACCACGTGATCAAGCCCGATCGTCCGCATGCCCTCACGCTATCTGGGGAGGCCGAGCAGCCGATCCCCGATGATGGTGCGCTGCACCTCGGAAGTGCCGCCCGCGATCGAGGCGGCCTTGCTCCACAACCATTGCTTCTGCCACCGGCCGCCGGCGGGATTCTCGGCCGCTTCGCCCCATAAGGGCGCCGCGTCTCCGACGAGCTCGAGCGCGACCTCGGACAGGTGCTGGGTCATGTCGGTCCACGCGAGCTTCACGACACTCGACTCCGGTCCGGGTTCGATACCGCGACCGAGGCGCGAAAGCGTCCGCCAGTTGTGCAGGCGCAGCACCCGCAACTCGACGAACGCCTGCGCGAGCCCGTCGGCCGTCTCGGCCTCTTCAAGGCTGCCGTTGGCGGCCGCGAGGCCGTACAACTCGTCGAGGTACACCTCGTGGACCACCTGCTCCTTGAACGGGAACGCCGTCCCCCGCTCGTGCGCGAGCGTGGTGTTCGCAACCGCCCAACCCTGGTTCAGGCCGCCCACCAGATGGTCGTCGGGGACGAATACCTCGTCGAAGAACACCTCGTTGAACTCGGCGTCACCGGTGATCTGCACCAGGGGACGCACCTCGATCCCGTCGGCCTGCATGTCGACCACGACGTACGAGATACCCCGGTGCTTCGGCGCATCGGGGTCGGTACGGCACAGACAGATGCCCCATCGGGCGAACTGCGCGTAGCTCGTCCACACCTTCTGGCCCGACAGCACCCAGCCGCCATCCACGGGCGTGGCGCGCGTCGTCAACGACGCGAGGTCGGAGCCCGCGCCCGGCTCGCTGAACAGCTGACACCAGATCTCGTCCGCGCTGAGGATCGACGGGAGCCACCGGCGTTTCTGCTCGTCGGTGCCGTGCGCGAGCAGGGTCGGTCCCGCGAGGTTGATGCCAACCCGGTTGACCGGTTGCAGCGCGCGCGAACGTGCGTACTCCATGTTGAAGATCGCGACTTGCACCGGCGACGCCGCGCGCCCGCCGTACTCCGCCGGCCAGTGGATGCCCACCCACCGATCGGCGGCAAGCTTCGCCTGCCGCTCGGGTTTGGTTAGCCCTTCGTCGTCGAGGGCCTTGAGTTCGATGACAGCTTCCCCAAGCAGATAGTCAGCGCTCGGTTTACTTCGCCGGTCCACATCGGGATGCGCACGCTTACCGCCAGCCATCGCGATCACCGCGTCGATGTCACTCTCTGAAAGTGGACGGATATGGAAGCTTTCCATTTGCGACCTGTCGCCATGTCATCGGCATTAAGGTAATTACCCGCCTAGTTCTTGGGCCTGCCGGCAATTTTGATAATAAGAAATCAAATGACGGCATTAATATTACGGTCCGCCCTCTTCTGGAATGGAATAGGAAACTGCTGCCGCACGCTTGCGCCATACCTCAGCGCTTGCGCGAAGCGTGCCAGCCGACCGAGGCGTCGGGCGCGGAATCGGTCGAGGCAAAATAGGGTTTGAGATCGAGGAGCGGCGTGCCGTCCATGCAATCCAGCCCGACGACAAAGAGCTTGTTGCCCGCGAT
>Ga0209526_10003030_pt1 | contig 11404 bp, 12 predicted proteins | sample JacPinW_OM2H0_M1_FD_188566 | JGI IMG/M metagenome (GOLD analysis project Ga0209526, IMG submission 188566) | Forest soil microbial communities from Algoma, Ontario, Canada - Jack Pine, Ontario site 1_JW_OM2H0_M1 (SPAdes) (version 2) | ecosystem: Environmental > Terrestrial > Soil > Boreal...
GCTAAAGCGCGCGATTGTTCACACCTCCACCTTCAGTGAAAACAGCCTGTCCATGAGAGCGGGACTAGCCACCCTGGACGTTCTGGAACGCGAAGAACTCGGCCCGCGTGCGCGGCATTTGGGCGAAATGTTTCGCGCGAAGTTGCGGCGCGAACTGGCGGGCTTCGACATGGTTAACGAAGTTCGTGGCATGGGCCTCCTGAACGGGATCGAATTTGTCCCACCAAAGAAACTCTCATTTCGCGCGCTCTATGAGGCGTTTCACCACATCCATCCGGCCATGTTCGGACAAATTGTGGTCATGCGCATGTTCCGTGAAAAGAATATTCTCACGCAAATTTGTGGAAACAACTTCATGGTCCTGAAGGCCGCCCCTCCCCTGATGGTAACGCCGGAGCAGTTGGATGAATTCGTGAACGCCCTACGCGACGTCGTCGAACTCGCGCAGACCACCCCGGCATTCTGGACCGAAGCGCTGGGAATGGCTCGCCGGGCAGTTAATATTTGAGTTGTCTTCCTCACGATTCATTGCAGGCCAGCACATAAAGAATCAGAAGACCGTAGGAGTGACGGGAAAGGCGGGCGGGTGGCCAGCTCAAGTACAGACGTATTCATTGTCGGCGCAGGGCCGGCTGGACTTGCCACAGCAATCGCCGCGCGCAAGCGAGGGTTGAAGGTTGTCGTGGCCGACGGTGCTGAGCCGCCAATCGACAAAGCCTGCGGCGAAGGACTGATGCCGGATACTCTTTCAGCCCTTCGGGATCTCGGCATCTGCGTCAATCCTGCCGAAGGTTTTGCGTTCCGCGGAATTCGCTTTCTTGGAGAAAGCGCTCAGGTCGACGCAAGTTTTCCATTTGCGCAGGGCATCGGGCTGCGGCGGCCAGTGCTGCACCAAAAAATGATCGCGCAGGCCGAACAGTTGGGCGTTACGCTGTTGTGGAAGACCTCGGTTACCGGGCTTTCTCCCAAGGGTGCCATAGCCGGCGGCAAGGCGATCGCTGCGCGATGGATCGTCGGCGCGGATGGGATTCGGTCCCGCGTGCGCCGCTGGTGTGGGCTGGAATCTCCTCCTATGGCTCGGCCGCGCTACGCATTTCGGCGGCACTATCGCGTCGCGCCTTGGACAGATTGCATGGAAATCTACTGGGGCCGCAATGCACAAGCGTATGTGACTCCGGTGAGCCGCCAAGATCTTTGCGTCGTAGTGATATCCCGGAACCCTGGAGTACGTTCGACCTCCATTGCTGCGGAATTCCCGGAGCTTGCCGATCGCCTTGCGTTCGCGGAAACAACCCCGGAGTCTGGAGCCGTCACACTGACTTGCCGCTTAGAGCGAGTCTATCGGGATCGTGTTGCGCTTATAGGCGATGCGTCCGGCAGTGTGGACGCCATCACCGGCGAAGGGCTTTGTCTCGGCTTTCGTCAGGCTACAGCGCTAGCGGATGCGCTCGAAGCCGGTGATCTCGGCAGGTATCAAACCGCTCATCGCCGCCTGGCCCGTCGGCCCACGCTGATGGGACGATTGTTGCTGCTGCTGGATAAGCAGACGAAAGTGCGTCACCGCGCGATGCACGCTCTCGCAGAGCATCCCGATCTGTTCGCGAGGCTTGTGACCGTTCACGTTGGCGCTACTTCTCTGCAACATCTGGCGGTGACAGGAGCGCTGCTAGGCTGGCGTTTTGTCGTTGCCTAGGAAACACTCATGAGCTCGCAAACACTGCGCCGAAATCGTGCTACTGGCGGTGCACTACTCGGCGTTGCCGTGGTGCTTTCGGCCGCGGTTGCCCGCCAGCCTTTACAAGCGCCCGCGTCAGAAGGTGGGAAAGAGATCGTGCTGACCATCGATCCTACGCAGAGCACCGTGCACTACAGCGTCAGCAGCAGTCTTCATACCGTACACGGGACCTTTGCGCTCAAGCGCGGCGCCGTGCGTTTCGACCCGGCCACCGGGAAAGCGAATGGCGAGATTGTGGTCGACGCCGCTAGTGGCCAGAGTGGCAACGGCTCCCGCGATAAAACGATGCATAACGAGGTGCTCGAAAGCGATCGCTTTACGGACATTATTTTTCGTCCTGACCGCCTGGAAGGCGCCATTCAACCTCAAGGTACTTCAAGCACGCAGCTTCACGGTGTTTGCGTACTGCATGGCAGCGAACACGAGGTCACCGTTCGTGTGCGTGCGGAGCTTAAGTCTGACCAGTGGAAAGGCACCGCTAACTTCAGTGTCCCCTACAATAACTGGGGCCTGAAGAATCCTGGGAATTTCCTGCTTAGAGTAGACCACACCGTAAGCATCGAAGTAGAAATGGCGGGTACAATGCAGGCGCAAGCTTCCGCCGCAAACCGTTAAACCCGACGTCTTCCGGCTCCCGCGTGACGATGTGGACGTCGATCGTCGGAGGCTCCCGCAGACACGACGCACCTCAAGAAACATTTCGCTTGCGTGTTTCCGCCCTCACAGGCAGCTTATGTTCGACACCCTTCTCTCGGCAACTGTGCAAAATCTTGCATCTAGCGTCGCCCGTCCTCCTTGGCCCCCTTCGTCTAGTCTTAGTTCACCGTTTGTGGTCTAGGCTAAGATACCGCCGTACTTGTCCCGTCGCTCTCATTAGTGATGGTGAGGACCTAGATGGACCGGCTTTCCTATGCTCTCCAGTGGTTACTGGACGCAGATCGCGGGGCTGCTGACCGCCTGATTCCTCGATGGGTTTTCTTGCGGGCCCTCGGATGTATTTATTTTTCTGCTTTCTTCTCGCTCCTATTTCAGATCCGCGCACTCCTCGCACCGAGCGGGATACTGCCTGCTGGCGAATATCTACAAGCCGTAGCACATACACTTGGGCAAGTTCGGGGGATATGGTTTGCACCTACGCTGCTTTGGTTTTCGAGCGGTCCACATATCTTGGTCACCTTGTGCTGGATCGGAATGGCAGCCTCTTTACTACTAGCGCTGAATGTCTGGCCCCGTGGCATGCTGATGATCTGTTTCGTATGTTTCCTGTCATTCGTAAGCGCAGCACAAGATTTTTCAGGTTATCAGTCGGACGGGATGTTACTCGAAGCGGGGTTTATCGCACTTTACTTCGCGCCAACAGGCATCCGTCCGAGATTCGGCTCTGCTTCGGCGCCTTCGCGTGCCAGTCTGTTCCTGCTTCAATGGGAATGGTTTCGCATCTACTTTGAATCCGGAATCGCGAAAATTATCGGTGGAGATCCCCAATGGCGTCACTTTACGGCTATGGATGAGTACTATCAAAACGGTCCATTACCGACATGGATCGGCTGGTATTTTCAGCATTTGCCGCACTGGTTTCATGCCACCACCGCCGTTGCCACGCTGGTTCTTGAGTTGATTTTGGTCTGGATGTTATTACTGCCGCGCCCTTGGCGCATCCTTTGCTTCCTGATTGTGACTCCCTGGGAGTTGGTGGTCATACTTACCGCGAACTACACTTTTCTAAACTATCTCGTCCTGGCGCTTGGGGTTCTGCTGCTAGATGATCGCTTTGCTTTGCGATTCCTTCCGACGGCATTGAAGAAATCTTTTCTTGCAGAGGCGAAACTCACGGGGGATCAAACAGAAACGTCGAAATTTTCCAATCCTCAACTGAACATAGCTACGTTAACCCTAAGTGGCCTAATACTGGGCTGGATTTTTTATGCCACGATGGCCCAGTTAATCTGGATGTTCTTCCCAGTGCCCTTGCCTACAACTCCCGTTGCGGCAATCGAGCCATTTCGTATTGCCAATCGATACGGACTCTTCGGGGTCATGACGCGGGCTCGGTATGAGATCGAGTTCCAGGGCTCGGTGGACGGCAAAACCTGGTTGACGTATAAATTCCGGTACAAACCACAGGACCTCGATAAGGCTCCAGGCATTTACGCACCCTATCAACCACGGTTTGACTGGAACCTCTGGTTTGCCTCGCTGGGTTCGTGGCGCGAGTATCCAATCGTGCACCGAACCGAAATGCGGATACTTTCAGCTGATAAGGACGTACTTGATCTATTTAAAGGCGATCCTTTCCCACACGAACCACCGCGCCAGGTGCGGGCTGTGATTTGGCAATATTGGTTCACAACTATCTCCGAGAAACGCACGCAAGGTCTTTGGTGGCGGCGTCGATATCTGGGACTCTATGCACCAACGATTGAGCTCCATCCAGATGGCACTACCCGTGTTGTGGAGTGGCCAACAGTTGGCGAACGCGAATGATGGTTGCTGAAATCGGCGTCCTTCATTAACCTTTATCTAGCCGGTGCAGAGCCATCTTCGCCGCGTGGTAACCGCACATACCGTGCACCCCGCCGCCCGGCGCGGTGGACGACGAGCAAATGTAGATATTCCTGGCCGACGTTGCATACTGTCGCCATGTTGGTCGAAATAGAACCTGACGAATGTCCATCGCTCCACCGCCGATATCACCTCCTACCAGATTAGCGTCCATTTTTTCAAGCTCCGCCGGAGAAAAGATTCGACGCGCCAATATGCATTGGCGAAAGCCTGGAGCAAACCGCTCAATCTGGTCCTCCAATCTTTGCAGCATGTCTATATTGGACCCATTCGGCACATGACAATAAGCCCAAGCGGTATGTTTTCCCGCCGGAGCGCGTGTGCTATCGAACAGACTAGGCTGCGCGAGAAGAACAAAGGGACGATCAGCGTGCCGGCCAGCTCGCGTTGCTTGTTCAGATTCGGCAATTTCCTCAAAACTACCACCGACATGCACTGTTGCTGCTCGCGAACAAGCTGAAGCCCGCCAGGGAATGGGAAAGCTAAGCGCGTAGTCCACTTTGTAGACGGCGACCCCGTAGCGAAACCCAGCCAGTTGTCTCTTATATCTGTCAGATAATTTTTGCCGTCCGATCTTGACGAGCTGGCGTGGGGTTACGTCACAGAGAACGAGATCATAGTTTCCTAATTCCGCTAAACTCTCCACTGGGGATAATGTGTTTAGTTTGCTCGGGAAGGCCGACAATATTCCGCAAAGTGCGTTTGTAAGCGACTGCGCGCCGCCGCGGGGAATAGGCCAACCAACTCCGTGTGCTGCCGCTGCGAGTAGCAATGCGAATGCTGCGCTCAGCGGTTCGTCCAAGCTTAGGAAAGAATGTGCGGCCAGACCAGCGAAGAGCGCTCGCGTTCGTTGGCTACGAAAGCGTCGCGATATAGCGTGAGCAGACGGCAGCCCCGCCATTCCAAAACGCGCCATAAGCAATGGATTCCGTGGGATAAAAGAAATAGGACGCAACACTGCTGCAACAAACTCAGTCCAATGGTTCACGAACGGCCTGAGGAGGCTATTCCATGCCAATCCATCGACGCCAAGGGAATTAATCGTCTCATCTATGTTCCGTTCCAACATGACAGCAGTACCATCATCGAGCGGATGTGCGAGTGGAGCGGGCGAGTGAATCCACTTCAAGCCATGGTCTGCGAGCGGCAATGACGAAAAGAATGGCGATCCCGCGCCGAGCGGATAAACGGCCGACCCGAAGTCGTGTTGAAAGTGTGGCAAGGTCAGCTGCAGCGTACGTGCAGCCCCGCCCGGATCTGACTGCGCTTCCATGACGTCCACGTGCAGCCCCGCTTGCGCGAGAACGATGGCCGCTGCCAGCCCATTCGGACCAGCACCAATCACGCAAGCCGTTCGAGTCACCCGAAGTTACCCACTATCGCACCAAAGGGAATTAATCGTCTCGTCGTATGCTAAATGCTTGACCTAAGCCGTCTCGAGTTATGTTGGTCCGTTGTTTTGTGAGCCTGCCTCATTGAAGCTGGTTGTTAGCCGACTCCGCCATTCGCGTAAGCGCCGTAAGTGCGCTTCGCGTAACGGCTGTCTCGCTCTCCGAGCCCTTTCTCGGAAAAGTGTTTGAGGCAACCGGGTCGGGCAGAAGTCTTGAATTTACAAACGCCAAAATCTCGTTCAGCCTATCGGGCATCCGAGCATGTAGAGTGGTGGCAAGTTTAGCAGTCCCATTCAAAATCAATTCCGCATCACCATAGATACAAGCTTTGACAATTTTTCTAGCCGCTGATCCTGCGCTGATAGAAAGGCCCGGCAAAGAATCGCTGACCGTAAACCAAGAATACTCTTCACCGTGTTGGCCGGTAAATTTCGCGTTCCTGGGACTCCCTGTGCGCATTAAGCCCGGGTACACGGTCGTCACAAGAATTCCATCCTTTCCTAACTCCGCCCTGAAACCGGTGCTTAAACCCACCAATGCGAATTTGCTCGCAGAAATGGGGCAGTAGATGTGGCACTGCAATCTTTCCGCCCAGCGAAGCAATATTTACGACACGGCCGTGTTTACGTCGTTTCATCCCGTCCATAACCGACAAGGTCGCATATAGAGGGCCCCAAAAATTCGTATTCACCGCATCTTCAAAAGTCTCAACGCTTTGATTCTCGACTGCACCAACGATAATCGTCCCGGCATTATTGACCAGAACTTCTCTCGGCCCCAAGTTATGCTCAACGTGCTGCACCATATCTTCCGACGGCGTAGCGCTGCGTGGTATCGCAGCCAATAGCCATAAATCGTTCACCCATCCAGGCGAACTCGCTCCGGACCTGCCCGAGCTCTTTCTCGTCGCGCGCACAAACGGCAATTCGCGGGCTGAGCTCGGCAAACTTGCGAGCTAGGACCAGCCCTAATCCACGCGATCCGCCGGTTATCAAAATCACTCTGTCGGACAGGTCGAATGAGCGGAAATTGACGCAGGATTTTTTTGGCGATCGAATAACTGAAGAATGCAAGCGTGGCCATGCTTGCCAAACGTTTCGCGTTTTGATCCATCGGAGCCTCCTACTCAATGCTAGCCTCTGATGCCTTGAACCTATATCGGGTAGGAATAGTACGTTTCTCAAAGGTGATTCGGACGAACAGAAGGCATCAGTATAAGTGGCGGCCAGGTTTCTGCACCAGATGAATGAATTCGGAACAGTAGCCGGGGCCGCCGCCCGGATCTTGTTCAACTTTCGGCCGATCCCCTTGATGACGTCTGAAATGTCGAGAAACGAATCGGGGTGATGTTACGGGGAATTGGATAGCAGAGCATGATCAGCAAGAAAAGTTGAAGCTACTAGAAGTGGCTCCGAGGCACTCTAGCGAGTCCTAAACGCCCCAATAAAGGAGTGCCCGATTATTCGTATAGCCCGATGGGTGGTTTGGCGTCGCTTTAATCAGGACGTTTCTTTGCTTGGCAACAGTTCGCGTGGTAGTCGAATCGAAATGTTCTCCTGACAGCATGTCCAAAATTGAACATACCTAACGAATGAATCTTGCTTAAATCGCTTCGGTTCCTCTCCCTTCATAGCAATAGGCTTTCACGCAATTTGGCCAAAGTGAATCACCGCGGAATGCTCTGCACGTACTCTGTTGGTTGCCATTTGCAGATGCCACAAGACAAACTGTGACGGGGCCAGCCGGAATGCGTCCGACGATAACACGGTATACGTCCTTGCACGTTTCGTGTTCTGAAGGGACCAGGGCAGTGATGTCACAGTCGTTCGACGGAACAAACTGAAATGGATTTCGCCCTCGGCAATGGTCTTTTCCCATGAGTTCAGTAATAAGTGGCTTTAGGAACTGTTAAGGACACGGAGGATTCATGGGGCAACTTATGCGTTTGGTACCGGCCGCCATATTCGTAGCCATCGTCACCCTGACACTGCCTGCTTTTGCCAGGGCACAAAGCGATGTGGACAAAGTCTACAAGACGCACTGTGTTTTGTGTCATGCACCTGATGGCAGCGGGAGTTCTCCTTCAGGTAAAGCGCTAAAGGCCCAGGATTTGAGGTCGGATAGCGCACAAAAGAAGTCGGATGCCGAGCTGGCTGAAGCGATCAGTCATGGCAGGGGCAAGATGCCCGCGTTCGGCAAAAAACTGAAGCCCGAGGACATCCAGCAACTAGTTACCTTCATCCGTGCGCTGGCCAAAAGTAAATAACAAGCACGGTCGACGGAAGGTTCATCTAGATTCGTGACCGTCGTTGGACGTGGAGGGTGCCGATGTTTGCAGAAGATTCCGAAAGCCTGACTGACAAGCCTGCGGCTCACGAGGCTCCCGTCAAGGACAGACGATCTTTCCTCGATGCATTGCTGGCAGTCGGCTCCGTCCTGGTGGGCGGCCTCCTTTCCGTGCCTCTAATCCGTTTCGCGCTTTTCCCATTGATACGGCGGACCACTGAATTGAAGGGCGCACCGGTTGGCGCATTGAGCGAGTTTTCTTCTTCGACTGAGCCGGTAATCTCCCACCCGAAAACCTGAAATCGCTGATTGCCTACGTGGAAAGTCTTAAGTAACGGTCGTTACGACAATACTTCCCTGGGAGAACCGACTCGTCTAGCGACCCTCAATCGGACTGGACAAAATAGCACCGCGTTTAAATCAACGCCCGCGTAAGAGTTTAAGCTTTGAAACATCAGCGCCGTAATCAGCATGGGCGGCAGCCTCAAGCATCGTGTGATCGCGGAGGGTGTGGAGACAGCCGAACAGCTTGCATTCCTACAGGCTCACGGATGTGACGAAGGTCAGGGGTACTACTTCAGTCGGCCAGTTCCTGGCGCGCAGTTTGCTGAATTATTACGGGTCGGGATATCTGCGGTGGTGCATTGAAACAAAAGCTTCGCCAGGTATGAATTATGAGTCCCAGTTGAAAATTCAGAAGAGACGTGGCGTCAGCGAGAGTAAGAGCGCCACGACGAAGTACCGTGGACTACCGCTGCGTATAGTGAGCGGTGACATGCAGCTTCTATCCGAACGATACAAAGGCAAGCTGGATTCCGATGCTGATGAGTCTATTTTCTTTCGCAGTGGATGGGGCTAGCTAAGCCGCTAGCTTGTGGATGACGAACTGGGACGATAGCCTTTAGATCCAAGACACTTCTCCTGCGCGCACCTATCAACAAGCAGCCACCAGCGGGCTATAAAAAAGGGCGCCGACCGGAATCGGCGCCCCCATCACATTCTAGATTACGAGTGAGCTAGAACGTAAATCGCACCCCTAGCCGAATCGTCCGCCCGGCCTGGTATCTGTTGGGCTGGTTATATCCGCTGTTAACCGTGACAGGGCCGGGACCGGTGCCGCCCGGAATCGTGTTCGACGGCGAAGAGTTGAGCCCGGCGACAAAGTCGTACGGATTTAACACCGCGGTGTAGAACGGTACGCCCTTATTCAACGTCAGGCCGCCTGGCGCAATGAAGTTGCTGTTGAAGCCGCTGGTTATATTCCCGTTCACCTGCGTCATCGCGCGCTGGTTCAGCACGTTGGCTATCGTTGCCGAGAATCCGAGCGCCTTGGTTTCGGTGATTTTATAGTTTTGCGTGAGGTTGAAGTCCGTCTGGTTGTACCACGGCGTCCGCTTCGTGAATGGAGCGCCCACGGTGATCGCACCAGTGGCGAGATCCTGTGAAACGTTTACCCACTTGCCGCGCCCGACGACGTCCACTGGGAATCCGCCACCGGCATTCGGAACGTTGAAGCCCGTGGGAAACGAAAATCCGGCATCCAGGTAACTGGTCAGCGGTGAACCCTGATAGAACACCTGAAAGATCCCGACCTGCGTCGAGAAATGCCTCATCCAGCCCAGGTCGTAATATGCGTAACCCTTAAACGTGTTCGGGCGGTCTGTGGGTAAAAGTCCACTGGACGACTTGCCATTCGCGCCCCACGAGAAAAACGGCTCGTCGAACGCTCGCCCATTATTGGGAGCATTGCGGCCGCCGCCGCCATCCGCCTGGTCCGAGCTGGTCAATCCGGTGTAGTTTCCATACAACCTGCTGTACGTGTAGGAGAACATTCCTGACCAGTGATTCGTGGAAGCTTTGGTCAGCCGGAACTCTATCCCGTCGTAGTTGCGCTCCGGCGGAAGGATGTTCGGGCACGAAGGCGTGCTGGTTGGCGTGCAAGTGGAAGCCAATGGATCGGTGGGGCTCAGTCCCGCCAGGAAGTTGTAAAAACCCGAGAATGTTCGATCGACGCCTTCGCCGGGATTGACGATTACAAAGGTCTCGCCGATCTTCGGGTTGAAAATCGATGAGTCCTCAATCACATGGTCCAGGCGGCGGCGGTCATAACGCGCTTCGAAAGCCAGCGTTCGCGTCAGTTGATAGTCCACGCCAAGCGTAAATTCATGCTGCTTGTATGGCTTCAGGCCCGGAGCAACGCCTTCTTCAGTCTTGGTGCAAGTCGAGCACGTCGTCGGGAAGGTACGGAAGTTCTGGTTCTCGAGGAAGGTCAAGCCTGCGGGCGTCGCGCCACCAAAGTTAGCCTGGCTCGACGAATCCGGGCCCACGCAGTAGCGATGGTCCGTCCCAAACACCGGCGCGATCGAAGCAATGTTCGGAGTATCCAGGGCGTAGTAGCACTGTTGCCAGAACTGTCCGCCGAACGAACTGATCGCTAGGTTGAGCTTCATCTGGTCGTAGAATTGGCCGTAGCCACCAAATATTTTCATCTTTCCGTTTCGGAAGGGATCCCAGGCTACGCCAATGCGCGGGGCGATCTTGTCTCCCCATCCAAAGTTGATAGGTGTACTGATCGCGCCCGTTGGCTGGTTCTCCGCAGGCAGGCCTTCCTTCTCGATGCGCAGCCCTGCGTTGATGGTCAGGCCCTTGGCGATGGACCACGAATCCTGGAAGAAGAACGAGTGATTGTTGCTGGTGACGTTCCCGCTGGAACCGAAATCGTACACGCTTATGTAGCCGTACCGTCCTTGGCACACTCCATACAGGGCCACAAACGGCGCGCAATTGTCTGCGCCCACCTGCCCCTGGCTAGTGTAGGCACTACCTTTCCCAACGTAAAAATCAACCCGCGGAACGTTGTAATGCTGGCTGATGGCGTTGGATAGGTGATTAAGCTGATAACCGAACTTGAAGTTGTGCGTGCCTTTCCATCCGCTCTTGTACCAGGCCAGATTCACATCAACCTGGCTCGCTTTGCTTGCGTTGTGGTTGGTGAAGTTCGGGCTATTGGAAATATTGAAGAACCCACCGGGCTTCTGGTAATCAGGCGGCAGAGGGTTGCCCACAGCATCTGTGGCGCCCAGTCCATTGGCGGTGAAATTTGTAAGCGTGCCAACCTCGGGAAAACCGAAGTCGTGGTAATTCTCAAAGTAATAGCCGAACCGGCCGGTCAGAATTAGGCGCGAGGTAATGTTGTAATCGGCGCCCACGTTGGTGGTGGAATTAGGGGCGGTATAGCCCAGTGCATGCGAAAAACCCGACGGCGCGACCGCCGAGCTGATGTTAAACAAACCATTGGAGGAATCCTGAAATGGCAAATTCTCGCCGGTCAGCCTCTGAAGCTGGTAAAGCCATGAACCGTACAGGCGAAGTTTCTTGGTAACCGCGGCGTCAATACGACCGGTGGTGTAGTAGGTCTGAAAGTTTTGAC
>Ga0209526_10003031_pt1 | contig 11403 bp, 8 predicted proteins | sample JacPinW_OM2H0_M1_FD_188566 | JGI IMG/M metagenome (GOLD analysis project Ga0209526, IMG submission 188566) | Forest soil microbial communities from Algoma, Ontario, Canada - Jack Pine, Ontario site 1_JW_OM2H0_M1 (SPAdes) (version 2) | ecosystem: Environmental > Terrestrial > Soil > Boreal...
AATTGTTGGAGACGGCCAAGAAACTCGAAGGCATGGTGCGCAATGCCGGGGTGCACGCTGCCGGCGTAGTGATCTCTCCGCGGCCACTCATCGAACTGGTACCGTTGCACAAGACCAAGAACGACGAAATCGTCACCGCCTTCGACATGGTGGCCATCGAAAAGCTGGGCCTGTTGAAGATGGATTTCCTCGGCTTGACCACGCTTACCATCCTCGATGACACCGTGAAGTTAATCGCTCAGACCCGGGGCGAGCGCATTGTCCTGGAAGGCATCGAGCTCGAAGATCACGAGACCTACGAGCAGGTCTTTCACAAGGGATTAACTTCCGGCGTGTTCCAGTTCGAATCTCGCGGCATGCGCGACGTGCTGCGCCGCTACCAGCCAAACTCGATCGAGGATCTCACCGCGCTGAATGCGCTCTACCGTCCGGGACCAATCCAGGGTGGCATGATCGATGATTTCATTGATCGCAAACACGGCCGCAAGAAGATTGAGTACGAACTGCCGGAACTGCAGGAAATCCTGCAGGAAACCTTAGGAGTCATCGTCTACCAGGAACAGGTAATGCAAATTGCCAATCGCCTGGCTGGCTACTCCCTGGGCGAGGCCGACCTGCTGCGCCGTGCCATGGGTAAGAAGATCGCATCGGAGATGGCTGCCCAGCGGGAGCGCTTTGTTACGGGCGCAACGCAGCGCGGTTATCCTCCGAAAAAGATCGAAAGGATTTTCGATCTCATGGCTCAGTTCGCCGGCTACGGCTTCAACAAGTCGCACTCCGCTGCCTATGCATTGCTGGCCTACCACACCGCGTATTTGAAGACGCGCTATCCGGTCGAGTTCATGGCGGCCCTACTGACTTCGGTTACCGGCAATACAGATGACGTGGTGAAATACATCAACGAGTGCCGCGAAATGGGGATCGCAGTTGAAGCTCCAGATATCAATGTGAGCGACGCCAACTTCACCCCGCATGGCAGCGCGATCCGGTTCGGGCTGGCTGCGGTAAAGAATGTTGGCCACAACGCCATAGAGTCCATCGTCGCCGCACGCAAACAACTCGGCTGCTATAGCTCCGTCTACGAATTTTGCGAAAAAGTTGACTTAAGGCTTCTCAACAAGCGGGTCCTGGACTCGTTGATCAAGAGCGGCGCAATGGATGCTCTGGGCCGTCGTGCCCCGTTGATGGCCGTTCTCGACCGTGCCATCGACCGCGCGCAAAAGACACAACGTGACGCCGAAAGCGGCCAACACGGCCTGTTCGGCGTATTCCAGCAGGAAGAAGTTTCGCCCTCAAGCGACAAACTACCCGATACGCCGGACTGGGACGAACATACTCGGCTGACCAATGAAAAAGAGATCCTTGGCTTTTTCATCACTGGGCATCCTTTGGAGAAATATCGCGACAAGCTGGAGGATCTGCGCGCGCTCAGCACCGAAGAACTCGCCACCATGAAGTCCTCCACCGGAAAAGATGAGACCATCACCACCGCCGGCATCATTACCAACCTGCGCGTTCTGAAGTCGAAACGTGGAGATTTTTACGCGCAGGGTACGCTCGAGGATAGGGCTGGCTCGGTGGAAATGTTGGTATTCCCCGAAGCCTACCGCAAGCTGCAGGAGAAGGTAAAGCTGGAAGTACCTGTGCTGGTCCGCGGCGGGGTGCGCATTGAAGAGGGCGCGAATCCCAAGCTGACGGTGAACGAAATCCATGCTTTAGAAGATGCGAAGGTACCGCTGCCACACTCGCTTCGCATTCGCATCCCCGTCGAAACCTCGAGCGAAGGTACGGTTGACGCACTGCAGACACTCTGTGCCCAGCGCAAGGGAGAGGCAAAGGTACTGTTTGACGTGGAGCGCCAGGGCGATTTCATGGTAGTGATGGAAGCGGAAGGCTATAATGTCGAACCTGACCGCAATTTCATCACACGTGTAGAAGAGCTGTGCGGCCGGGGAGCGGTAAGGGTCATTGATTAAGAAATCGCAGACTCAACGAATTAACAAGATCGCGGACTGAAATCTGCGGCGGGTGAGAGTTCCCATTCAGAAGACTCCAAAGGCGGGAACGAAGGGCGGGCCACGGACGCCCAAAGACACGCTCGTCATGGCCGGCGCCGAGTTTCTCCTGTCTATGGTCGAAGAGCGGTTAGCCGCCAGGAACGGTGACCTCAGCAAGATGGATTCACGAGAGAAAACCCACCAAGAACTGGCGAAGATCGAGCAGCAGATCGCCCTTTTTCAGGCAGTGGAGGGACAGGACGAAAACACACGACGCGAGATCCAGCAGTTGCGCGATCGCGTCGAGGCCCTGCGCGGACAGACAACCGTGCACCGCGCCTGGGACAAGGCGGAACTGGCGCGTCATCCACAGCGCCCTTATGCGCTCGATTATATCGAGCGGATTTTCACCGACTGGAGCGAGATCCACGGCGACCGGGCCTTCGGCGACGATCCCGCGCTGGTCTGCGGTATGGCGCGCTTCCATGGGGAAGACGTCATGATCATCGGCCACCAGAAGGCGCGCGACACCAAGCAAAAGGTTTACCGCAACTTTGGCATGCCTAACCCGGAGGGCTATCGCAAGGCGCTACGCGCAATGAAGATGGCGGAAAAATTCGGCAGGCCGATATTCACGCTGGTGGACACTCCGGGCGCTTATCCCGGCCTGGGTGCGGAGGAACGTGGCCAGGCCGAAGCCATCGCCCGCAATCTGCGCGAGATGGTCCGCCTGGAAGTTCCTATCATCACCGCCATTACCGGGGAAGGGGGGAGCGGCGGAGCGTTGGCCATCGCCGTTGCCGACCGCGTCCTGATGATGGAAAACTCCATTTACGCCGTGATCTCGCCGGAGGGTTGCGCGTCCATCATGTGGCGCGATCCTACGAAGAAGGAACTTGCCGCGCAGGCCATGCGCATCACCGCCGACGACTTGAAAGAGCTGGGCTGCATCGACGGCATCGTCCCCGAACCCGAAGGCGGCGCCCACCTCGACCACGAAGCCGCCGCGGCAGTGCTCGACGCCGCTTTGCAAAATCATCTCGTCGAGCTTAAGAAGAGCACAGTCAAAGAATTAGTCGCCTCTCGATATACGAAATTCCGCAACATGGCACAGTTTCTCCACGTCGAAGATTAGCCGGATGCGGAACAATTCCGCTGGATCGTAAATCGCGCCTCGAGCCTAGGGGAAGGGAAGGGCCCTCCTTAGGAAGGCTCGATCCCGAGTGCCCGAGATGCCCTTCGTTGTCGGGTGGAGGACTGCTTGGCCTCAGCGATATGTTCGCGCAGCATGCGCTCGCTTTTCTTGGCTTTTGCGCTGTCGACGATGAGCTTTGCCGACTCCTCCGGCAATTTGGCCTGAGGCAATTTGCAGCCCGAGGTCAATGCGATCGCCGGTGTCTATTCCTGCCCGCTCGCAAATGGGCTCAGTCAACTCAATAACACCAGCGAGCGTCGGCCCGTTTCTTTCGACGACGCCACCCCAGAGCGAACCCGTTCACCGTGCCTGCGACTACCGCCGTTTGGTATAGCTTCCATGGTGCCACACCCTCACTCGGCACGAAGATAAAGGGCGGCAATTTCGTGTGCTTTCGGCACACCTCGCGCCCGGGAACTGACCACCCGGTTACAAAGATTTAGGCCTCCTTCCTGCGGCCGCCCGACGCCCATTCATCAGATCCGTTAGTTCCGAGGCTGGTACCTCCGTTCCTCAACTCCGCTCTCCCTGCCTGTTCGCGCTGGTTTGCCTGCCGTATAATAAAAAGTTCCGACATCATCATTATTCCGAGGGGACAAAGTTCGCGAAGGTTCGGGGAAGGACAGGAATGGCCACCACGGATGTAGCGCTCCGCGAAGGCAGCGGCGGAGCGGAGCAAAAGCCAGTTGTTAACAACATGAGCATTCAGGTCGCGACGGTCAACGGTTCCGGCTCGCAGAGCTCCAACACCGTCCTGTTGCGCAGCATTTTTCAAATGGGAGTGCCGGTTTCGGGCAAGAACCTGTTTCCCTCAAACATTGCCGGTTTGCCTACCTGGTACACCATTCGCGCCAATAAAGACGGCTACATTGCGCGCAAAAAGGAAATCGACTTCCTGGTTGCCATGAATTCCGAGACGGCGCAGGAAGATGTGATGTCGCTGGCGGCAGGTGCTGCCGTTTTGTACGACGAACCATTGAAACTCAGCAGTCTTCGCTCGGATCTCATTTTTTATTCCGTTCCCTACGACAAGCTGGTCGCCCCCGTCTGCCCCGAGGCCAAGCTGCGCAAGCTGGTCAAGAACATGATTTACGTGGGCGTGGTGGCCAAGTTGCTCGAAATCGATATGGGCGAAGTGGAGAAGGCCATCCGCAAACAATTTGCCAAGAAGGTGAAGGCGGCTAACCTCAACCTGGCGGCAGTCCTGGCGGGATACGACTACGCAGCCGCCAACCTGGTCAAGCGTGATCCGTATTCCATCCAGCGCCTGGACAAGACCAAAAACAAGATCATCATTGACGGCAACTCAGCCGCCGCGCTGGGCTGCATGTTCGCCGGGGTGACCATGGTCGCCTGGTATCCGATTACGCCCTCGTCGTCTCTACCCGAGAGCATGATCGAATACATGAAGCGCTTCCGCATCGGCCCTGACGGCAAAGCCACTTTTGCGATCGTCCAAGCCGAAGACGAGCTGGCCGCGGTTGGCATGGTGGTGGGCGCAGGTTGGGCGGGCGCGCGAGCCATGACCTCTTCTGCTGGCCCGGGAATTTCGCTCATGTCCGAGTTTGCCGGTCTTGCCTATTACGCTGAGGTGCCAGGCGTAATCTGGAACATCCAACGCGTTGGCCCTTCCACGGGTTTGCCCACTCGTACGTCGCAGGGCGATCTTCTCTCCACCGCCTTCCTTTCCCACGGAGACACCAAGCACATCCTGCTGATCCCGTGCTCGGCGGAAGAATGTTTTAGCATGGCGGGAGACGCTTTCGATTTGGCCGAGCATCTCCAGACTCTGGTGTTCGTAATGTCCGATCTCGATCTCGGGATGAACAACTGGATGGCCGACCCCTTCAAGTATCCGGAGAAGCCAATAAATCGAGGCAAGGTGCTGGACAAAAAAGATCTCGATCGCCTCGGCGGCTTTGCCCGCTATCAGGACGTCGACGGTGACGGGATCGGCTACCGCACTTTGCCCGGCACCGATCATCCCGCCGCCGCTTATTTCACCCGGGGCAGCGGACACAATGAGAAAGCCCAGTACAGCGAACGTGCCGACGACTTCGAGCGGAATATGGAGCGGCTCAACCGGAAGTTTGAGACCGCCCGCTCCTTCGTGCCTCGCCCCGAAGTCTCTACCGGCAATTCTAAGATCGGGATCATTGGCTACGGCACTTCGCACTGGGCGTTGATCGAAAGTCGCGACCAGTTGCGGCAAGAATACAACATCGAAACCGACTATCTCCGTCTGCGTGCCTACCCGTTCACTCGCGAGGTGCACGATTTTGTGAAGCAGCACGATCGGGTATACCTGGTGGAGCAGAATCGCGACGCGCAGATGCTCAGCCTTCTCAAGCTGGACCTGGATCCGGCTGTTCTGACCCGCCTGCGCAGCATCGCCCACATCCACGGCCTGCCGCTCGATGCGCGCTCGGTGACGGACGAACTCATGACGATGGAGGGTAAGTAGATGGCGACCACAACGGGCACGTCCGCACCCAAAACCAACCGCGTTGGCTTGTCGGTAGTGGACTATCGAGGCGGTAAGACAACCTTGTGCGCGGGTTGCGGCCATAATGCAATTTCCGAACGCATTATTGACGCCATGTACGAGATGGGCGTGCCGCCCGAGCGGGTCATAAAACCCAGTGGCATCGGCTGCTCTTCTAAGAGCCCAGCCTACTTCATGGGACGTTCCCACAGTTTCAATGCCGTACACGGCCGCATGCCGTCCGTGGCTACGGGCGCGATGCTAGCCAACCGCAATCTGATCGCGCTCGGCGTGAGTGGCGATGGTGACACCGCGTCCATCGGTGTAGGCCAATTTATCCACCTGATGCGGCGCAATCTGCCCATCATTTACATCATTGAAGACAACGGCGTGTATGGCTTGACCAAGGGCCAATTCTCGGCCACCGCCGACATGGGCTCCACCCTGAAGACGGGCGTGATCAATGACCTCCCGCCCATTGATACGTGTGCCATGGCGATCACGCTGGGCGCAACTTTCGTGGGCCGATCGTTCTCCGGCGATAAAAAGCAGCTCCATGCCATGCTGAAAGCGGCCATCGCTCACCAGGGCACGGTGATGCTCGATGTAGTCTCGCCCTGCGTCACCTTCAATGATCACGAGGGCTCCACCAAGTCCTACAAGTACATGAAGGACCACGAGGAGCCGCTGCAGGAGGTTAGTTTCGTGCCCGTGTTCGAGGACATCACCGTAGACTACGACGCCGGAACCACGGTTGAAGTGACCATGCACGACGGTTCTCGCCTGCGCCTGCGCAAGCTGGAAGAAGACTACGACGCCACCAACCGAATCCAGGCCATCACCCGCCTGAACCAGGCTCATGAAGACGACGAGGTTCTAACAGGCGTGTTCTACGTCAACCCCAAAGCGCCCAGCTTCATCGATCTGCTGAACATGACCGAGCAACCGCTAGCCACGCTGCCAGAATCCGCCGTGCGTCCAGGAAGGGAAGTGCTCGAGCAGGTGATGGAAGAACTAAGATAGGCGCGTTAGAACTCGTCTCGCAATATCTATTCTCATTGTCCTCTGGGGTTAGACCTGGTGCCCACCCCACCACCATAAACCTTGTCGTCAAGGCTGCTAAGATGCGGTCGCCAACTCTTTGACCCTGATTGGCGTCAGAGTAAGGCGAATATACAGTAAGGCGAATATACAAGCAGCCGAATATCCTCCCGCCATGTCTGACTTAACCACCAGGTGGGGACGCACAGCCGTGCTAGTTGTGGTATCACTACTCGTGATTGCCGCGACGGTGCTACTTGTGACCGGAATTCACCTCTCCAACCCTTACCTGCAAAAGAGAGTCGTGGAGATGCTCGGTGAGAAATTCCACGCCAACGTGGAGCTCAAAGATTTCCACGTGTTTTTATTCCCCGGGGCACGCATCACGGGATCAGGGTTGGTTCTGCGCCACAAAGGCCGCACCGATGTCCCTCCCCTGATTTCTATCGGCGAATTCTCCGCCCAAACGGGAATTCTCGGATTGTTAGGAAAGCCGTGGAAGATTCAGCAAGTCAAGCTGAAGGGGTTAGCCATACAGATACCGCCGCCCGCTCAGAGAAGAAAACAGGATTGGTCGGAGGCGCGGGACATGCCAGTTCTGATCCAGGAGATCGTATCCGACGATGCCGAGCTTCGTCTGCTGCCCAAGTCCGCGGATAAAGATCCGCACGTGTTCGCGATTCATCGTCTGGTTATGCACTCAGTAGGCCTCGACCGACCTGCCCGGTTCAGCGCACAACTCACGAACGCCGTTCCACCGGGGGAGATTGATACCAAAGGGAGTTTCGGCCCCTGGAGTCCGGATGATCCGGGTCAAACCCCACTGTCGGCGCAGTACAAGTTCGACGAGGCCGACCTAGGCGTGTTCAATGGGATCAGCGGCATCTTGTCTTCCCAGGGGAAATTTGGCGGTGTGCTGGAAAAGATCGAAGTGGAAGGTCAAACCTCAACTCCTGACTTCAAGGTAGACAGCGGCGGCCATCCTGTCTCCCTGGACACAACCTTCAGCGCTACGGTGGATGGGACCACCGGAGACACGCTCTTGCACCCGGTGACGGCCCACCTCTTGAAGACAGTCATCGTGGCCAAGGGCGGTGTGGTTAAAACTCCCAACAAGCCGGGCCGAACCATTACTTTGGACGTTAGGGTGGACCAAGGCAGGCTCGAGGATTTAATGCGGCTGGCAGTGAAGTCTCAACCGCCTCCCATGACGGGCGCGATTAAGTTTCACACAAAATTTGAGCTACCTCCCGGGGCGCCAGAGATTGCCGCGCGCTTAAACCTGAACGGAAAGTTTGACGTTGTTCAGGCTGAATTCACTAGTCCGGAGGTGACTAGGAAAATCGAAACGCTGAGCCGGAAAGGCCAAGGCCAGCCAGAAAATGACGATGCCGGCAGCAGTGTCTCCGCCCTCAAGGGGAGCTTCGTGCTGGGCAACGGTGTCATCACATTTCGAGGACTAACCTTCAGCGTTACCGGAGCCGAGGTGCGCCTGGATGGCAAATACGGTCTCAAGCACGAGGTTTTGGACTTCCACGGCATATTGCGCATGAAAGCCAAGCTTTCACAGACTACGACTGGCGCCAAGTCGTTCTTACTGAAAGCCTTTGATCCTTTCTTTCGCAAGAGCGGCCGGACTGAGCTTCCCATCAAGATCACCGGACAACGCGAACATCCGTCATTCGGCCTAGACCTTCGTCACAAGGACAAAACAAAGAAACAGGGAGAGTAATCCAGATCGGGAGCCGATTGCGTAGAACCCGCGGCGAGGATGTGGGGATGGAACCCTGCAGGAAATGCTTCAAAGGGGGGGCGTCACGCTGCACCAGCCTAGGCCACATCGTCCAGGTTGCCTATCTTGGGTTCCCCGGTGTGCTCGGGGTTCTCCCCCGGCTCAGGAAAATCGGTATCGGAAGACTTTAGCAGAGGATCCTGATCCCGGTGTCCGAGCTGGCCGTGCAGGGAAGTATTGCCTGGCTGCTTTGGCCCATCCTGCTCACCGCGCCTTTGCCGCGGTCCTGGTCCTTGGCAGAAGTGCGCTTCAAACTGTCGCTCATGAGCCCAGTCATGGGGTCCTTGTCCAGGCCCGGAATCATACTAGCCAATGAGTGGTATCCTAATCGCGAAACTTTTCAAGATGATAAGGGTTAATCTTGTAAATCGTGACGAAAACTCAAGGAGCGGGCATGAAGCGTCTGGTTCTGGCTGTTTCGACAATGAGCATGTTGACCCTGGCCGGTTGGGGGCAGACCTCCCCGAGGGAGCCTCCCTCGCACGCGAGAATAGCCGCGCACAGGCAAGAGAACGGGGCAGAAAGGCCGCAACATCGAAGCCGGCACCGCCACGTCAAGGGCCATCACCGGCGGCACACCGGCGCATAGCGCTGGAGGAGCGCGGAAAAGCCCACGATTCGTATGAGGCACCGACGCAGATTTTGGTGGAACAGCACTGCAGAGTGTCGAAGCCAGCTGCATGGGCAAACACGTGGAGTGAGGCTACTTCCAAACCAGCTTCGAAGGAGTGTCATAGTTGAGGCCAGGGCGTAAGCCTTTGGGAAACGCACGAGACCCGGGGAACGATTTTTCCGCTGCAATTTTGGCAGGCAACTTCTCCGGCTAAATGCCTACATTTCCACGGATATTAGATTCAGTCCTTCCAACCGCATTACTCGCCAGACCAAAACTCTTGCACCTCCGCTCCATTTATCGCATCTCATTACATCGGTAGATTTGCACGAAGCCGGCCCCTGGAATCGTAGCGTCCACAGAAACTCCCGTAACCCGCAAACGAAAATCCTAAGAGTCTAACGATGACAAAGACTGGCGCAATTCAACTAGAACGCCGGGAAAAAGATACCTTAGCAGCGACAACCGATCTGAGCCGCGATGCTATGATGGAGATCTCAAACGCCCTCCGTCAATTGCTAGCAGACGTGTGCCCGCTATATGTAAAAACGAAAAATTTCCACTGGCACATGAGTGGTCGCCACTTTCGTGACTACCACCTGCTGCTGGACGAGCATAGCGAACAAATCTTTGCCATGACGGACCATATCGCGGAGCGAGGGCGCAAGATCGGGGGAACCACTCTGCGATCTATCAGCGACATTTCACGACACCAGCGCCTGAAAGACAACAACCAAGAACTAGTAATTCCAGAGGACATGTGGGCGGAACTCCGCGCCGACAACCAGCACCTGACCCGATCCTTACGCTCCACACACCAGGTTTGCGATGAGCACGGCGATGTCGCTACTGCCAGCTTGATCGAAACCTGGATTGACCAGACCGAGCGCCGGACCTGGTTTTTGGCAGAAATAATACGCAGCCTTTAAGGAAGCAAGGCACTTCGAAGCCTTTCATCCAAAACCATCAACATCAAACGTTCGCAAAAAGGAGAATCTCAATGCCATTCATTACTGTCGGTAAAGAAAACTCCGGCAACATCGATCTCTACTATGAGGACCACGGATCGGGCAAGCCCGTTGTCCTTATCCACGGATATCCACTGAGCGGTGCTTCCTGGGAGAAGCAGGTGCCAGTTCTTTTGGACGCAGGTCACCGTGTGATCACGTACGACCGCAGAGGGTTCGGCAAATCCAGCCAGCCCACAACCGGCTACACCTACGATAACTTCGCCGAGGACCTGCACAAGCTCGTGTCCCAGCTCGAACTACGTGATTTCGCGTTGGTCGGTTTCTCGATGGGTGGCGGCGAAGTGGCGCGCTACTTGGGGAAATACGGATCGAAGGGCGTGAGCAAGGCGGTAATCCTCGCCGGGGTCCCTCCGTTCCTGCTGAAGACCTCAGACAATCCGGAGGGCGTTGACGGCAGTGTGTTCGAGGGGATCCAGAAAGCTGTCGCCGCGGACCGTTACGCGTTCTTCACCGAGTTTTTCAAGAATTTCTACAACACGGACCTCCTATTGGGCAAGCGAGTGAGCCAGCAAGCTGTCCAGGCGAGCTGGAATGTCGCAGCCGGCGCCTCTGCCACGGCCAGTCTCGCTTGTGTGCCAAGCTGGCATGAGGACTTCCGCAAGGACCTGTCCCGCATCGATGTGCCCACGCTCGTGATTCACGGCGATGCCGATCGAATTCTACCTATCACTGCCTCGGGAGTTCGGACCGCCAAGCTGATCAAGGGAGCCCGTCTATCGGTTGTGAAGGACGGGCCGCACTGCATCACCTGGACCCACGCAGACGAAGTGAACCCTTTGCTGGTGAACTTCCTTGCCGAAGGGGTAGGGAAGCGCGCAGCCTCAACGCCCCAGAACGAAGCAGTTGCATAGATTCTTCACGGGGGTGCCGTCTCACCTCGGCACCCCAACTTTAATTTGCGCTCTGCAGAGAACCAGCCAAGACGCTTTTGTCGCTGGAGAAATCCCTGTGCACGGTGTCTACGAATTTATGGCTACCTGCGTTATCCCCCACACTGCTGGTGGTGATCTCGCTGTCCAGCGCGGCTCCATGCGCGGAGTGGCCCCAGTTCTTTCAACTCCAGCCTTCGCTCAAAGGATATGGGGATAGTCCGCGGCCCAGCCCCATATCACGCTTCACACCTGTCCGGTTAAAACTCGAAGAGAATCAGTTGGTTAGCATCAGCACCTAACTCGTTTTGGGAGTCGGTGGCTTCCAAGGCGCGTAAAATCGGCATCTTCTCAAAAAGCGTGAGACTCAAAATCTGTAG
>Ga0209526_10003032_pt1 | contig 11402 bp, 10 predicted proteins | sample JacPinW_OM2H0_M1_FD_188566 | JGI IMG/M metagenome (GOLD analysis project Ga0209526, IMG submission 188566) | Forest soil microbial communities from Algoma, Ontario, Canada - Jack Pine, Ontario site 1_JW_OM2H0_M1 (SPAdes) (version 2) | ecosystem: Environmental > Terrestrial > Soil > Boreal...
GCAGCCAGACCATTCCAGCTGGTCACGACATATTCGGGAAAACCGCTTTCATTTGCGGTGGGGACATCCCTGAGTAGCGGATTGCGCCGCTCACCGGAGGTCGCAATGATCCTGACCAGGTTATCCGAGATCACTGCCTGCAGTCCGGCATAGAAATCGAATCCGACGTGGACGTCCCCTCGCAATACCGCCGTCACGAGGTCGGGCGTTGTCTTGTAAGGAACGATCGCGACATCAATCCCGCTTACTTGCCGCAACAGATGCGCTGACAGATTTTGCGTGCTTCCGGGATTGATGGCGCCGAAATTGAGCTTGCCCGGCTGCTTGCGCGCTGCCGTGACTACGTCCTCCACGGTCTTGAACGGCGAATCCACCTTCACCGCAAGGAGCATCTCGAAGCGGGCCGTGATCGACACAAAGGTGAAGTCGGTCAGCACGTTATAGGGTCGCGTTTTGAACAGAGACATGCCGATCGCTTGCCCGTTTCCGATCACTCCGAGCGTGTAACCATCTGCCGGCGCCCTGAGCACTTCCTTCGCCGCGAGCAGTCCGCCGGCACCCGGACGATTTTCGATGACGACCTGCTGCTTCGTTCTCTCCGTCAGCTTCTGCGCGAGCAGCCGCATCGTGAGGTCGGCGACTCCCCCCGCGCCATAAGGAATGAAAATTTGAATCGCCTTGGCAGGGAAATTTAGCTCAGAGAGAGCGCAATCGAAAGCAAATGCGCTGACGGCGAAACCCAAGAAAGCGATCAAGGCCTTTCGTAAAGGTCTCAGGCTACCGTATTTGTCCAGATCATGCGAGCGCATCGTGAAACCTCCCCGATTTGGCACGGGTGCATGTGCCGCTGCCGGCTTTGCAAATTCAGCCAAGAAAGCGAGCCCGATTGGCGATAATCCGGGATTCATCCGGGCGCGACTGCCGCGCTCCAGGTATTCGACCCTCGCACATTGCGAACTTTTGCGCTCAATTGAAACTGCGCACGCAGTCATAATCGACCGGCATGCCCGCGAACTTCGGCGGCACGCAGATTATTGCAGAGGAGATAATAATCATGGAAAAAGTTGCAATTTACATCAAGCTACGCTTGACGCTAGCGTAACCAAAGCGTTGCACGCGGCGGTTTTCACGCAATGTCCGGAGGAGCGAATTGTCAGCAAGCTGCGGGATAGCGATCGCCGGGGGCGGGCTTGCCGGGCTCGCGGCTGTGAACGCGCTTAAGGCCTTCGGGATCAAGGCTGAAGTTTTCGAGGCCGCTCCGGCGCTGGGTGAGATCGGCGGCGCCGTTAACACGAGTCCGCAAGCCGTCAAAGCACTGCAAGCGATCGGTGTCGGCGAAAAGATCGCCGCTGTCGGGCACTTGTCGCCGGGAATTTACACGCGCAACATGCAGACGGGTGAGTTTCTCGAGTTCAACGATCGATTCAAGATGGCGGAGCGGTACGGCGCTCCTTACTACTCTTTTCATCGTGCCGACCTGCTGGACGCTCTCGCAAGCGGGCTTGATCACAGCGCCATTCACCTGGCGCACCGCCTGACAGGGATTGAGGAGCGCCCGGATCATACCGTCCTGGTTTTCGCCAATAGTGCGCGCGTCGAGGCCGAATTCGTGATCGGTGCCGATGGCGTGCGCTCAGTGATCCGTCAGGCGCTCTATGGCGACGACAACCCGACCTACACCGGTCAGATGGTATGGCGCGCCCTTCTGAACGCCAACGATGTGGCGTCGGAAGTGCTCGAGCCAACGGGCCATACCCAATGGGTCGGGCCAGGTTGCCATTTCATCGCCTATTACATCCGCCGTGGGAAATTCGTGAATATCGTCACGCAACAGGATACCGACAAATGGGTCGAGGAAGGCTGGTCGACCCGCGGCGATCCCGAGGAGATGCGATTGAGCTTCCCCAACCCCGAGCCACGACTCGCGAAGCTGCTGAGCCTCGTGACCGAGTGCTCGAAGTGGGGGCTCTTCACGCGGCCACTCACGCCGAATTGGGGCCGCGGTCGCATCCAGCTCATTGGGGACGCAGCGCACGCGATGCTGCCCAATGCCGGGCAAGGCGCCTGCCAGGCGTTCGAGGACGCCTACATTCTCGCACGATGGCTCGAGGCTTGCCGCGATCCAGTGGAGGCATTTGCCAATTTCCGCCGCGTCCGCATCCCGCGCGTGCACGGGGTGCAGCGGCTATCCCTTTCCAACGCCGGCTTCAAGCATATGCGCGACAGCGAATTGCAGAAGGAGTCGATAAGTGCCGGGACAGGCAGCGTCCACGGCAACGCCGAGTGGGTCTGGGGATACGATCCGCTCGGCGAATGGGACAAAGCGCCTTTGGTTCCGCAGGCCTATGCTGCCTAACGCAGCGTACCCACTGCCGAGTCGAGTGCAGTGGCGGCCATGATCAAATGATAATGCTGGGATTGCGCAGATTCTGGTCACAGTCGATCAGGTTGACTTGTCGCACCCGGATCTGCCAGGTCTCGCCAGCACGGACAAAGCGGTGGCCGCACCAGCCCGACAGGAAACGCGTGCCGTCCACGCGAAATTCGCCGACCAGATAGTTCGATCGCACCATGCGGATCGCGCTCTGCCCGGCCGCGAACACTTCCACGTTCGAGATCATCCGCACGGTGCGCGATTTCGGCGCCTGCGACCAGGCGTAACCCGTGCGCAGCCGATAAATACGATCCTCCATGCGGCGCCGATCATCGAACGAGACCGCGATCTCGCGGCGGGGATCGCCCGCCTCCGGCGTGCCGGGCACCCAGTAGATGAATTCCGGCGCATACATAGCAAGCCACTCGTCAAACCGGAGTTGATCGAGCAGGCGCGCTTCGCGCTCGATGAGCCTGCGAAACAGATCGCGCTCGGAAGCATCCTCGATTGCAAGCTCGTCGCGCTGCCAATCGGAAAAGCTGTCGACCAGCTCCTGATAAAGCGCATCATTGACGTAATACGAGCTGACCGAGGGATCGTGCTTGAGCTGCATGCTTGGCCTGTGAAGCCCGCGGGTACCGCTACGGCTCGCGCTGGACGGCCAGATTGGGGCTTGCCTTCATCAATCGCTTCCACTCCTTGATGTATTCGCGCATGAAGGCTTCATCGGTCGCGGGGGCCGTGATGATGCCGTCCTCGCCGGTGCGGACACGGCCGGGAATGCCGAGGCCGCGATGCATGTAGACCCACTCGTCTTCGAGGCAGCCGAGCCCGCGCTGGATCTCCTCGAAATTGGCGAGATCGTCGACCTCGCCGAAATTCGGGAACTGCTCCTGAGTGCGCATGCGCAGCGCATTGATCTCCTCGACCGCCCCGCCGAGCACGCCCTCTTCATCGACCACCGCGGTGCCGTACCACGTGACGTTGGTCTCAGCGACCGAGATGGGCTCGAACACCTGTATGTGATTGCCAAGAAGTGAGAAGTTCGGAAACACGTTGATATTGACCGGCTCGGACGAGGCGAGATCAAGGATTTCTTCCGCTTTCGTCCCAAAGCGCTGCCGAAGCGATTGCGCGTAATGCTCCATTCCGGGATGCGGGCCTTCGACCGCCCACAGGCCGCCCGGGCGCTTTTCTATGGCCGGCCGCTTGTCCTTGAAATGATGGCCGTGGCCCATATAGGCCATGTACATCGGCGCATTATCCGGCGATCCCTTGTAGTAGGACATGCCCTTGTTGGCGACGTCGGCCTGCCGGTTTTCCATTTCGAGCAGAGAGCGATGCGAGAACACGACGTGATAGCCGTCGCCTGAATTATCATAAGCCAGCTTCCAGTTGCCCTTGTAGCGCAGCCGGTTTGCCTCGCAGACCGCGATCTTGCCGCCGGGCTGGCGATCGAGCCACTCGTCGATCGGTTTGGCGATGGCGCCGAGATATTCAAGCAGTGCGGGCGCAGCGGGATTGAGCGTTGCAAAAATAAAGCCGCGATAGCTCTCAACGCGAGGCACCTGCGCCACGTTGTATTTGGCGTCCTTGAAGTCGCAGGCATAGCCGTCCGGCCACGGCACAGCGCGGAGCTTGCCCGTGTTGAGAAAGCTCCAGCCGTGATAGGGACACTGAAAGAAGCGAGCGGAACCCCGATCCTTGCGGCACAGCGTGGTGCCGCGATGCGTGCAGCGATTGAATAGTGCCCGGATCTTTCCATTTGAGTCCCGCAACAGAATGATCGGGCGCAACCCCAACCGCACGGTGATGAAGTCGTCGTTGTTCGGAATCTGGCTCTCGTGCCCGAGATACACCCATACTGCGCCGAAGATGTGAGTCATCTCGAGCTCGAAGATTGCGGGATCGGTATAGATCAGCCGATGGACCCGGTCTTCCTGAACCAGCCCGTCCCAATCGTAGCGCTCTGCGATGCTCTCGGCACGCGCCGGCGGCGCATTCAATCTTTCCAACATGGGTCTCGTCCTTCAGAAGAAATCGAAATACTCATTCTGCTCCCATTGCGTGGGCTCCTCGCCCGGCTGCTTGCCGGTGTGCTTGAGCCACTGCTCATAGCGGCCTATCTCGTTGCGCTTGAGCTTGACGAAATAGTCTACGAACAGCTTGCCGAGCGAGGCGCGAAACAACGCGTCACGCTCAAGCGCAGCAAGCGCTGCCGGCAACGTCTCCGGCAGCATGGGGCGATTGGCCGAGTACGGCTCTTCGTCCGGCGGTCCGGGGTCAAGCCCCTCATCCATGCCGTTCATTCCCGATACAATCTGGGAGGCAATATAAAGGTATGGATTGGCGGCGGGTTCGCCCAGGCGGTTCTCCAGCCGGGTAGCCGGGTCTCCGGTGCCGCCGAGAACGCGAATCATGACGCCACGGTGATCGTAACACCAGGTTGCACGATCAGGCGCCAGCGAGTTCGGGCGAAAGCGCCGGTAGCCATTCACAGTGGGCGTGGCAAAAGCTGTGCAGGGCTGCGCGTGCTTCATCAGCCCGCCAAGATATGCGTGGCCCATGGGCGACAGAATTTCGCCTTGGCGCTCCGGCATGAACATGTTGCGCCCGCTGCCGCGATCGACCACCGACTGGTGGAGGTGCCAGCCACTGGAATAATAGCCCTTGAGCGCAGGGCGGCACATGAAGGTGGCGAAATAGCCCATGCGGCGGCAGATCTGGCGCGTCGCGGTGCGGAACAGCATCATATCGTCTGCCGCTTCAAGCGCGGGGCGCGCGGCGAAGGTGCACTCGACCTGACCCGGGCCGAATTCGTTCTCGATCGAGCGTAGCGGCAAATTGGTTTTCTCGAATGCGTCGACGAGCGCGGAAAGCACTGGTTGCATCAGGTCCATGTTCGACTCGGAGTGAAGGACAAATCCGGGCTCGATCGGCGCGGTCTTGAGCGGACGTCCGCGGGCGCCCGGTAGCGCGGTATGCTCGTGGGACAAAGCCTCGACCAGGCGGAAGAGGTACCACTCGATCTCGAGCCCTACGATCAGTTCGAGCCCTTTGCCCTCCAGGCCTTCGATTTGCCTTCGCAGCAGTTGCCGGGGCGAGAAAGGAAAGGGCAGGCCGCTCGTGAAATACTCATTGCACAGCACCCAGCCTACACCCGGCGCCCATGGCAGCACACGGAACGTTGCGGGGTCCGGCACAAGGATGATGTTCGGCGACCCGGTCATTTCCGGAAGGTCCATTCCCCCGCCCCGCGTGAACGAGGAGAATGTACGCGCGCCGGCAGAATCGAGCGTGGACGTTGCGACCGTGGTGGTAAAGCCCGACGTGAGCGCAGACATGAACGCGGGCCGCGTCAGGGCCTTGGCGCGCGAGGCGCCGTATGGATCGGCCCAGGCGAGCCGCACAAGGTGCAGATCGTCCCTTTCGAGCCTGCGTTTGATCTCTTCGGCTTGCTTTTGCTGCTCGTCGGTCCACAGGCCGTGTCTATCGATGAACGCCTGAGTCTGCACCATCGCCGTGCGGGCCGCGCGAGTTGTTATGAGCGCCGGAACAGGTCGATGATCCAGTTCCAGACCACCTTCCCCATCAGCGCAAGTCCCGAGATGGGCTTTGCGGCGGGAGAAGATGCCGGCACGGGCGAAGCCGACGGCGCTGTAGCCGGTGCAGGTGGCGGGGCCTCCTGTCCTTGCGCGAACTTCTCCTTCAGACCCGCGGCAAACTGATTCATCAGCTGCGCGGCCGTGGCCTGGATGATGCCGACCCCGCGGCCGTATTGCGCCACCGCTCCTGAAAGACTGAGGTTCGTGTGCACCAGCACCTTTGAGCCATTGCCGGCGGGTTCCAGACGAAAAACGGAAACAGCGTTGGCGCCGCCGCGTCCCTTCGCATCGGTCCCCTGGGCGGATACGCGCGCTGTGCGGTTGCCCTCGTCGATTTCGTCGAACTTGACGAGGCCGGCAAACGTCAGAGCGACCGGCCCGAGCCGCACGTTGATCTTGCCCTTATATCTGTTCTCGCCGAGGACTTCCGTCAGTTCCGCCCCGGGCATGCAGGGCGCGATACGCTCGATATCGAGCAGCACCTTCCATGCCTGCGCAGGGGGCAGCGGCACCTCGAAAGCGTTGTCGAACTCCATACCGGGTCAATTCCTGCCGGTCCGGGCGGCCGCCGTGCCGGCGAGGCGTCCGAATACCGCGCCCGCGGTGAGGCCGGAGCCGCCGGGATAATTGAAATAAAACAACCCACCCACCAGCTCGCCGGCGGCATAAAGGCCGCGGATCGGCTGGTAATCGGTGTTGAGAACCTCGGCGTCGGTGGTGATTCGCAAGCCACCGAAGGTGAAGGTCACTCCGCACGTCACCGCATAGCCTTCGAAGGGAGGCGCATCGATCGTGTTTGCCCAATTGCTCTTGTTGATGGGGAGCCCCTCGGTGCGCCGGCCATCCTTGATATTGGGGTTGAATGGGACATCCGTGCGGATCGCCTTGTTGTATTCGGCAATGGTCGCGACGAACTGCGGCGCGTTGACACCTTCGAGCTTTTTCGCGAACTCCTCGATTGTGCCGGCGGTTACTTTCGTGATCTGCCGAATCTTGTATTCGTCCCGTTGCAGGTGTTTGACCTTCTGATCGAAAATCTGCCAGGCAAATTGGCCGGGCTGCTCCAGCACGACACGACCGTATTTGGCATAGGTGTAGTTGCGGAAATCGGCGCCCTCGTCGACGAAGCGCTTGCCCTGGGCATTGATCAGAATCGCAAAGGGATAGGAGTGCTTCTGAAACTGGTCGCCGACGGCAAGATCGCCGAATTCGGGGGCGTTCATTTCCCACTGCACCGCATGGCAGCCCGACCAATTGCCGCAGGGACTCGCGCCGATATCCATCGCCATGCGAATGCCGTCGCCGTTGTTAAAACGCGTCCCGCGCACCTTGGCGAGGTCCCATCCCGGCCCGAGATAGCGCGTGCGCCATTCCGAATTGGATTCAAAACCGCCGCAGGCAAGCACCACCGATCTGCTCTCGATCTCGCTCTCAACTCCGGCATGGCGGATGCGCACCCCGTGCACACCCACGCCGTCAAACAGGAGTTCCAGTGCCCGCGTCGCGTAACGGATCTCAATCCCCCGCTTGCTCGCTGCTTCAGTCAACATCTTGATGAGCCCGGGCCCACCACCCACGGCCTCCACGGTAAGCCCGCCCCAGAATTTGAACTTGCCCTCGATCTTGAAGGCTTGCCGGCCATAAATCGGGATGAAGCGGATGCCCTTGTCGCGCAGCCAGCGGAAGGTATCGAAGCTGCGGGCGACCAGAAGCTCGACGAGATCAGGATCGGCGCGATTTTGGGTGACGCGCGCCATGTCATCGAAGAATTGCTCGCGGCTATAGGTGCCGAAATCGGTGGTCGCGATCTCCTGTTCGGTGAGATCAGGCACCAACGCCTTGATGTCGTCTACACCGTTATAGACGACGCGCACGGAGCCCGCGGTGAATCTGCTGTTGCCGCCGGATTCCTCCTCCGGTGCGGCTTCCAGCACGATCACCGAGGCACCCTGCTCCTGGGCGGCGAGCGCGGCGCAGAAAGCCGCGTTGCCGCCGCCCACGACAATCACATCCGCTTGCGATTTGGCCATCCGCCCTCATCACTTACTTCGCAGGTCGGGTCGAGTTCTTCACGCGACCCAACCCGGGCTTAACAGTAGTAGCGTTGGGTCTCGCAAGCGCTTGACCCACCCTACTCCGCCGCGACTGCAGCAACGCCGCCGTGGTCTTGCGACCAGCCCGCCGGATCGTGCATGAATTTTTCCACTTCGGCGAGCTTTCCGGCGTCGAACTTGCCGCTTGCCTTGGCGACTGCAAGCACGTCCCACCAGGTAGCCAGCGAATGCAGCGTCACGTCGAGGTCGCGGAGCACCTTCGGCGCGTCGGGAAAGATGTCATAGAAAAAAAACACGAGCACATGGTCGACCTTGGCGCCCGCCTCACGCAGCGCCTTGCAGAAGTTGATTTTGCTGCGGCCGTCACTGGTCATGTCCTCGACCAGGAGCACGCGCTGGCCTTCGACCAGATGACCTTCGATCTGGCTACGGCGACCGAAGCCCTTGGGCTTCTTGCGCACGTAGAGCATGGGGAGGCCGAGCCGCTCGGCCATCCAGGCGGCAAACGGAATGCCCGCCGTCTCGCCGCCCGCCACAGCGTCGAACTGCTCGAAGCCTGCCTCGCGCAAAATGGTCGCTGCCGCGAAATTTGTGAGCGTGTGCCGTACGCGCGGAAACGAGATGAGCCGCCGGCAATCCGTATAGACCGGGCTCGCCCATCCGGATGTGAAAATGAATGGCTTGTCAGCCATGAAACGCACGGCTTCGACCTCGAGCAGCATCTTCGCCGTGAGCTCGGCCATCACTTTCTTGTCGGCAAACTCGATGCCAGCGGTCATCGCTTCCGGTCCGTTCTCCACGTCATAGCCCGCGAATACAGTCGTAGGTTGGGTCGAGCTCTTGCGAGACCCAGTCTCATTCGAGCCGGCGTTGGGTCTCGCGAAAGAGCTCGACCCAACCTACATCGTCCGCAACATCTCATCCGATCGGGGCGGCGGCGGCGGCATAAGTCTCTTGCGGCGCCGCGTCAATCATGGCGCCGGTGAGGTCCGCAACGCGAGCAAAACCGCGCTTCGCGCACCACTCTTCCAGGCCGTCGATGATGGCAATGAGACCAGAAGGATTACGAAAGATCAGATACCCGATCATGACGGCGCTCGCTCCCGCGAGCATGTATTCGACCACGTCTTCCACCTTCACGATGCCGCCGCAGCCGATGATGGGGATCTTCACGGCCTTGGCGCACTGATGGACCATCCGCACAATGATCGGCTTGATGCCAGGTCCGGAGAGCCCGCCGAATTTGTTGCCGATCACCGGCCGGAAGGTTTTGGTATCGATCTTGAGGCCGAGGATCGTGTTCGACACCACCAGAGCGTCCGCGCCTGCCGCCTCCGCCGCCTTGGCAATGGCCACGACGTCACCGGCATTCGGCGAGAGCTTGCACCAGATCGGCTTATCCGTGGTGGTGCGGATCAGCCGCATGACATTGAACGTATGCTCCTCATGCAGCGCAAAATTGCCGCCCTTCGGATCGCGCGTGGGACAGGAAATATTCACTTCGAGGATGTCGATGGGGGACTTGCTCACATCGCGCGCCATGGCCTCGAAATCCTCAATCGTCGTGGCCGAGATGGAACCGACGAGCGGAGGAGTAAAGCGCTTGTAGTCCGGCACCTGATGATGGAGAAAATATTCAATTCCCTTGGTCGGGAGCCCAATGGAATTGATCATTCCGCCTTCCACTTCGGCGACCCGCGGCGGCGGATTGCCCGCCCGGAATTCCCGCGACACCGTCTTGGCCACAAGCGCACCGAGGCGATTAAGATCCATCACCTGGGCGAGATCGGTCGAGAATGCCCCGGAGGCCGGCATGATCGGGTTTTTGAGCGTCACGTTCCCGATCCGCACCCGCATGTCTACCATCCGACCGCCTCCTGTAGATCGAATACCGGCCCTTCGATGCAGACGCGACGCAGTTCTTTCTTGCCGTTGACCTCGAAGGTCCGCACGCAAACGTAGCAGGGTCCCAATCCGCAAGCCATGACCTGCTCCATGGCGATCTGACCAGGAATGCCCTGCTCCCTGCCGAGACGCTTCATCAGCTGGAAAAGCCGGTTTGAGCCGCATGTGAAGAATGCATCCGCGCGGCGCTGCGCAATCAGGCTCCCGAGAATGGCCTCGACGTTCTCGACGGCGCTCGTGCCGTCGGTGTCGAGCACGCTGATCACGTGACCCACATTGGCGAACAGGTCCTGCGCCATGACGAATTCCGGGCTGCGGGCACTCAGAATGGCGGTGACGCCCACTCCCCGTTCGGCTGCGAGTTGGGAGATCGGCGCCATGGTCGCAAGTCCCACGCCTCGGCCAAGAACAACGATATGCTTCCAGGCCGGATGCATGGAAAATCCGACGCCCAGAGGCCCCACCATGTTGAGGGCCTGGCCGCGTTCGAGCGTTGCCAGCCCATAGGTGCCACGGCCCACACATTTATAGAGGAACTCGATGCGGCCGTGCTCGTGGTCGATGCGGTAGACGCTCTGGGGCCGGCGCAGCCATAGCTCGCCCTCATCCGGCGAAGGGCAAAGCAGGTTGAAGAACTGTCCCGGCTTGACTTCGAGGGCCTTGGGCGAGGCCTCGACGACAAGATGCTTGTATTCCGAATTGACCCAGGTGTGGGAAACGACCGGACAAAGCGATTCTTCTGCGGGAATTCCGTCCGCCGCCGTTGGGCTTTTGCCCACCACGTGGGGCGCCGATGCGAACGGCTGATGTGCCATGTTCTTATCCCGTCCCCGATGTAGGGCGCCCGTCCTGCAAAATCAATTTTGCTGGCCTGAAGGTCTTCCCCACAATGATCTCAGGCTCGCGTGCCCAGCTCCTGGAGCTTCTTGGCCGCCGCAAGCGTCGCCGTGACAATATTCTGATAGCCGGTGCAGCGGCAAAGATTGCCTGAAATGGCGATACGCACTTCCCGTTCCGTCGGATCGGGATTGTCGCGCAGAAATTCAATGAGAGTCGTGAGAATGCCGGGGGTACAAAACCCGCACTGAAGACCGTGATGCTCGTGAAAGGCCTGTTGCAGCGGATGCAACTCATCGGGCGAAGGCGCAATCCCTTCAACCGTGAGCAGTTCGTGTCCGTCCGCTTGCACCGCGAGCATCAGGCATGAACGCGCGGAGCGTCCGTCAAAGAGAATGGTGCAGGCGCCGCAGACCCCGTGCTCGCAGCCCAGATGCGTGCCCGTGAGCCCGAGCTGCCCGCGGATGAAGTCCGCGAGCGTGACACGCACCTCGACCTCGTCCTCATAGCGTTTGCCATTGACGGTCAGGCTGATCTTGCGCTTCTCGCCCATCTTTTCTCCTAATGCTGACCGCTCGCTTCAGCGAGCCGCGCGTGGGCCTTTTCCAAAGCGCGGCGCGAGAGCAC
>Ga0209526_10003033_pt1 | contig 11402 bp, 11 predicted proteins | sample JacPinW_OM2H0_M1_FD_188566 | JGI IMG/M metagenome (GOLD analysis project Ga0209526, IMG submission 188566) | Forest soil microbial communities from Algoma, Ontario, Canada - Jack Pine, Ontario site 1_JW_OM2H0_M1 (SPAdes) (version 2) | ecosystem: Environmental > Terrestrial > Soil > Boreal...
ATCCGCTCATGCTTTCCGCGGCGGAAAGTGCTCTCTTCTGTTCAATCACCTCGTCAGCGCGCTGCAGGATCGATCGGCACGGATCTTGCCCCGCCACGGAGGGACGGCACGCTCGGCTGCCCGTTCGCAGGAGGGGCTAGACATGAGGCGGAGACGGGCACGGCTGGCGATCTTGTTGCTTTTCGCGCTCAGCGTTGGGGGCTGGGCCATCGGCGCCGCACGCGCCGAGAGCACGCTGCGCGAGGTCCGGCAGCATTACGGCAGCCGGGTGCGGATCGTCTACGTGGACTTTCCGCTGAGCTTTCATCGCAACGCGATGGGAGCAGCGCTGGCCGCGCGATGCGCGGGCGAGCAGGGAAAATTCTGGAAGTACCACGACGCGATGTTCGCGAGTCAGGACGCGCTATCGGAGCCCGACTTGAAAGTGCTGGCGAGCAGCTTGGGCCTCGACAGCGCGCAATTCAACGGGTGCCTCGACCAGCGCAAATACGAAAGCGCGATTCGCGCCGAGCAGCAGGAAGGCGAGCGGATTGGCGTCCACGGGACCCCATACTTCCTGGTCAATGGAGATGCGCTCGACGGCGCTCAACCCTTCTCAGCGTTCGAGGCGGCGATCGATAAGGCGCTCGCGCAATCCGGCGGCGCCCCCTCGCACTAGCAGTGCCCGGCGCGACACGCGACTAACGAAACTCAGGATTTTTCCTGGATACCGCCGCCGAGGTCGGCCTTGCCGGCAAATTCGGAGGCCGGACGATACTCGGTGCTCGGCGTGAGCGGCGGATTGCGCGACGGATCGAGCGGCGGGAGGCGGGGGTCGCGTTTCGCAGCGGTCTCGACTAGTACCGTGTCGGCCCGCCACGGTTCAGCCTCGCTGTTGCGCACGGCAGTGCCGCGAAAGTCGTAGCGCATCCAGTAAACCGTGCGCATGGTTGCTCCCGCCGGATCGCTGCGCAGATGCGCATAGATCCATTTTTCGTTGAAGCGCACGCCGTCTTCCTCGCGCTCGCGCGGATCGTCGAGGCTGCCCTCGGTCCTGTCGGGTGTGCCGAGGATCGCGACGATCGCGTTGCGTGCCGGATGCGCATTCATACTTCGAAACTCTCCGGGAAGGGGCATCGACGCTCGGCGATATGGGCCTCGAAGTCGGCGCGGAACTGCTTGAGGAAAGCACGCGCCGCCCACGACGCGCCGTCGGCCAGCGCGCAGATGCATTTGCCGTCCATGAAATCGAAGGTATCGGGCAGGGTCTGCAGGTCCTGGGGCACGCCCCCGCCGTTTTCGATCCGGCGCAGCGTCCGGTAGGTCCATCCGGTGCCCTCGCGGCATTGGGTACACTGGCCGCACGATTCGTGCTCGAAGAAGCGGGCCACCACCAGCGCCGCACGCACCATGCAGGTACGATCGTCCATCACGATCACCCCACCGGTGCCAATCAGCGTGCCCGCGGCTCGCAGCGATTCGTGATCCATCGCGACGTCGATCTGGTCGCCGCGCAGCACGGGCATCGAGACGCCGCCCGGAATTATCGCCTTGATCGGGCGGTCGCCGGGAACGCCTCCCGCGTACTTATAGATGAGGTCGCGCAGCTTAACACCGAGCCTGAGCTCGAAAATCCCAGGGTTGCTGACGTGGCCGCTCACGCCGAACAGCGTGTGGCCGGAAGCATTGTTGACGCCCTCGCCCAGGAACCATTGCGCGCCGCGCACCACGATCGCCGGCACGTGCGCGAGCGTCTCGACGTTGTCGACCGTGGTCGGCTGGCCCCACAGCCCGACCTGCGCGGGAAAGGGCGGGCGTTTGCGCGGCTGTCCCTTGCGCCCCTCCATCGACTCCAACATCCCGCTCTCCTCGCCGCAGATGTAAGCGCCGGCGCCCTGCTGGATGGTGATGTCGAAGCGGCGATTGAAGGCGAGCGCGTTCTCGCCGAGAATTCTGGCCTCGTAGAGCGCTCGGATCGCCGCGCTCATCGCCGCGAATTCCTCGATGTATTCGCCGCGGATGTAGATGAAGGCCGCGGTGGACTCCATCGCCATCCCGGCGATCATGATTCCCTCGAGCGGCAGGAATGGGTTGCGCGACATGATCTGGCGGTCCTTGAAAGTGCCGGGTTCGCTTTCGTCGGCGTTGACCGCGAGATAGCGCGGGCGCGCGTCGCGTGGCGGCATGAACGACCACTTAAGTCCGGTGACGAAACCGGCGCCGCCGCGGCCGCGCAAGTTGGAGTCGCGCACCAACTGCACGAGGTCCTTGGGCGCCATCGCGCCAGCCTTGCGCACCCCCTCGAAGCCCCCATGCGCGTGGTATTCGTCGAGCGTCAGCCACTTCTCGTCGCCGCGCGGAAGCAGGTAGCCGTCGACGCCGTCGGGGACTCGCGAGATGATGGGCGCGGGGCGCCGCGCAGCCCGGGCCACCTCGGGCGATTCAAGCAGGCTCGCGGCGAACTCCGTGGTTACGTTTTCGAGATACGGATTGCGGTTGACCTGGAGCACCGGCGCGGTCGCGCATGCGCCGAGGCATTCGACCTCGGCGATCGCGAAGCGGCCGTCGGGCGTCGCGGTGCCCGACTTGATAGCGAGGCGGCGCTCGAGCTCGCGCACCACGCCGCGCGCACCACGCAGACAGCATGGCAAATTGGTGCAGACCTGAATCACCGCCTGCGCGCGGGGCAGGTTGAAGAGCGAGTAGAACGAAGCGACCTCGGCGACCTCGTTGGCGTGCATCCCGAAAAGCGGCGCGAGCTCCGCGAAAGCTTCGGGACCGAGCGCCCCAAGATCGTCGCGGGCCAGGTAGAGCGCCGCCAGCAGCGCGCCGCGCGGGTTGGGAAAACGCCCCTGCTCGGTGCGGATCTTTTCCTGCGTTTCAGCCGACAAGCCCATCGTGGTTCACGCTCGCGCTGTTGTCGCAGCCGCGTTCTAGCGGTCGCACTCGCCGCCGATCATGTTGATCAAGTCGAAGGTCGGCACCACGTCGGCCAGCATCCCGCCGGTGATCATCTTCTCCAACGCCGACATGTTGGAAAAACTCGGCGCGCGGCATCGGCACTTGAAGGGCTTGCCGGTGCCGTCGCTCACGAGGTAGAAGCCGAGCTCGCCGTTGGCGCCCTCGATCGCATGGTAGACCTCGCCGGGCGGGACCAGGCCGCCCTCGGTGACCAGTTTGAACTGATCGATCAGCTCTTCCATCCGGCCGAACACTTTTCCCTTGCGCGGCCAGCGCACGCGGGGATCATCGGAGTTAACCGGGCCGGCGGGAATTTTCTCGAAGCACTGCGCGATCATGCGGCGGCTTTGGCGCAATTCCTCTAGGCGGACCAGGTAGCGGTCGTAGTTGTCGCTGCGCTCGCCGACCGGAACGTCGAAATCCAATTCGCCGTATACGAGATACGGCTGCACGCGACGCACGTCGTAGGGAACGCCGCCCGCGCGCAGGAGCGGGCCGGTGACGCCGTGAGCGATCAGCGCTTCGGGCGCGAGATGGCCGGTGCCTTCGAGGCGCTCGCGAAAGACCGGATTTTCCGTGAGCAGCTTGTCGGCGTCGTCGAGCAAACGCAGTGAGCTGTCCAGGCGCCCGGTTGCGAAGCTATCGAAGCCCTCGGGCAGATCGGCCAAGACGCCGCCGATGCGGATGTAGTTGGTGGTGACGCGCGCGCCGCACAGCGCATCGAGCAGATCGCACATCAGCTCGCGCGCTTCGATCACGTAAAGAAACGGCGTCATCGCCGCAATCTCGAGCGCCATCGCGCCAATGCACAGATAATGATCGCTCATGCGCGAGATTTCGCCCGCAATCACCCGAATGAAGTCGCAGCGCGGCGGCGTGCGCAGGTCCATCAGCTTCTCGACCGCCAGGCAGTAGCCGACGTTGTTGAGCATCGGCGAGCTGTAGTTCAGCCGGTCCGTATAGGGGATGTTCTGATAGTAGTAACCGGTTTCGCACTCCTTCTCGAAGCCGCGATGCAGATAGCCGACCTGGACGTCGGCCTTGATCACGCGTTCGCCGTCCAGATCGAGCACCATCTTGACCGTGCCGTGGGTGGCCGGATGCGACGGGCCCATCTGCATCCGCATCGGCGGCGTTAGCAGATCGCGCGCCGGGTCCGCGGGTGGCACGTCAGTGGGGACGGCGCGGTTCCTGGGCTCCGGGTCCGGTATAGGGCTGAATCGGTTGCTCGTCATGCTTGGCGTAGTCCTTGCGCAGGGGATGGCCGACGAATTCGTCGTAGAGATAGATGCGGCGGAGGTCGGGATGGCCGTTGAAACGGATGCCGTAGAGATCGAAGGTCTCGCGCTCGAGCCAGTTGGCGCCGGCCCATAGCGCGCTCAGGCTCGCGATCGTCGGGTCATCCTCAGGCACCCGGCACTTCACCCGCAGGCGATGGAGCAGGCGGGTGGAGACCAGGTGATAGACCATGGCGAAACGCGGATCGTCGCCGCGCGCGGGCATGTTCACGCGATGGCGCCACTCGGCACTCTTGCGAATCAGGTTGTGGCTGCGATCCCAGATTTCGCGCGCGTGCTCGAAGTCGTCGGGCTGGCCGAAGTAATCGACGCACGTCAAGTCGAGCAGCAGGTCGAAGCCAAGCTCGGGCGAGTCGCGCAGCACACGCGCCGCTTCGAGGATATTCTCGCGCGCCACGTGGATGCGGTCGTCGCCGCGAAAGCTGCAATGCTCCATGATCAGCGGGCCGAGCCGCGCAATCACCTTCTGCAGCAGTGCGGACGGCTCGGGCGGCGCGGCGGCCGGCGTCTTCTGTTCTTCGGCGGCGCTCATCACTCGATCATTTGCCTCGATCATTTGCTGGAGCTTGCGGGCCGGCCGGCGGGAAATCGTAATGGCCGCGCAGAAAATCAATCCGGGTCTTGAGACGATCCTCGGGCACCAGCAGATCGGCCTTGTGCCAGAGCGAACCGCGGCGCGAGTAGCTCGAAATCTCGACCTGCCGGCTCATCACGATCGCCTCCTCGGGGCAAGCCTCTTCGCACAACCCGCAGAACATGCAGCGCGACATGTCGATGTCGAAGACTTCGGGATAGCGCTCGACCTCGTCGGCGGTCTCGGCCGGATAGATGGTGATGCAAGTGGTGGGGCAGGCCCATTCGCACAGCCCGCACGCAACGCAGCGTTCCTTGCCGTTTTCCATCTGCACCAGCACCGGCATCCCGCGCATCGCCGGCGGCTGCACGAAGCGCTGCTCGGGAAAGTAGACGGTGAAGTCCTGGCGCCCGCGCGCGAAGCTGACGAGATTGCGCAGCAGATGGGCGCTCGCGACCCAGAGCCCCACCAGCACCGCCCACATCGAATGCGGCCCCACTACACTCGGCGCCGGCCGCACAACTTTTACAATCCGAACCGCCATATGCTCGCTTCAATTGTATGCGCAATCAGTTTACGCCGGCGAAGGCCGCGCCGTGGTCGCGGCGGGTTGGCCAGAGGCTTGCCCGCCTTTAGCCGGTACCCAGCCGCCGCGCACTGCCAGCATCGCGGGGATAAACATGGCCATGCCGGCCACCGCCACCCACATCCACGCGGCCCATCCGTAACGGCTCGAAACGAAGGCGACCAGCGGGCCCGAGATCGCTATCCAGCCGCGGTAAATCAACTGAAAAAACGACCATCCGCTTGCCTGCAGCGCCGGCGAGATATCTTCGAGCAGTTCCGAATACTGCGCGCACCACGGAATGAAGGCGAAGGCAACCAGCCCACCGAGTATAAACATCACGGCGCCTAGCTGGAAGGGCGGCAACGGATTAGAGAACGTCCCAATCCACCAGATCAGCACCGCGAGTGTGGCGACCGTGCCGATCAGGACCAGCGGCTTGCGTACTCGCAACCTGTCGGAGAGCCATCCGGCCGGCACCAGCATGAACAGGTTGAGCAGCCAGAAGTACGACGCCATCTTGGCCGCCTCGGCCGCACTGTAATGGAACGCCCGCGTGAACATCACCGGGAAAAACGTCTGGCTGGTGATCGGCAGCGTCAGGAAGGCCACGGATCCAGTCACCAGCACCCAAACCTCCCAGCGGCTGAGCAACTCCTTGAAGGCTGCGGCGCCGCTGGCAGGAACCTCCTTAGCCGCCTCGCGCATATGCTCGGCGGGAGAAGCGGCCACCGTCGCTTCGCTCTCGACGATCGTCAGGCGCAGAGTCGGATGAAGATCCTTGAGCCACAGCAACACAGGGATGTACATCAAGATCGACAGGATCCCCATTATCCAAATCTGCGACTGCCAGGTACCGAAGATGGGCAGCGTCTCGCCACTAATAAAGTTCCATAGCCACACGCATCCGACCGCGCCGACCGTCAGCAGACCGAAAGCCGCTCCGCGGCTCACGCGCGGCGACATATCGCGGGTCAGGCCGCCGAGCGCGCCCCACATCAGACCCGCCGTGAGATTCATCGCACCGCGGATGATAACGAACGACCAGAAGCCGGTCATCAGCAGGTTAGCAAAGGTCAGTACGATGATGATCGCGAGGCATACGTCGATGACGATGATGCGGCCGTGGCGATCGGCGAGCGGTCCGCCGATCATCGCCGAACCGCCCGAGAGCAGCACCGCGAAGAGCAGGAACAGTGTGAAATTTTCCAGGCTGAAGTGCAGGGTCGGAATCCACAACGGCAGCAGCGGCGCGAACTGGAATTCGTAGAAGGAAACGATGGTGGCGAGGACGGTCAGCATCAGCATCGCCCAGCGATGCGCGCCAACCGGATAGGTCTCGAGCGTGCGATGGGTCGCCAGGTAGCCCTTGAGGGCGCCGTGTTCCGAAACCGCTACGCTCGCCATGATTTCTGTCCCCCCTGCGGCTTTTTGCCACCGCGCGATGCGCGTGCGCAATCAACCACAGAGTGCGTTAATTGTTCCCCCAACGGCAAGCGATTCAGCGCTCAGCCGCGCGCGGTGCCCCGGCGTCGTCGAGCATCACGCCGCTGGCTCCCAAAGCCTCCAGCGAAATCCCGGCGAAGCGCGGATGGGCGCGCCGGATGGGCTCCCATATCGCCTCGGGGTCGAAGCGGCGCTGTCCGCCATCGAGCGCGTCGAGCAGACGCGTGAAGACCTCGCCATCGCTGAGCCATCCCGGCGGCGTCTCGAGGGCCTTGAAAATGCGCTGCACGCGGCCAGCGTGATTGGTGAACGAGCCGTCTTTCTCGGCGAACGCCGTAGTGGGCAACACCACCGTCGCGCGCGCGAGGCGCGGATCGAGCCGCATGGTTTGCACGATCAGCAGTTCGAGCCGTCCCAGAATCGCGTCGAGACGCTCGGGCGCGAGCGCGTCGAGCAGGTCGTCGCCGCACAGATAGAGCCCCTTGAGCTCGCCTGACTCCGCGGCGCGCAGCAACTCGCCCAGTCCGTCATCGGTGCCGCTCACCAGTCCCAGCTCGCGCACGCCGCGTGCGTTGGGAGCTTTCTCGGCCTTGATAAGGAAGTCATCCGCGGCGCCGCGCCGCACCGCCATCGCGGCCCTGCCCGCGCCAGCCGCGCTCATCAGTTCGCCGAAGCGGAAATTCTCCTCGTTGGTGAGATGGGGCGAGACGATGGCGCCAAGCGCACCGGAGCCATGGCGCGACTTGAGCGCAGCGAGCGCCGCTGCCGCGCGCTCCAGCGCCTCTGGCCAAGGCGCCTGGGCGAGCGCGCCGCGCTCGGCCACCATCGGCGCGCGCAAGCGCTCGGGGGTGTCGAACTTATATTCCATGCGGCCGTAATCGCACATCCAAGTGTCGTTGACCGCGTCGTTGCGGCGCGGAAGCAGGCGCCAGAGGCGGTTGCGGTATTCGCAGGCCATGATGTTGCATCCGTTGGAGCAACCGGGGCACACGCTCGCGGTTTCCTGGAGGAACCATACGCGGATGCGATGATGGAAGTCTTTGCTTTCGAGCGCGCCGACCGGGCAGACGTCGGCGGTGCAGATGGAGTAGTCGTTGTCGAGACGGCGGTCATAGATGTCGAGCACCGAGTGGTCGCCCAGGTTGAAGACCGCAAGCTCGCTGGTCTTGCTGATTTCGCGGCAAAAGCGCACACAGCGCCTGCACAGGATGCATCGTTCCTGGTCGAGCAGCATGCGCGCGCCGATGTCGATGCGCTTTTGCTCCTTGCGCCGCGGCTCGAGCGTGCGGGCGTAGCGGCTGCCGAAACGCATCGCGTAGTTCTGCAGCCAGCATTCCCCGGCCTTGTCGCAGATCGGACAATCCAGGGGATGGTTCAACAGGTACATCTCGAGCACGCCGCGGCGCGCCAGCGCGACCTCCGGGTCCGCAGTATGCACCACCATCCCGTTGCGCACCTGCGTGTTGCACGAGATCTGCAGCTTCGGCATCCCCTCGATCTTCACCTGGCACAGCCGGCAGCCGCCGTCGATGCTGAGCTTGGGATGGTAGCAATAGTGCGGGATGTCGAGCCCCGCATCGAGCATCGCCTGCAACAACGGCGTGCCCTCGGGCGCCGCGATCGCGCGCCCGTCAACCGTGACTTGCGCGGTCTTGGGGGCGTTGCGAGCGTTGGTCTTCGGCGCGTTAGTCGAGCTTGCGTCCGCTGCCATGGAGCGTGTTCCACAGGTGTGGCTGACGTTCATTCTGGACGCGGTACTGCAGCTTGATCAGCCCGTCGATCACGGCCTCGGGACGCGGCGGGCATCCGGGAATGTAAATGTCGACCGGGATGATACGGTCGATGCCTTGGAGCACGGCGTAATTGTCGTAGGGGCCGCCCGAGCTGGTGCAGGCGCCGAAGGACATCACCCACTTCGGTTCCGCCATCTGCTCCCACACGCGGCGCAGGATGGGCGCCTGGCGCTGGGTGATGGTGCCGACCACCCACAGCAGGTCGGCCTGACGCGGAGTGAAGCGTGGCAGCGCGGCGCCGAAGCGGTCGAGGTCGTAGCGCGGGCCAGAGACCGAAAAATATTCCATCCCGCAGCAGGCGGTGACGAATGGATAGGCGAAAAAGGAGTACTTGCGCGCCCACTGCACGGCGTCATTCAGTCGCGTAAGCGCGAAGCTGTCAGGAAAGGCCGCGCTCTCGTCGTTGAGCGAATGGCGCCCAAGCCCGCCGCGCACCATGAAAGCCGAAAATCTGCGTCTCCGCTCAGCCATACCTAACCTTTCGCAAAGTTCCTCCGCAGGTCTCGCACTCGCCGCGCTTGCATCGCAGGAATGCACCTCGCCCCATTCCATTCATACTTTCGCGAAATGGCCTTGGAGGGCAAGGCTAATGGATTTGCAATCGCGGCTCTATTTGCAATCGTGGCTCTATTGGTGGTTAGAAGCGCTCGCGGCACTCGTCGGCGTGTGAGCGCGGCTCAGCGACGGCGGCTCTAACGGCCGCGGCTGCGCAACTCGCTCCCGGCCAACTCGAGGTCAGCCTCGACCATCATCTCGACCAACTGCTCGAAATTGACCCGCGGCTTCCATCCCAGAATGCGGCGCGTCTTGGAGCTGTCGCCCTGCAGCAGGTCGACCTCGGACGGGCGCAGATAGCGCGGGTCGGTATCGAGGTGCTTGCGCCAGTCGAGCTTAAGCAGGTGGAACACGCGCTCGAGAAAATCCTGCACGGAATGGGTTTCGCCGGTGGCGACGATGTAATCACCCGGCTGCTCCTGCTGTAGCATCATCCACATAGCTTCGACGTAGTCGCCGGCAAAACCCCAGTCGCGGCGCGCTTCAAGGTTGCCCAGCGCAAGCCTGTCCTGCATGCCGAGCTTGATGCGGGTGGCGCTGCGGGTAATCTTGCGGGTGACAAAGTTCTCGCCGCGGCGCGGGGATTCGTGGTTGAACAGGATGCCGTTGACGGCAAATAGTTCGTAGGCCTCGCGGTAATTGATAGTCTGCCAGTGAGCGTAGACTTTGGCGCAGGCGTAGGGGCTGCGCGGATGGAACGGCGTGGTCTCACGCTGCGGCACTTCGGCCACCCGCCCGAACATCTCGGAGGACCCGGCCTGGTAGTAGCGTGCCGCGCGGGCGTGGCGCTTATTGTGATCGCGCAGCGCTTCGAGCAGTCGCAGTGCACCCAAGCCGACCACGTCGGCGGTGTACTCGGGCTGGTCGAAGGAGATGCGCACGTGCGACTGCGCGGCGAGGTTGTAGACCTCGTCAGGCCGCACCTGTTCGATGATCGCGCGCAGCCCGGTACCGTCGCCGAGGTCGCCGTAGTGCAATTGCAGGGGCGAAGGACCCGCGCCGAAGCCCTTGCGCATATGGTCTATGCGCCCGGTGGCGAAACTCGAGGTCCGACGCACCACGCCGTGCACTTCGTAGCCCTGCTTGATCAGAAATTCCGCGAGGTACGAGCCGTCCTGGCCGGTAACCCCGGTTATCAATGCGACCTTGGCCATTATTTGTCGGTGCCCCACCCCCCGCCGCTTAATCGCCGGCGACGATCCGATGCGAGTCGCTGTCGAAGTGCTGGGTGGAGAACTCGTACAGCTCGGCATCCTCCAGCGCTTCCATCTGATGCACCAGCCCCAGCGGAACGTCCATGCATTCGCCGGCGGCGAGTTCGAACTCCTCGATCACCTCGGATTCTGGCGATTCCTTGACCCGGACCTTAAGGCGGCCCGTGCGCAGGTAGAACGACTCGGTCTTGAGCTTATGGAAATGCAGCGAGCAGCGCTTACCCTTGCGAATCTCGAGAATTTTGCCGCAGTAGAGGTCGCCGTTAACGATCCATACCTCGCGGCCCCAGCCCTTGGGGACAATCCTCACCGGCTTGCGTACGCGGTTCATACCTATCGTAACCTCTTTCAGACGCTCGTCTTGACGCCCCGCCAGACGTTAAGACGCCATACCCGGCAGCCCCCCATGCCCCGACTACAATGCCAGAAGCGGGCAGGGCAAACCAGCGCCCCTCCAGCCGGTTCCAGGGCCTTCCGCCGCGCCAAATATCGCCCAGCGGGCGGTCTTAAGCGGCCGAGGGCCGCACGGAGGGAAAGATGTTTGGCTATGGAACGGTCGCCATTGTCGTCACCGCCCTCGTGATTTGGGCAGCTCTATCGGTCATTTTGGCGATGAGCTTTCGCACGGTCGTTGCCACAAATGAAGTTCATATCGTTCAATCGCGTCGCAAGACGACCTCCTATGGCAAAGATCAGGCAGCGGGCAATACCTATTACGCATGGCCGGCATGGATGCCGCGCGTAGGCATCAGGATCATCAAGCTGCCGGTGTCGGTGTTCGACGTTCAGTTGAACGAGTATGCCGCCTACGACAAAGGACGCGTGCCTTTCGTTATCGACATTCTGGCGTTCTTTCGCATCGATGATTCCAACGTTGCCGCACAGCGCGTCAGTTCGTTTCAGGAACTTGAATCACAGTTGAAAGGCATTCTTCAAGGCGCTTCGCGCTCGATCCTGGCGCAATCGCCTATCGAAGAAATTTTGGAGGAGCGCGCCAAGTACGGCAAGATGTTCACT
>Ga0209526_10003034_pt1 | contig 11398 bp, 7 predicted proteins | sample JacPinW_OM2H0_M1_FD_188566 | JGI IMG/M metagenome (GOLD analysis project Ga0209526, IMG submission 188566) | Forest soil microbial communities from Algoma, Ontario, Canada - Jack Pine, Ontario site 1_JW_OM2H0_M1 (SPAdes) (version 2) | ecosystem: Environmental > Terrestrial > Soil > Boreal...
ATTCCAACCTGGTGATCGGCAAGGCGCACGGGTTGCCGCTGCGCGCGCGCATCGTCGGCGGCGATGGCGAGCGCTTGCGCCCGGGAGCCACCCTGGCGCTGGCCTGGGCGCCGGTCGATGCACATGTCCTCCCTCGGCGCTAACATGCGATCATTGCGGCCGGAGCGGATGGAGAGGCGGAGGATGCGGATGACTTGGCGTTTCGACCGCGGGCGTCGGCGCTTTCTGCAGAAAGTGGGCGTCGCGGCGGCGCTTGGTCCGCTCATCATCACGGAGCGCACGATTGCGCAGACGCGCACCTTATACGTGAACTCCTGGGGCGGAAGCTTTACCGCCGCGCAGGAGGCCACCTATTTCAAGCCGTTCACCGCCTTGACCGGCATCCAGATCCGCACCGTCACGCCGGTGTCCTATGCGAGGATCAAGGCGCAGGTGCAAGCCGGCCGCTACGAATTCGACATGACATCTGTCAACTCCATGCAGTGGCTGCGCGCCAGCCGCGAGGGACTGGCCGAGCCGATCGATTGGGGGATCTTCAAAAAGGGCACGCTGCCGGCGGAGGCGATCGTGGCCAACGGTCATGGCGTCGCCTCCAACATTCAGGGCACGAACCTCTGCTATCGCCGCGACAAGTTCCCCAACGGCGGTCCCCGGAGCTGGGTCGACTTCTGGGACGTCAAGGCATTCCCCGGCACCCGCGCCTTGTGCATCAACGATTCCCCGCGCACGCTGATTTTTGCGTTGCTCGCCGACGGCGTGCCCGCCGATCGGCTCTATCCGCTCGACGTCGACCGCGCGTTCAAGAAGCTCGACCAGATCAAGCCGCACATCAAGGTCTGGTGGCGGGAGGGCAATCAATCGCAACAGCTCATCCGCGATGGCGAGGTCGATATGATGTCGATCTGGAATGGCCGCGCGAGCGAGCTGAAGGCGGCGGGGGTGCCGGTCGAGCTGGTCTGGAACGGCGCGGTCCGCAGCACGAGCACGTGGTGCGTCCTCAAGGGCGCGCCCAACCGCAAGCTCGCGTGGGAATTCATCCAGTTCGCCGTGCAAGCCAAGCCCCAGGCCGAGTTCAACCGGCGGCTCTACTACGGCCCGACCAATCCGGCGGCCTTCGAATTCATCCCGCACGACATCGCGGTTGTGCTTCCGACCTACAGCGAGAATCTCGCGGTCTCGATCCGGGAGGACGACGAATGGGAGGCGGACCGGATCGTCGCGCTCGAAGAGCGCTTCACGCAGTGGCTCGCCTCCTAGCACGGCGGTGGCGGGGGAACCGAGAATGACCCAGGCTCTGGTGCTCTACGAGACCGATGCGAAGGTTGGTTTCGTCACGTTGAATCGTCCGGAAAAGCTCAATGCGCTGAGCACGGATTTGCGCCGCGAGCTTGCCGCGACGCTGACCAGGGCGGACGAGGATCCGGCGACCAGCGTGGTGGTGCTGCGCGGGGCCGGCCGCAGCTTCTGCGTGGGCTACGACCTCGCCGGCGGCTCCAGCGGCGAGGCCTGGCGACACGATGCGCTCAAATATCACGAGCGGCTCGGCACGAGCCTCGCGCTCGAGCTGATGCCCTGGTACATGCGCAAGCCCGTGCTTGCCTCGGTGCAGGGCCACGCGCTCGGAGCCGGCTGCGAGCTGGCGATGTTCTGCGACCTTACGATCGCGGCGGACGATGCGATGTTCGGCGAGCCGGAAAGTAGATACTCGCAGTCCGGGCCCGGCTTCGTGATGCCGTGGATCATCGGCTTCAAGAAGGCGCGCGAGCTCCTCTATCTCGGCGACATGATCGACGCGCCGACGGCGCTCGGGCTCGGCATGGTCAACCGCATGGTGCCGCGTGACAGTCTATCCGACGACACGCTGAAATTTGCCCGGCGCATGGCGCTGATCGCCCCCGAGGCGCTCGCCACCACCAAGCTCGCCATCAATCGCGGTGCCGACGCTGCCGGCTTTCGCAACGCGATGCAGGCCGGCATCGACGTGGTCGCGCCGCTCTATGCCGCGCAGACCGAGGTCGCAACCCAGTTCCGCGAACTCGCCCGCAGAGAAGGATTGGGCGCCGCGTTGAAATGGCGCAAGGCTCAGTTCGAAACATGAGCTGGAATGTAAATCGGAGCGCAACTTGGCTCGGCCCACGAATCAGGCCGGAAGCCAAATCAAGCCGAGCAACGCAATGGCGATGATCGTAAGCATGACCTTCGTATATCGGTCAGACATAGGACCTCCATCTGCTTTGCCGTTCCTTCGAAGAGCTTCCTGCACTGTCACGGCTCGCCGCATGAGCTGCGACAGACGTCGCCCGCTTCTCAGGTCTCAAGGAATAAAATAGAACGGATTGGGCAGCTTAAAAGCGCACTCGGCGGATGGGCCTTTTAGATCTTTTAGTTCTTTTAGATCTTCCAGATCGCTGTCCTGGTCACCAATATTGGCAAGGATCGTATAGCGTTCCGCGATGTTATAGCGTTCCCTGCTCTTGAACGGCACGATCGTGCCATGCTCCTCGTCAGGGCGGGTCGCGATCCCCGTCCAGCCCTTGAATCCGGCGCGATCGAGATTCCACAACGTTGCCCGGCGCTGCTGCTCGCGGCGGCCGCTTATAAAGAATACGGCGATGTTGGGGATCTCCTTGCGGCTGACGGCATCCTCCTTGGCGCGGATGGCATTGAAAAACTTCAGCGTCGGTTCGATCGCGGGTGCGATTGCCATATCGATCCAATCGTTGAAGCCGCATGCCATTTTGGCCTGCAGCGGGCAGGCACCGCCCTCAATGAAGCCGTAGTCGTCGGCCTTGATGTTATCCCAATTGGACAGCGAGGTTTCGTCGATGTCGAGCACGACGGCCGGCCGTTTAACCTCGCCGGCGCGCTCCAAGGCGCGGTCTAAGACGTAACGGGTCGCTTTCTCCATTACAGCGACGATGTCGCTGTTATAGCCTTTCTTCTGATATTCGGTTAGCTGGCGCTTGTAGGTATCGATGTTGAAGTCCTTGGCTATCGATCCGTCGGGTGCCGGAATGTTAGGCTCACGCCGCACTGGACATTCGGCACCTGCAACAACGACTGGGACGAGGGCCGCCCCTAGCACGATCGCGAGCGCGCCGACGCAACGGCGGAGGGCGTTCTGGTGGCGAACCTCGTTGCCGAAGCGCTGAGGCCTTTTGCGAACGATCATGTCGCCCTCCTTGCCGTCCGAACAAAGGCCGGCAGTGCGTCCGGTTTGGTAGCATTGCCGACTTCCGGACGCTCTCTCCTAAAGTCGTTGAATGTGTTCGTGGTCCGCAAATCAACGCCGCGATAGCTGGTGGCGAGTCCAGTTTAGACTCTCTTTGCGATGTGTTCCGCCGCCCGGAGCGCCAAAGCGGCGATGGTCAGCGTTGGATTGGCGGTGCCCCCCGTAGGAAACGTGCTGCTTCCCAATAGATACAAATTGTCATGATCCCAAGACTGTTGGTCGGAATTCACAACTGAATTGTCCTTTTTGCTGCCCATCCGGCAGGTTCCCATGATATGACCGGCGCCGCCGTAGCTCAAAGGAACGATCTTGTCGTCGATTAGCTCTTCGAACCGGCTGGGCTCGTTTTTTGCAACCTCCTTGGTGCAGTCTTTGACTCCCATTTTGCTGAAAAGGAGATTCTTCATCCGGTATGCGGCGACAATTCCTTGTCTGGTATAGTCCGAGAGGTTGTATGAAATTTCCGGCCGGCGCAGCCCTAAACCGTCCCTAATTTCCGACAGCGTAACCCGATTCTCGAGATCCGGGGTTTGTTCGACAAGGAAGCCGATGCGAAACTGACGGGTGAATACGTCGCCCAGCTTCTCGACCAACTCTCTGCCGAACAAGGCCTTTCGAGGCGATCCGTCGTTAAGCGTAGTCGCGTTCATGCCGTTGACGAAATCGAGAGTCGTCACATTAGGATCACCGCCGATCACGAAGTTCCAGCCTTCGTTCCCGATATCGACGCGAAATGCGCCTCGTTTGTTGCGGAACGGTCCGTCGCACAAATCCCCGATACCGGACGTGATCAGCGGGCCGCGATAAGGATATACCGGCGTCGGCGTCAGACCCCAGGCGACGTAATAGGGGTGATCCATCAGATTCCGTCCGACCATATCGCTACTGTTTGCGACGCCATTGACCTTCGGGTCGGGGTGTTTCGACATCAGCAGCAGTCGTGGAGTCTCGATTGCATTTGCCGCGATGACGTAGATCTTGGCCTTCACGCATCCGTTGGCCCTCGGTAGTGCGTACCGCATGAAATTGATCTGGCTGATGCGTCCGTTTTCGCCAACAACAATCTCGTTGGCGACGTGCCGATCGAATATCCTGACGTGTCCGGTCTCCGTGGCCTCGTTTAACGTGATCGTAGGATCGTATTTTGCTTGGATTGGACAGATCGGAATGCAGTTCGTATTGCCCGCGCAGGCCCGACGACCCTTGTACGGCTGAGAATTGCGCGCGGCCGGAAGGTTCCTGACCCGAATCTCGGTTGGCGACGTTTCCATTTCCAAGAACGCGGTCTCGTCCTTGCTCAGTGACCTTAGCGCCTGAGCAACGGCGGCATCGACCAGCGACCTCGGGATCTTGGGCATTGGATACTTGTACGTGTCCGGGAACTTAATGCCGAGAAACGCTTGCTCTTGCACATCCGCCGAGACGCCAAGCTCCCATTCCGCCTTGCCATACCAATCATTCAAATCGTCGTAACCGATCGGCCAATCCACAAACTGCGGCAGGAACGGGTAATTCGTCTTCATCTTGAAATCGGCTGGCACGAGCCTCAAGCATGTGCCGAGCCAATGCTGCGTCCCGCCAGCAACGCGATCGTAGGTGCTGGCGAACGGCCGCGGGCCTTTCTGAATCAGATAGCTTTGTTTCGGGTCTGTCCAGTCGCCGAAGCCTCCCTTGGCGAGAAGACTCAGCACCGTTGGTCGCCCGGCATTCACCTTGCTCGGATCAAATAGGTTGTTGTTTGCATCGACAACCTCGGGCGTATAAGGACTCTCCGGCACCTTCGCGGACGCTTTATAGAACCGCTCCATATAGTCGTTGATGTTGACGGGAACCGGGTCGCCGGCCTCGAGGATAACAACCTCTTTCCCGGCTTTGCCCAATTCATTTGCAACTAATGCGCCCGCAAAGCCGGCACCGACGATCGCGACATCGCATTCAATGCAAGATCCGGCGGCCATGGTCGGCTCCTTTGGGATCTAATTGCCGATGAAATCAGGGCGAAGAAGGCTCGGTGGACGCGCCCAGTAACCGAACTGCATTTCGCTAAATCCCATCGGGTGGGCCTGGGCCACTCGCCAAACCCATCCCTGGGTGTACGCCTTCGATGAAATGACTTTGAACTTCGGCTGCGGCGGGTTCGGTCGTTCGAGTTCCTGCAAATGATTTGGTTCGTACCAAGCGCCCAGATACCACATCAAAACAATGCTTCGCCCCAGATACTTCGTATCTGGCGCTGCATTCACCTTGTCGATAATCGCCTTGGCGGGATCGGCTGCAGGCGGCTTCTGACTGTCTCTGGCAATTTGCAATAAGCGCCTGAGAAGGGCCGGGTGTCTCTGGTTCACCCACGCGAAATAGTCCCGCTTGATGTCGACCGGGTCGGAGTTGCGTACTGCCGCCGCGAAGTTGGGCGCCGCCAACTTGTCGGCGGCGATGCCGGTAAGCGCCGCCGACAGCTGCACAAAGACGATCATCTCCTCGGGAGTCTGCGCGCTTGCCGGGGTATCAATAGCGCCGATCGACACCGCAGCAGTGGCAGCCGCCGCGCCAGCGAGGACCCCGCGTCGAGTGAAACCGCCGCCCACCGCCTCATCTTCTTTCTCGCCGTGCGGGATCGAATTCGCGTCCGGATGCGGTGAATGGGTCATTGTTGGCTTCCTCCGCTCACACCGGCCCTTTCATGCCTGCGTTGATGCGCGCACGCGCGAACGTAAGGTCAACGCGCTTTCTCCAGCATGAAAGTGAAGTCGGTCTGGTTGAAAAATTTGAAGTTGGGCTTGCCGTCGGGTCCGGGTTGTTCTGCGTCGCGAGGGGCCGCCTGATAACTCGTCGCGTTGCCGTGGCACGCCATACAGCTCGACGAAGCAAGGGGGCTGTCGCCCTGGCTATAGGTTTCAAGGGTGGAATTCGCGAGAAAGGTCGGCGCCGGCGCGCAGTTCATGTCCGGCTCTTTCTCAAGGTCAGTATTAGGATCGGGTCCAGACTCCGAGGCCTTCTTGCGTGCACAATTGAAGTCACTCGGCCATTGCGTGCTGAGCAGCATGTAATTTTCCCACACGGTGCCCCGAACGATCTCCTGGAACTTCTTGTTCATATTCTTTGTGTCGTCCGTCAGCGGAGTCCTGCGAACGATTTGGCTCTTGAAGGGGCTGTGGAATTTCAATCCGAGCGATGCCTTCGGTTCCCATGGCCGCGGCGGTGTCTGGTTGACCGGGCAGGTCGTGCATGCGGGATTGTAAAAACTGTATGACCGTTTCAGTTTCCGGCTCTTGATCTCCTGTTGCTCGGGCACATTGTCGACGTGCTCGAAGGATGTCCATATCCACTGCAAGCGGGTCTCAGTCTTATGCATCACATGGAAGCCCACTAGCCCGAGCGTCCTGCGCAAGCACGGCGGTTTCTCCGGACCATGACGGGGCATGGATATGACTGCATCGACGGTGTGGAATTTGCGCTTCTCCGCCTCGGAATCGAGGATCTTCCATGACACTTTGATGATGATCCCACCCGGATGGCCGGGCGTGCCGCCCTTAGGAAAATTCTCTCCGGCCGGAAAATCGACCTTCAGCTTGGAATTGGCCTCGCCCTGTTGTTCTGTCTTGCTGTACAACTTGTGCTGTTTGATGTAGTCGAACATCTCTTTGTTCATCAGGATATCGAATAGACCATAATTTCCTTGCTGGTCGATCAATGGACCGGTTTTAAACGGTTGATCGTAACTCTCGTTTATCATTTCGATGCCCATGTCCGACTCGGGCTTGAATTCACTTTCGCATCCCGGGGGAGGAGATTTCTTATCCCATTCCGGCTCCTCTCCATTCAGCAGCATCACGTCGAGAAGTTGCTTGAAATTCGCCCTGTCCTCCCATTTGGTTTTCGTGTTCGGGAGGGATTTGTCGATCCTGGTACGCCCGTCGGCGGGAGAATTCAGGGCAATAAATGTCAGCCAGGAATAGAAATCGAAGCCACGCTGCCGATGCTCCAGCTGAGTTTTTTGCGACCCCTCAGGGCCATTGCCGGTTACCGTCTCCTGGCATGGGATGCCGGTCTCCATAATGTTGTTCAAAATCGAATCCCTGGTCGCTGCGTCGACCGGCTTCTTCGGATCGAGGTCGAGTGTTAGCCTTAGCTTTGACGGGTCGGTTGGTGGGGCCGGGTTTGGCGGATTAGCCGGCACCAAATCGTGCATCAAATTACAGCGAGTCTGCGCTTGCGATGAAAGAGGAAACGCGAGAACTCCGAGGAGACTGAGCACTGCCACGACAGCAAAGCTGTTATTGCCCATGATCATTCTCCCATGCAATCCTTACTGCGCCGACCCTCGCCATCGCGAGGGCGCCGCATTTGCGCTCCGAAGCTCCGCGATATGCCGTCGGATGTCGACCGAGTTTTAAGCGAGTAGGTCGCTGCCGCGGGCGTTGCGTGATCGCGGCAGGTCTTACGAGATCCTGGTGCGCGCGCGTATCTCACCGCTTGTGCGCCCCTGCGAGATCAGCCTCAAGTTCAATACCGCACGGCCTGCTTGTCAAGTTGGAAATTCGTTTTGAGGTGAACCGCGCGACTCTGTCGCGCGGGATCGTATTTGTCGTCGCGCTTAAGCGCATCAATGACCTGCACGCAAACGCCTCGCGACGTCCGTCGCATCAATGCGCAATAGTCTCTCACTATGCCTGCGCGGAGATCCAAGAAATCCTTCAACGTCGGCGTAAGTGAAAAATCTGCGAGCCTCATCCAAACACTTCCGGTTGGTCAGACTACGCTCGGTCGGGGAACTTCTCGGCCGGGAATTGCAGCGGGGCACTCGTCAATTTCGCAGCACGTTGCCGCAACCAGCACGATGATAAGAGGAATTATGGCGACGACCGAACAAGCGCCACAGCAACCCGTCTTAACCGGCGTTTAGAAAACTTAAATTGATTGCGCAACCATACATTATATAGTCCTACATTGGTGCGATCACGCGAGGACCCCGCACGATAGGGTCCAGCTATCGCGATACCTCCTCGATCAGTGGATCGGTGCACCATGAGCAATCAAGACAAGGTCAACCGACGCGATTTCATCGTGACGACGGCGAGTATCGCGGGCGCCGCGACCACCGGTGCAACCTCGGCCCTGGCGCAAACGAGGCCACCTCCGGGTTTCGACGATCAGAAGCCGTTGCTCGAATATTGGGACAAACGACTGAATGAAGTGGTGGAGCTCAACAAGGTAAACTTCGACAAGGACACTCGCGAACTGCAACAGGAAGCAGTGAAGGAGCGACACAGGATCTACTGCCATCTTCTGATGAAGCTGATGACCCGCTTCTGGAACGGCAATAAACGCGGTCCGTTCGGATCGTATCCGTTACGCGCCGCACAGATCGAACCCATTCAGTCGAGCGGACCTCCCCAGCCAACGCAACGCTATCGCGGCGACATGATTAACGATCAGGACCCGGCTCTATCGCGCGTCAACTGGGATCGCTATCTGGGCCACAACATCGCCTGCATCGCGGTCGACGGCAACGGCGAAATCATCGACTTCGATTTCAATCATAACGACTTCTTCCGAAGCTCCGCCGAGCACGCCGAATCGCGCATGGTTAGGAGATTGTTCAGCCTCACCGACATCTTCGACAGCTGGAAAACTGGGCGGGTCCCAGGCAAGCCGCGTGCAGCGTCGCTCACGAAGATCACCCTTTATACCTCGCTGGAATCCTGCGCTCAGTGCTCGGGCGTGATGTCACTCGCCGGAGTGAAGCAGGTCATTTACCTCCAAAACGATTTTACGGCCTACAAGGTCGGAAACATCATGTACAATCTGGCCAATCGTATTCCCATCAAAGACTCGCTGGGCAATGTCATTTCAGACCGGCCCGGAGCACCGGTTCCGATCCCAGCATCCATGATCGATCTCGACGAATTCAACACGCTGAACAAAGCCAATCTGGATTTCGTCGACAGCCTCAAGGCGGCAGAGGCGAGTAAGGATTCGTCGAAGGCGTTTTTCGTCTCATCGGATAAGAGCTTCGTCGATTACGACCCCTCTATCACATCGTTTCTATGCACCGATACGGCCCGCGGGATTTTCGAACAGGGCGGCAACAAGCTCGACGGGCCACTCAAGTTTCCCAATAGCCGATTTCCGGACGAGAACGACGTCCTGACCAACGAGCAATGCCTCGCAGAGGCGCGTGACTTCTACAAATACGTTGACGTCGAGGGCTATCGCGGGTCGCCGCACAAGCTGTGATAGCCCCTATCTCACTCCCGTCGCGACGTACAGGCAATGGCAGCGTGTTGCAAATTCAGCGCCGGAAGCGCGCGAAGTCGCGGGGCCCCGCTCAGCCGCCGAACAGCTGGCGGTCGATGGAGTGCAGGTCGTTGGGGTTGAAATATTTGGCCGCCCATTGGTCGTCGGTGGTCAAGAACCATCCAGCATCCACGGCGGCCTGAGTTTTCGAGGCCACCGGACGCGCGGTCTTGGCTTTGCCGTTCCTCTTACCCTTGCCCTTTCCCTTATCGGCCTTGGGCATCCTGTCGAGGAAATCGAAATGATCGACCAGCAGCAAGGCCTCGATGGCAAACACGGTGGCGATGTCCTGGTCGTGAATGGCGAGCAGGTTGTCGCCGTTGCTCTCCTCGCCGCCGGTCGACAGGTTCGAGGAGCCGCAGAACACCACCGCGTCGGGCGTATTGAAGCCGCAAACGACGAACTTGTGGTGAACCTGGTGGCCAAAGCCCTTGATAGCGGGGACCTGATTGAAGGGCGGCGGTAGGATGGTCTGTGAGGGCTTGCCGGTGACCAGAACGCCGGTCTTCTTGTCGAGAGGATAAAGAGCGATGCCGTCCGGAGAGTCGGAAATACCGTAGCTGAAGATGCGCTGGTTCTTGTGCAGGTTGTTGAGGGCGTCATAAACCGGGTTTGCCACGGCGGCCTTCGTGCCTGCCGCATTCTTCGCCGACGTCTTTTTGCGCTTGGAGGTGCCGATTTGCATCACCGCGAACAGCACACTACCTTCGGATTTGCTCTTCTTTCCTTCCGCGGCGAGACGATCGGTGACGGTTTTCAGCACCTTGGCGGTAGTCGCAGAATTGTGCGGCGCGAAGGTGAAATCGGTCGTCGGGGTCGCCTTTGCGCTCGACGAAAAGGTCTTGAGCGACCAGTTCGACTGCACGAACGGCTTAAGCTTCACCTGCGTCTGCCAGACCTCGGCAAAGACACTCGCATACCAACCTGCCACCTCGCGATCGTTGTAGACCAGCACGTGATTGGAGTTGACGTAGAGTCCAGTGGCCGAGAAGTTGGTCGAGCCGGTGAGCACGTAGAGCGGCGTTTTTCTGGTCTTGTCCTTGTAGACGATGATGACCTTGTCGTGGGCGAAGCGCTTGAACTTGCCGCGCTGCAACAACTGCTTCGAGCCGGCGGCCTTGGTGAAGAGCTTGGCGAACTGATCCTCCGGCTTTGAGTTTTGCTTGTCGTGATGGTCCCTCGAATTATCGAGAATGAGACGGACGCGGCCCAGCTTCGCGAGCTTCAGCAGCAGCTGCAGGATGCCGGTCTCGTTCAGATCGTAGGCGAAGACGTCGATCACCTGTGATTTGTTCTTGAGTACGTCGTTGAGAATGCCGAAAATCTTCTCGCGCGCCGTCAGGCCGAGCCACTCGTATTCGTCCTCGTAGGTGTATTTGACGCCCTGCGAGTTTGTGGCGGCCTGCGTGGAGGTGTCGTACAGGAGTTTCGGAGGCTGCGGCTGGATCCTAGCGGTCGGGCCGAAATGATTGACGAAGGCCTGAGACTGGGTATAGCCGCGGGTGAAGCCGAGTTGCAGATTGCCTTTGGTGAATTCGTTGACCTCGATCTTGAGCGAAGCGCTCAGCGACGGGTCGAGCGGCAGCAGCCGGCTATTGTCGAAATAGCGCGGGGTCACCGTATAGGTATAGGTGCCAAAGAACGGCTTAATGCCCTGGTGCACCGCGCCGAGCACGTGAACCCAGCGGAACTTGTGAATCGGAGCGTTGATGCTGGAACGTGGCGGCTCTTTTGCATCCTGGGCGTGGTCGGCCGGCGTCTTGAACTGAAGCTGGTTGAACAGGTAGTAGGCCGGCTTGTCGCCGGGCTGGCACTGAATGGTGAAGCCGGCAAGATTCTTTGCGCTCTGTTTGTCGAGATTGAACGCCA
>Ga0209526_10003035_pt1 | contig 11397 bp, 9 predicted proteins | sample JacPinW_OM2H0_M1_FD_188566 | JGI IMG/M metagenome (GOLD analysis project Ga0209526, IMG submission 188566) | Forest soil microbial communities from Algoma, Ontario, Canada - Jack Pine, Ontario site 1_JW_OM2H0_M1 (SPAdes) (version 2) | ecosystem: Environmental > Terrestrial > Soil > Boreal...
AAAACCGAATTGCGGTGGAGCGCCGCCGTTACAACGAAACCCTGCAAGACTACAACACCTATCTTTCCCTTTTCCCGAACAACCTGGTAGCGAGCTTCAGCGGGTTCGCTAGGAATGACGCGTATTTCAAGGCGGATGAGGGCTCACGGCAGGCTCCCAAGGTCAATTTCGAGAACAAAAAAGCTCCCCCGGCGCAAGCTCCTGCTCCAGCGCCCGCAAGACCATAACCGCCCCGCAATCCACAAAAGTTGCTACGCAAACCCCTGTGCTGGCGACGGAAAATGCCGTCCGCGTGCGTACTAATCCGTATGGCGGAGCATCTACGCAGTAGAACTCACGCATGCGCTACTTTTGTCTCATTTGCGATTACGACGGCACTATCGCTCACGACGGCCGCTGTGCGCCCAGTACGATCGAAGCCCTCAAGCGCGTTCGCGCGTCGGGGCGGAAACTGGTTTTAGCAACCGGACGGCAGCTCCCTGAATTGCAGGAGGTTTTTCCCGAGCATTCCGTCTTTGACCGAATCGTTGCGGAGAATGGCGCGATTTTGTACCGGCCGGACGCCCAGGACTGCAAAGTACTCGCGGATCCGCCGGCGCCAGAGTTTGTCGAGGAATTGAAACGGCGCGGCGTGCATCCGCTCGCAGTCGGCCAATGCATCGTAGCAACGTGGCACCCTCATGAATCTACGGTGCTGGAGGTAATTCGCGACTTAGGGCTCGAACTGCAGGTGATTTTTAACAAGGACGCGGTAATGGTGTTGCCTTCCGGCGTGAACAAAGCAACCGGTCTGAAGGTTGCCTTGAAAGAACTTCATCTCTCGCCACACAATGCCGTTGGGGTGGGCGATGCCGAAAACGATCATGTGTTTCTTAGCATGTGCGAATGTGGCGTGGCCGTTGCCAATGCATTGCCGGCCCTGAAGGAGCGCGCTGATCTGGTGACTGCCGGCTCACACGGCGCCGGCGTGGAAGAGCTGATCGAAAAGCTTCTTGCGGAGGATCTGGCCAGCTTGGCGCCGCGTTTGAAACGGCGTCACATTTTGCTCGGACGTACAGAGGAGGGCCGCGACTTCTGCCTGGATCCCTATGAATCGCGGTTGGCTATTGCGGGTCCTTCGGGCAGCGGCAAATCGACTACAGTAGCAGCAATCGTCGAACGGCTGGTGGAGAAGAAATATCAAGTTTGTCTGTTTGATCCCGAGGGTGACTACGACGAGTTCGAGCGATTCGTCACGCTTGGCGGCCCTCAACAGGTGCCTGGCGTCTCGGAAATCCTCGAAGTCTTGAACGCCATCGAGTACTCAGTCAGTGTCAATCTGCTCGGCGTCCCGCTCGCAGACCGTCCGTCCATGTTCATGAGCTTGCTCTCGCGAATTCAGGAGCTTCGCGCAAAAACGGGGCGCCCGCATTGGGTAATCATCGACGAAGCGCATCACTTGCTGCCGGCCACGCTGGATTCGGCGAGTTTGACGATACCGAAGGAGCTCACGACTTTTGCTCTCGTCACTGTGCATCCTGACCAGGTCGCTCGAGCGATTCTGAGTTCCACGAATGGATTGATCGCCGTCGGGCCGAATCCAACCAGCGTGATTGAGCAGTTCAGCGCGGGCGCCGGCAAAGACTTGCGGCCGAGTTCGCTGCCGGATCCGCCTCCGGAAGCGGGCGAGGTTATCGCATGGTGGTTCTGCGAATCGACGCAGCCTGTGAAGGTAAAAGTGGAGCCGGCAAAAACAGAGCTTCGCCGCCACCGTCGCAAATATGCGACCGGTGAACTGGGGGAAGACAAAAGTTTTTACTTCCGTGGGCCAGAGGGCAAGCTCAACCTCCGCGCACAAAATCTGAAAACATTTACCCAGATCGCCGAGGGCGTGGACGAAGATACTTGGGCTCACCATCTCCGCCAGTCGGATTATTCGACGTGGCTGCGCGATGCGGTGAAGGATACGGCCGTCGCGGAGGAAGTCGCAAGGGTCGAAAAAAACCGCCAGCTATCGCCGTCCGAAAGCCGTGAACAAATTCTGGACGCCATCCGCAAACACTACACGGCTCCCGCTTAAGCCGTGCTCTCTAACCGAGCGCCCTCTGCAATGCTTCTCTAAGCGATTGCTGTTTCTCCGGGCTCAGCTTTTTTGTCTGCTCGGTCAGATAGAAGACGTCGATCGCTTTTTGCCCTTCCGTGTCGATCAACGCCACTTCGATGTTGCATCCCAGGCGCGCCAGTGTCGAACCGATGTCGTACAGCAATCCCGGGCGGTCTTGCGCCACGATTTCCAGCAGCGTGCTGTGTTCGGACGAGCTGTCATCAAAACCCGTGCGCGTCTCGACGGCAACCTTTGGCGGCCGTGCCCGGCTCGCACTTTCACGCCCGCTCAAAAGCAGCTCAAGCGGAGCTTTTCCATTCACCACATCTGTAAGGCTGTGAAGGAATCTCTCGATTTCGCTGGGATTCAGTTCGAGGGTGCGGTGCAAATCCGAAAAATGAAACGTATCCAGGACGTTTCCCGCGGCGTTGGCAAACGCGTCCGCCTTGATGATATTCATTCCCCATCCGGCCAGAGCGCCGGAAATGGTGGCGAACAAAGCAGGCCGATCGACGGTCAGAAGCGTAAGAGAAAATGCGTGCTTGTGCCCGTGTAGCTCCGTCTGAACGGGTTGCGCGCCGAGTTTCTGGTATAACGCGAAATGCGCGGCAATTTCCGATGCCGAATGCACCGCCAGATAACGCCGCGGAAATCCTTCGAGGAAGCGCTCGATTTCTTCGATGCTCGCACCAGCAGTTTGCGCGCGCACCTGCTCCAAAAGCGAGCGTTCGTCGTGTGCGTGCAAGCGATCCGTATCCAGGGTGCGGCTGAAATGATTAGAAGTTGCAACGTAGAGCTGCCACAACATCTCGGCCTTCCATGGCGTCAGCGCTTCCGGATTTACCGCATGGATGTCCGCGTAAGTCAGCAAGCAAAGCCTTTGCAGCCGCTCTTGATTTCCCACGATCGCGGCAAACGCCGAGACGGTGGCAGGATCGAAAATATCTCGCCGTTGCACCGTAGCGGACATATCCAAATGGTGCTCGATCAAGAACCGAACTTCATCTTTTTCGCCTGCCGATAATGCGAGGCGCGTGGCCGCACTCTCCATAGCCTCGAGGCTCCCAGTCACATGGTTTTCGACGGCCATGCCTTTGCCGATATCGTGCAGCAGCAGAGCCAGAATCAACAAATCACGGCGCTCCGCGGTCTTCCAGAGGTCCTTGAAATGCGCGCCGCGAGCATCCGCCGACTCGGTCAATTCCTGCAAATGTTCGATCGTGCGCAACGTGTGCTCGTCCACCGTGTAGCGGTGATAGAAATCGCGAACGACCAAGGAATCGATCCGGCTGAACTCCGGCAGGATTTCCGTCAGCAATCCCAACCGCTGCAGCGGCCGCAAGGCCACACCCGGATAGTCGGCGCCGAGAATGTCTCGTAATGTGGCCCAACTCACGGCCGCATTTTTCACCGGCAGTTCCGGATGCATCATGATGTAGGCGATACCGCGTTCACTGCGCCGGCTCAGCGGCACGCCAGCTCGGGCAGCTTCGAGGAAAAGAGAGAATAGGACGGCGCGGTCGCAGAGCTCTTTGGCGTCAAGTAACTCGAAAAATCCGCCGCGCACCGCAAACGGCTTTCCGTTTCCTGGCTCAGATTTTGCGGCACGTGCCCCACGAAAGAAACGCTGCCGCAAACTTTGGGGCGTGGCAGCCTTTTGCTCCAGATAGCGCAGCAACTGGCGGTTCAGTGTGCGCGCGTGCCGAAAATAGAGCCGCATCCACTCCGCGGCGTCGCGCGGCAATCCGTCGGTAACACCCAAGGAACGCTCCGCGGCGGCCGCTTGCAACTCATAGGTCAGCGTATTGTCGTTGCGTGTATTCCTATAATGCAGAAAACAGCGAATGGCGGCTAGAAAATCGACGGCGCCGGAGGCCGACTCTTCTTCGGCCGCGCTGCTGCTCAGCGGCTCCCGCCTCTCTCCGCCAATTTGGCGCAGCCACACGGCTGCCTGATAGTCGCGCAATCCGCCGGGCGAATCCTTCACGTTGGGTTCGAGATGAAAAATGGTGTTGCCGTAGCGCGTGAGCCGCTCCTTCGTTAGTTTGTGGAGCTGCGCCAACAAAAAAGGCCGCGCGGCTTTCTCCGAACCCGGCAGGACGCGCTTGTCGAGCTTTTCGAATAGTTCCGCGTCGCCCGCCAGAAAACGGCGGTCCAGCAATGCCAAATGAAACTCCGCGTTGTCCTCTTCAATTCGCTTGCATTCTTCCACCGTGCGCCCCGCGGAGCTCACGCGAAAACCCAGATCCCACAACGTGCGCGCAAAATCCGCGATCAGCGGGCGGAACTCTTCCTCAGCCTTGTCGCTGCCAAAAAGAAAGAGGATGTCGAGGTCCGAATAAGGAAACAGGAGTTTGCGTCCATACCCGCCGAGCGCCAGCAGGCACAAACCCGAGGCGGGCGTGTTGTGTACGCGCAGCACTTCCCCAAAAATTTGCCGGATGTTGTTGTCGGCCAGCTCACACAATGCGCGTAGCGTCTCGCGCGCACCCGCACCCGCCTCGAATTGTTCGCGAATAAGCTGTCGCTCGTCGTCGGCTTTCGGGCCGAGTACGGATAAAGGTGTAAGGGAACTTTGCATGTTTCGATCAGGTTGGCTTTCCGGATGGAGACCGGGGCGAGCTGCGGTCGTCACTTCGTTTTAGAGCGCGTTTTCGCCGCGCTCCTCATTGCGGATCCGGATGGCTTCTTCAACCCGCGATAAGAATATCTTACCGTCACCAATCTTTCCTGTCTTGGCCGTCTTTAAAATCGTGTCTACAACCGTATTTACAAGCTTGTCGGGCAGCACCATCTCCAGCTTGATTTTTGGGAGCAGGTCCACGGTATATTCGCGGCCTCGATACACCTCGGTGTGACCCTTTTGCCGGCCATGGCCCCGCACTTCCGTTACCGTCATCCCTTCGATGCCGGCTTCGCGTAGCGCGTCCTTGACCGACTCGAATCGCGAGGGCTGAATGATTGCTTCAAGTTTCATCATGGAAAGTTGCTCTCCCGCCGCGAGAAAATGCACTTCTCATTCCACCTACTGTCATGACTCTAGGTTGTATGCCTCTTCGCCGTGCTGCGTGATGTCCAGCCCCTTGATCTCATCATCTTCTGTAACGCGCAGGCCGGTTATCAAATCCACGATTTTCAGCAGCACGAGCGTTCCCACGAATGCAAACCCCCACGCGATCAATATACCCACAAGCTGGTTGCCGACTTGTCCCCAATGTCCATCGATGCCGCCAACCGCTTTCCCGGAACCAAAAATCGGGTTCACCACTCGCGAAGCGAACACGCCCGTCAGCAGTGCGCCTATCGTTCCTCCCACGCCGTGGACACCAAAGGCGTCGAGCGCGTCATCATACCCGAAGATTGCTTTGACGCGGGTTACCATCCAGTAGCAGAACGCGCCGGCCACCAGCCCAATTCCCAATGCTGGCATCGGCGCCACAAATCCCGCTGCCGGAGTGATGGCCACAAGCCCCGCCACGGCGCCCGAGATCCCACCCAGTGCGCTCGCGCGTCCATTCTTGATCCATTCCGCCGCGCTCCAACTCAGCGCCGCAGCGGCGGCCGCGAAATGCGTCGCTACGAACGCGCTCGTCGCCAACGGGCTCGCGGCCAGCGCGCTGCCGGCGTTAAAGCCAAACCATCCGACCCATAGCAAGCATGCGCCGATAAAACTTAGCACTAAGCTATGCGGTGGCATCGGCTGCCTAGGGAATCCGGTTCGCTTGCCCAGGTACAGCGCACACACCAATGCCGATACTCCGGAGCTGATGTGCACGACCGTCCCTCCCGCGAAATCCAGCGTTGGAAATTTTCCACCCAGCGCGGCATTGAGCAGCCCGCCCTTTCCCCAGACCATGTGTGCCAGCGGCGCATACACCACCAAAAACCACAACGTCAGAAATAGCACAGTGCCGCTGAATTTCATGCGCTCCGCCGTCGCTCCGGTGATCAGCGCCGGCGTGATGATGGCGAACATGAGTTGGTACACCATGAAGGTCATCTGCGGAATTGTTCCTGCGTAATCGGCGTTCGGCTCCGCGCCTACACCGCGCAAAAACGCATGCTCAAATCCACCGATCACCGGACCGTTACCGCCAAAGCATAGGCTATAGCCCACAAGCGCCCACATGACGGTGATCACCGCCATGAGCATGAAGCTTTGCATCATTATTGCCAGCGTGTTTTTGCGCCGCACAAGACCGCCGTAAAAAAGGGCCAGCCCCGGGCCCGTCATCGTCAGCACCAGCGCGGCGCTCACCAGCATCCAGGCGTTGTCTGCAGACGACTGTGCCGCGGCTACGCGCTGATCCAACTCCACTAGTTTGTCGTTTATTGGATTGGCAGCCAGCGTGACCGAGGGGGAGCTTTGCGAGGAGGCCGCCGCGGCGGGAGAACTTTGCTGCGCGTGAAGCGGTATGGCTGGGTTCATCATGGCCAAAAGCAAACAACACTTCCACACCATGTGCCTCATATTCTTCTATTCCCCCTGCGCACGAGATGACAGCTTAGCGGCCAGCCTACACAGCCGCTCCCGATTCACTCGCCAGAGATCTTTTCTTGGAACCAGGGAATTCGACGCGCCCGATTATACGCGCCTCTCTTAGAAATGTTTATGCCTACAATGCAAAATTGTCTTGCGGCATTATCCAAAACCCGCCAGCGGTCGTATAATCCCGTTTACGCTCTGGCGCTTGTTCTATCTCGCGAGGGCTCTACGAAAAGGCTCTAAGAGAACGTTGATGACCGAGCACCTACCCATGGAGATTTCCGTTCGACGCCAAGACGGCATTGACTTTCTGGCCGTCCGCGGCCGCCTGACGATCGGCGAGCCCAGCGAACAACTGAACGAGGCGCTGCAATCCATCGTGAAGAACGGTGGCCGCAAAGTCGTCATTAACCTGAATGGCGTTCCCCAGATCGATAGCTCCGGCATCTCGTCGCTGGTGCGCATCTCCATTCAGCTCGCCAAAGAAGGCGGAGCCGTCCATCTTGTCTGCGGCGCGGGACGTGTGCGGGACGCCCTTACGGTCACGCGCCTCGTTGAAGCCATCCCGACCTACGAATCCGACTCCGCCGCCGTCTCTCACTTCGATTCCACAGAGACGCAGAAAAAACTCTAGCTTCTCCCCTTCTCAGCGATTCAACTCTGTGATAGTCTCCGCCGCAATCGCCCCATGTCGGCACATCGTTCAACACGTTGTGCTGTGGGTCGCGCATCACTCGTTCTCATGTGGATGGCCTCGGCGTTTTCCGCGCGAGGCCCAGCGCAAGAACTTTTATCTGCTGCGACCGAACAGCCGCCCCCGGCAATCGCCGCTTTAGCCGAGCGCCTCGGTGTCCAACTTCTCGCGGCACACAAAAAGAAACCTTTCATTCTGGATTTGACTCTTCCCAACGCTCTGCCCTGCCCACTCGGCGCGTGGCTCGCGGATAGGATTTCCGAATCGCTTGCGCAATCGCATCCTGAGTTGGACGTTGTTGCGCGTGATCGCTGGAGTTCTGCGCACGCCCCGGCGGAATTCGCCCACGATCGCAATCAGGAATACGTTCAAGACGAGCAACGGGCACAATCATTAGGCGCCGAAGTTTTGGTCCAGGGAAACTTTGCGGCGATCCCGGGCGGCATCGGCATCACGCTGATGGCCGGCGACCGCCTCGCTGGAGGAGAATCCCGCTTCGAAGCATTGGCGGAAATTCCCCTCACGTCAGAAATGCAGGCCATTCTGATCAGCCCCGTGCCGCAGCGGGTAGCGCTGGATGGAGTGCTTAAGGCCAGCATGGCGGGCATCGGCTCTCCCCTTTGCGAAGTCTGCCCCCCGCCGGAATACACCTATGTGGCCAAAGCCAGGAAATTGCGCGGGGTGGTAATTGCGCAAGTCTGGGTCGGTGCGGATGGGGCCGCGGAGAACGTGAAAATCGTGCGCACGCCGAATCCAGCTCTTGCCAACGCTGCGATCCGGACGGTGCACAACTGGCGCTTCAAACCAGCTCACGATGCTAAGGGAGATTCCGTTCCGGTAGTCGTTGACGTTGCCGTAACGTTCCGGCTCGACGTTATACCGACGGCGCCCGTGTCGGTCGCATCCACTAGTTCAGCCGGCGCAGTGGCGGCGCAAAAGGCGAGGGGCAAGAAATTTTAGCGGCTACCCGCTCTTCTTCAGTTCGGCAAGGACCAGCTTCGCCACTTCTCGCAGGGTCTCAAACACGCCTTGGCCTGTTACGGCTACCGCTTCCAGCACCGGCTCGCCCTTCTTCTGCAATTGTTTTGTGAGTTCCGGCACGGCCATAGCATTGGGCAAATCGCGCTTGTTCAATTGCAGCACGTAAGGGATGCTCTCGAATTTCAGGTTGTGCTCTTTTAGATGCTCCTGGAGATTTTCCATTGTCTCGAAATTCGCATCGAGCCGCTCCTCCTGCGAATCGGCCACAAAAATAACGCCGTCCGCACCTTTGAGTATCAGCTTGCGGCTGGCTTCGTAAAAAACCTGGCCAGGCACTGTGTATAAATGAAAGCGGGTCTTGAAACCGCGCACGGTTCCTAAGTCGAGAGGAAGAAAGTCAAAGAAGAGGGTACGATCGGTTTCCGTCGCTAGCGAAACCATCTTGCCCTTTTGATTTTGCCCGGTGTGATCGTAGATCCACTGCAGGTTGGCGGTCTTTCCGCCCAGACCTGGACCGTAGTACACCAGCTTGCAGTTAATTTCGCGCGCAGGAAAATTGATGAAAGGCACGTGTCGTTGGTCCGAACCCGGTCAGAAACTTATAGCACACGCGCCGAGGGCAGGCCAGCATCTCGCCAGCGGTGTCGCGTGTTCCGTACTCGCTTCTATTTTCCGCGAAATCTCGCTGGCGCAGGTAACCCTTTTCAGTCCCTTGCGATGAGGAGGTGACGTTATCGTCATCGCGCCTTCCGGCCTGTCGTTGACGTGCGAAACCTGCTCTGCTACATTCGCGCCATGGCAAAAGCGCACAAGCCCTCTGCGGGCTCATCCGGCCGGGCCAAAGCATCCAGCTCGTCTCCATCTAAGGCACTGAAAAAAAAGAACTTAGCTCCCGCTCACCCGCCCCAGCGCGGCGGAGTCGAACTAGTTGACCCCCGCGTGCAGGCCCAGCTCAAACTCTACGACGAAGCTCTTGCCCTCTTTCATCAGCAAAAATTCTCTCGTGCCAAGCAGGAGCTGGAAAAGGTTCTCGAAGGCCCCAGCAAAGAGCTGTCGGATCGTGCGCGCATGCACATCAAAATAGCTGAGCAGCGCATGAAGCCCGCCGCTGAGCAAAATCCGCGCACTGCCGATGAGCATTATCAGCGCGGTGTGACCATGATGAATGTTGGCCGATGGGACGACGCTCGCGAAAGCCTCGATAAGGCGCGCAAGGCCGCTCCGAAAGCCGACTACATTCATTACGCTCTCGCAGCGCTGGATTGCCTCACCGGCGAGGCCGATTCCGCAATGAAGAACCTGAAGGTCGCCATCGAGCTCCGTCCGGAAAATCGCTATCATGCGCGAAATGACGAGGACTTCGCGTTCCTTCAAGAAGACCCGCGTTTCACCGAACTGCTTTATCCCGAGAAAGACGGCACGGCTGGCTGATTCCAATCTCAGTCAATTTCCCTGCATAATAGGTCCTTGCTCCGCTCCCCTGTGCTCTCTGGATTGAATTCTTGTCCTAAACACTAGGCGCCGTTTGCTGTGAAGAAACGCACTTCCAATTCGAAGCGCAACTTGCGCGGCCTCAATGTGGTTGCATTAGGCGGCGGAACGGGACTATCGACCCTCTTGCGAGGACTGAAGGAATATGTCACGCGCCGCCGAGACGATCCTGCGGACCGGCAAAGACCGGTTAGCGATCTCACCGCCATCGTGACCGTCACGGACGACGGCGGGAGCTCCGGCAGGATTCGTCGTGAGAACCGCATTCTTCCGCCTGGCGATATTCGCAACTGTATGGTCGCGCTATCGCAAGATGAAGCTTTGCTTGGCCGCCTCTTTCAATACCGATTCCACGCCGGCCGCGGACTCATCGGCCATAATTTCGGCAATCTTTTTCTCGCCGCGCTAACCCACGTCACCGGCGATTTCGCCGAAGCCGTCCGCGTCAGCAGCAAAGTCCTGGCCATTCGGGGACGCATTTTCCCGTCTACCGTTTCCAATGTCTCTCTCGTCGCCACTCTCGAAGGCGGCCGCAAAGTGCACGGCGAAACGCGTATTACTGCCAGCCGAAAACCAATTGCGCGGCTTACGCTCTTGCCTCGCAGCGTTCGCCCGTTGCCCAAAGCCGTGGAAGCCATTCAACAAGCGGACCTGATCCTGCTGGGCCCAGGTTCCCTCTACACCAGTATTCTCCCCAACTTACTCATTCCAGAGATCGCCAATGCCATCGCCCGGTCCAAAGCGCCGCGCGTCTACATTGCCAACCTGATGACTCAGCCCGGCGAAACCTCCGGCTACGCCCTGGCCGATCACCTCCGCGCCATTCAGCGCCATACTCCGCGCCGGGTTATCGACTGGGTGGTAGCCAATCGCCAACCCGTCTCTCCCGACGTCGCCAAGCGCTACCGCGCACAAGGCGCCGAGCCCGTCGTGATCGACATCCGCGACCTGCAAAAGCTCGGCTATCGCGTTGTGCTCGACAACCTGCTCGAAGAGCACGGCGTCATCCGGCATAATCCAGCTCGCCTCGCACGCCTACTGCTGGAAGAATTTCTCTCCAAGAACCATCACTCGCGAAATTGAGCAGATCCCGTTTGCGGGTTTGTCTTGGAATAGAATCGTGGGCCGCGCCTTAAAGCACGGCGCCATTCAACTCGAATCGGATTCCCAGTAGCAGAAATACCTAAAACGCCCACCTCATCAGCAATCCGCCCGTCGTATATCCAGCTCCCACTGCCGCGAGCAGGACCAAGTCCCCCTTGTGCAGTCGGCCTTCCTCCACTGCGTCACGTAAACCCAGCGGAATTGTGCCTCCTGTCGTGTTCCCGTACTTATCGATATTCACCATTATCTTGGAATCTTCCACGCCCAAGCGCTCTTGCATCGCACGAATGATTCGCAAATTCGCCTGATGCGGCACTACGAGCGCCAGATCGTCACTGGTGAATCCGTTGCGCTCCAAAAGACATCCCGCCAGCTCCGCCATCCGGCGCACCGCATATTTGAATACCTGGGAACCCTCCTGATGTACCACGTGCATGTTCTTTTCGATTGTTTCCTGCGTGGAAGGATGCAGCGATCCGCCGCCCGGCATGTACAAGTATTGACCACCCGAGCCGTCCACATCATGCGAGAAATCCAAAATGCCTTCGCCGTCTTTCG
>Ga0209526_10003036_pt1 | contig 11392 bp, 8 predicted proteins | sample JacPinW_OM2H0_M1_FD_188566 | JGI IMG/M metagenome (GOLD analysis project Ga0209526, IMG submission 188566) | Forest soil microbial communities from Algoma, Ontario, Canada - Jack Pine, Ontario site 1_JW_OM2H0_M1 (SPAdes) (version 2) | ecosystem: Environmental > Terrestrial > Soil > Boreal...
CCCGCCGCGCCTGCGCCGCAGCCCGCGCTCGCCGGTGACATCGCACACTACGCAGGCGATCCGGTGGCGTTCGTGGTGGCGGAGACGCTGCATCAGGCCAAGGATGCGGCCGAGGCGATCGAGATCGACTACGAAGCGCTGCCCGCGGTCGCAAGCGTCGAGGACGCGGTGAAGACCGGAGCGCCCACGGCGCACGAGGCCTATCCGAACAATCAGAGCTATCTGTTCGAGGTCGGCGACAAGGCCGCGGTCGAACGCGCGTTGGCGGGCGCCGCCCACGTGGTCAAGCATCGCATGGTGATCAACCGGATCACCACCAACGCAATGGAGCCGCGCGGCTGCCTCGCCGAGTTCGATCAGCGCGACGGCCGCTACACCTTGCGGTGCACGGTGCAAGGCCCGCACGTTATCCGCCGCGCGCTTGCGAGCGAAGTGCTCAAAGTCCCGGAAACCCAGGTGCGAATTATTTCGGAGAATGTCGGCGGCGGCTTCGGCATGAAGGGCGCGCTCTACAACGAGTATATTCTCTGCGTCGTCGCTTCGAAGCTCATCGGCCAGCCGGTGAAATGGGTATCGGAACGCAGCGAAGGACTTCTGTCCGACGAGCAGGCGCGCGACAACGTGACTGAGGCCGAGCTTGCGCTCGACAAGAACGCAAAGATCCTCGGCCTGCGTGTCAAAACCCTTGCCAACATCGGCGCCTACTACCACTCGGATCGCGCCGGCGGGCCGCCGACCGTCAACACTGGTGTGCTGGCCGGCACCTATTTGCTTCCGGCCGCCCACGTCGAGGTGACTGGTGTTCTGACCAACACCATGCTGACCGGCCCTTATCGCGGCGCTGGGCGACCGGAAGCCGCCTACGTGATCGAGACCATGGTCGATCTCGCAGCCCGCGAGCTTGGCCTGGAACCGGCCGAGCTGCGCCGGCGTAACACCATTCCGGCGAGCGCGATGCCGTACAAGACCGCGCTGGTCTACACCTACGACTGCGGCGATTTCGGTAAGAATCTGGAGGACTGCCTGATCAAGGCCGACTACGCAGGCTTTCCGGCGCGTTATCAGGATTCGGCGCGGCGCGGCAAACTACGCGGCATTGGCATTTCCAACACGGTCGAAGCGTCCAATGCCGGCCTGATCGAGCACGCGGAAATTCGCTTCAATCCGACCGGTACGGTCACCATCCTGGTTGGCTCGCATGACCACGGCCAGGGCCATCAGACCGCCTGGCGCCAGATCATCGCGACCAAGCTCGGCATCGGTCCCGACAAGGTCGGGTTCAAATGGGGCGACACCGATGCGCTCGCAATCGGCACCGGCACATTCGGTTCGCGTTCGGCTGTGTCGTGCGGCACTGCGCTCGTCACCGCGGCGCAAAAAATCGTCGCCAAAGGCACCAAGATCGCCGCCCACCTGATGGAAGCCGCCGAGCACGACATCGTGTTCGACGGCGGCCGCTTCACCGTCGCCGGCACCGACAAATCCGTCGGCATCCACGAGCTCGCGCGCGACTCGTTCATCCCGGCCAAGATCCCCAAGGGCATGGAGCCCGGCCTCATCGAATCCAGCACGTTCGACGGCGGCCAACGCACCTATCCGAACGGCTGCCACATCAGCGAAGTTGAGATCGACGAGGCGACCGGCGAGATCGAGCTTATGCGTTATACGGCCGTCGACGACGTCGGCCACATGATCAACCCATTGTTGGTGGAAGGTCAGCTGCACGGCGGCATCGCCCAGGGAGTCGGCCAAGCCTTGTTCGAGAATATCTCTTATGATGCATCAGGACAGTTGTTGTCGGGATCGTTTATGGACTATGCGATGCCGCGCGCCGACGATTTTTGCGACTTCGAGCTTGGCGAGAACGAGGTTCCGACCAAGACCAATCCGCTCGGGGTCAAGGGTGCGGGCGAATCTGGTACAGTTGGCGCATTGTCGTCGGTCATGAATGCGATCAACGATGCGATGGCGCGCATCGGCGCGTCCTACGTGCAGATGCCGGCCACACCCGAAAAACTGTGGCATGCAATCGAGGCTGCGAAAAACGGCAACGGCAAGATCGCCTAGTTAAGAGGAGATTGGGCCAGCCAATGATGGTCGCGACCCGTTTCGCATTGATCGTTTGCCTGGTGTGCGCCGTTCCCGCGGCAGCGCACGCTGTGCAGTGCCAGGCGCCGGCCGGCTTCGACGCGTGGCTCGCGAGCTTCAAACAGGAGGCCGCGGCGCAAGGCATTTCACAGCGCACGATCACGACGGCGCTTGCCGGCGTCACCTATGATCCCAACGTCGTCGCGCGCGATCGCAAGCAGGGCGTGTTCAACCAAAGCTTCGAGGAGTTTTCCGGCCGCATGGTGCCGCCGCGGCTCAACCGAGGCGCCAACATGCTGCGGCAATACGCCGGCACGCTGACCCGCATCGAGCAGCAGTTCGGTGTGCCGGGTTCTGTTCTGATCGCTATCTGGGGCCTAGAGACCGACTACGGGTCCAATGTCGGCAAGTTCGCGACCATCCGCTCGCTGGCGTCGCTCGCCTTTGATTGCCGCCGCACCGACATGTTCCAGGCCGAGCTGATGGATGCGCTGCGCATCGTCGAACGCGGGGATCTCACGCCAGCCGAGATGCACGGAGCCTGGGCGGGCGAAATCGGCCAGACCCAGTTCATGCCGTCGTCCTACATCAAATATGCGATCGACTACGACGGCAACGGGCGCCGTGACCTGATCCGCAGCCCGGTGGACGTGCTGGCGTCGACCGCCAACTATCTGCGCAGCTACGGTTGGCAGCGCGGCCAACCATGGGGACCCGGCAGCCCCAACTTCGACGTGCTGCTGCAGTGGAACAAGAGCCAGATCTATTCGCGCACGGTTGCCTATTTCGCGCAACGCCTGGACCAGATGGTGCAGTGAGCAGACGGTTTGTAGGGTGGGTTTCGCTGCGCTCAACCCATCCTACGGTCGGTCCTTCTTCACAATGTCAAACAGCCCGCGAGAGCCAACGCTCCGCAATCCCGGTAAGCCAGGCGCCGGGCCGCCCTTTTCTCTCTTTTTTCCGTTTCCCCTAAGGGGGCGGACCGGTTACAAGCCGGACCCGCAGGCACCGCATTATATCTTTTATTTTGGGATATTCAATAGTTTTAATTATTATTATTATTGAGCACAAACGCAGTTCGCACCCACCGCCGATGCCGCCGCTCGTCAACCGTGCCCAGAATTAAAAAACGCCGAGTGCGGAAGATCGGTCGTCTTACGAGTCCAGGAATTTCGCCACCAGCGGCTTGAGGACGTCCAGCCGCTCGACCTGCGGCACGTGACCGCAATCCTTGATGATCTCGATTCGCGCGTTGGCAATGCGGTCAGCGAACTCCTTGGCGTAGACCGAGGAGATAAGGGCATCGTCCTCGCCCCAGACGATCATGGTCGGTGCCGTGACGCGGTGCAGTCGCTTCTTCAATCCCTTGTCCGGAATCGGCCAGACAAACTTCCCGGTTGCGCCGAGCGCCCAGATCAAGTCGGCGACGATGACCGCAACCTGCTTCGGATCGCTCGGCATCTGGAGCGCGGCTTGCACGGCCGGCGCGTCGAGGTGCTTGTAGAGCGTTGCGACCAATTGCTCGGGCGGCATCAACATGTATGGCGCAACCGGCGCGTCCTCGCGCCACAACCCGATCGGATCGAGCAGAATCATCTTGCTGATTCGCTCAGGCCGATGTGCCGCAAGTTCGCAAGCCATCATGCCGCCGAACGACGTGCCGACGACCGGCACCGAGGTCAGTTCGAGCGCATCGAGAATTTCGTCATAGATCAGGATGAGGTCCCACAGGCTCTCGACCGCGTAAATCGATTCGCGAACCGTTTCGCCGGTGCCCGGATGGTGCGGGGCGTAGACGGTATGGCGCTCACACAAGCCCTCGATGAAAGGGTCCCAGAGCGGGCCGCCCGCGGGATGAAGATAAAGCAAGGGTGGCCCGCTGCCCCCGACCTTCACCTTCGCCTCGAAATTGCAGTGTCTTATCGGGATTGTCCTCGTGGCGGGGCTAGCCATGTCAGATCCTCGTTACTCGACGGGATGAGCTTGCGGTGAATGCGCGACCCCAGCGTGGATCGCGCGTCGCGCGGGACCGGCTCAGGCAGAGGCCATCTCGCGTTGCCGCGAGTGCCGCTTGCGCAACCGCTTTGGCCACCAATGGTTCTCCCAGGGCTGGTCTTCCCAGAGGTTCTGCAGGTGCGGAAGAACCTCGCGCCCGAACAGCTCGATATTCTTCTTCGCCTGCGCATGCGGCATCGACCCGAACTGCAGCGCCACCATCAGATGGCCGACGTTGAGACGCTTGGCCATGGCCTCGAGCTTCTCGCGAACCGTCGCCGGGCTGCCGATGACCACGAACTCCTTCTCGATCATGTCCTTGGCCTTCAGCGGCTTCAACTCGATGGAGAGGTCGCCATATTGCAAGAGCTCTTTTCCCGACATCAAAATGTTCAAGAGACTTTTGTAATCGGCATTGCCGGGCGGAGAGATGTAACCGGTCGGCAGGTGCAGGAGCTTGTGATAGAAGTATTCGACATGTTTTCCGTATTCCTCTTCCGCCCTCCGATCGGTCTCAGCCACACCCACGATCTGCAGGAATGACGCGCGGTACGGGTTGGCGTCCTTGCCTTTAGTGGCCGCGCGCGCCCAGAACCGATCCATGACTTGCTCAGCCGATTTGCCGCCGAAGTAGCTGAGGTAGGCATAGGGGAAGTTGCGATCGTGGCAATAATCCCAAGTCGATGAGCTTGCAGCCCCAGGGATCAGAACCGGCGGATGTGGATCCTGAACCGGTCGCGGCCATAGGTTCACCTTCGGCAATTGGAAATACTTTCCGTTCCACGCAAAGAATTCCTTGGCGGTCCAGGCCTTGAGCATCAGGTCGATGCCCTCCCGCCAGCGTTCGCGGTGCTCCATCGGCGTGATGCCGTAGCTGATCGAGACGTCGTTGCCTAAACCGGTCGGCAAGCCCGCGACCAGGCGGCCGCCGCTGATGCAGTCGAGCACCGCGTATTCCTCGGCAATGCGAATAGGCGGCGACGTGGACGAGATGGTTGCCCCGAGTTGCACAAGCGCAACCTGTTCGAATCCCTGATCGCGCGTCATCTTGGCCAAGATTGCGCCGAAAAGGTTTGGGTTGCACATGAACCCATACGGGTTCTGATGATGCTCATTGGTGCCAAGGCCGTCAAAACCAAGCTTGGCCGCCAGCATCAACTCATCCAGTGCCCAGTTGTAACAGTCGGTGACTTTGTCGGCGTTGCCGTATTCCCACCAGGGGGCATCAATCCAAGACGAGGCCAGGCCCTTCGGAGGGAAATCCGCCGGGAGGTCGCGATAAGGCATGAAATGGAACATTGTAACGTTCATGGCGTACCTCCCTTCGGTCCGGCCTACGCGCTTAAGCGCAGTCGCCGATTGACAAGAACCAATGATCGAATTCGGAGGGTGTTCCGCCATCAGGGGAACGTCAAGCGCGCAGTAGAACCGTTACGAACTCGCGGGCGCCGGCAAAGGCCAGTTCTGTCCGAATTCCCGGAACGGATTCTGAGAACGCTCACAGGCTCTGCGTGTGCCCGTATGCATGGATCGCGCCGACACGGAACGGCGCGAACGCGACGCAACCTCGAAGTTGTTTCGAAACCACGCGGCTTCCACCAGCAAGTTGGCGGCAACGCGTTCCGGTCGCGCGACCTGCACGTCGCCCGCGATACTCCACAGAGTATGGACAAGCAGGTTTTCCAGATGCTTCTCGAAGGTCGCATAGCGAACCGGCAGATCGGCCTGCGGGTCGGGCGCCGGCAACGAAAGGCAGGCGATCAGTGCGTGCCGAATGGCGCTGCGCTGAACGACGGAGCCATACTGGAACGCGAGGTCGAATTGGGTCGGCGAAAAGCAATCGCTCAGCATCTTGCCGGAATAGGTGCGGCGGTCGTCCTGGCCGAGGAAGGCCTCAACCAGCTCCGCATCCGTCACCTGCATCGACCTTGCCTCCGCGGCGCCCCCCGCGTGCGACAAGAATGCTCAGCCGGATCTTGCGGGCCTCAACGCCCCCGTTACCGAGCCGCTGCGCACCTTTCGGTATGTCAGCCCTACAATTGTAGCACTGGTGCTATGTGGCTCCCGCGTAGCGCCGTACCAGCGGGAGCGGCACGCTCGAAGTTCCTTGCACTGTTGCGAAAACGAAACACTTGCGACCGTTGCCGAGCCACGTCGGCGATGGTCAAACACGCGCCGTGGCCTGATCCATCAGCGCGATCAGGCCACGCAGCAGATCGATCGGACGCGGCGGACAGCCGCGGATATGGAGATCAACCGGGATCACCTGTTCGACCTTGCCGACGACTGCGTAGCTTCCCTCAAACACGCCGCAGCCGGCCGCGCAGTCGCCGACCGCGACCACCCATTTCGGGTCTGGCGTTGCCGCGTAGGTGCGCTCGAGTGCGACCTTCATGTTGTGCGTCACCGGCCCGGTGACCAGCAGTATATCGGCGTGGCGCGGCGACGCCACGAACCGGATGCCGAAGCGCTCGACGTCGTAGACCGCGTTGTTGAGGGCGTGGATCTCGAGTTCGCAGCCGTTGCAAGAGCCGGCGTCGACTTCGCGAATCGCGATCGAGCGGCCGAACAGCCGCCGCACCCGCTGCTCGAGCGCGCGCCCGACTTCCGCAAGCGCGCCCTCCCCCGCCGCCGGCGCCGCGATGGTCGCCGAACGCGCAAACAGCGATTTCAGCAACAGGGTGCGCATCAGACGTCCTGGCCCGAATAGGAGCAGTTGAACGATTTGTTGCAGAGCGGGAAGTCGGCGACGATGTTGCCTTCGATCGCCGCTTCAAGCAGCGGCCACTGGAACCACGACGGGTCGCGCACATGACAGCGCGCGATCCGTCCGTCGGACGCAAGGCGCAGCCAGACCAGAAGGTCGCCGCGAAACGCCTCGACAACCGCGACGCCTTCGCCCGCATCACTCGCGCCCGCCGCATCGACGCGCACAGGGCCATCGGGCAGCGCCGCCAGCCATCCGCGCAACAACGCCAAGCTGGTCTCAATCTCGTGCACGCGAATCCACAAGCGCGCATCGACGTCGCCCGCTTCCAACACCGGAATTTTAAATGTCCCCTGGCTGTAAGGCGGATAGGCGAGATCGCGGCGCGCGTCGAAATCGCGCCCAGATGCGCGCCCGACATGGCCGCCGGCCGCCCAGCGCGTCACCAACTCGCGCGACACGATGCCGGTGGTGCGTGTGCGGTCGAGCAGCGACGGCGTCGAGTCGTAAAAGCGGACGACTTCGTCAAAGCGCGGCTCGAGCTCATCGAGCAGCGCCAGCAAGGCGCGCGCACCTTCCGCCGCAATGTCGTGCCGCACGCCGCCGGGAAGGATCTCGTCCATCATCAGCCGATGGCCGAACACCTGGTCGCTCACGGCGAGCACGCGCTCGCGAAAGATGCCGCAGTGGCTGTGCAGGAGCGCAAACGCTGCGTCGTTGCAGATCGCGCCGATGTCGCCGAAATGGTTCGCCATCCGCTCGAGCTCGGCCATGACGGCGCGGATTACCTGCGCGCGCGGCGGCGCTTCCACCGCGCGGGCCGCCTCGAGCGCACGCGCGAACGCGAAGCTGAGCGCGACGGTCGAGTCCCCGGAGACGCGCGCAACGACGCGCGCCGCCTTGTCGGAGTCGAGATCTGTGAGGAGCCCGTCGATGCCCTTGTGGACGTATCCGAGGCGCTCCTCGAGCCGCGCTACGGTCTCGCCGTTGGCGGTGAAGCGGAAATGGCCCGGCTCAATAATGCCGGCGTGCACCGGACCGACGGGTATCTGATGCAATCCCTCGCCGTGCACGGACTGAAATGCATAGTCGGCCGGATCCCGAAGCAGCGCCGGTTCCCGCGCGCCGAGCGGCGCGCGCAGCCCCCACGCGCCGTGATCGAGCCAAGGTCGTTCATCGGGCGCACCAGTCGCGGTGTAGCCATAGAGATCCATGATTGCGCGTTCGAGCCGGATCGCGGGCGGATGATATTTGCCGATTGACGGGAATGTGCCGGCCCTGACTGCAAGCGACACCACGGCGGGCGGCTCGGGCGCTGACCGCAGTGCCATGTGCACGGCGCCGGGCTCGCCCCACAGACCGAGCAGATCCCCCTCGCCCTTACCGAGCGATGCACCGATCGCCTCCCAGGCGGCACCGTCGACCTCGTAGCGATTCCACGGCCGGTGGTTGGCGACGGGTGTGAGCGATGAGAGCGTGATCGGCATGTCGCTAACCGAGCAGCGTCGCGACGGATCGAAACCAGCGCACCAGTGGATCCGGCAGCCAGATTCCCATCAGGAACACCAAGGCGAGATGAAGGAAGAGCGGACCATAGGATGCCTTCACCGGACCGGTTGGACCTTTGGGATCGCCGAACACGATGTCGTGCAGGCGCAGCAGCAACGCCCCGAACGAGACCAGGATGCCGAGCATCAGCAGCACGGCAAGCACCGGCATGCGAGCGAAGGTCGAGGAGAGCAAAGTGAACTCGCTGGTGAATACGGCGAACGGCGGAAGGCCCGCAATCGCGATCACCCCGAGCCCAAAGCCGACGGCGAGCACCGGATGGGTTACCGATAGCCCGCCCATGTCGGCGATGCGCTGAGTTCCCTTCACCTGCGCAATGTGGCCGACCGCGAAGAAAATCGCCGATTTGGTAAGCGAATGCGCGGTCATCTGCATCAAGCCGGCGAAGTTCGCCAGCGGGCCGCCGATGCCGAAGGCGCAGACCGCGATGCCCATGTGCTCGATGGACGAATAGGCAAACAGCCGCTTGATGTCGCGCCGCCGGTACAGCATGAACGCGGCGAATACCAGGCTGACGATCCCGAGCGTGATCATGATGGCGCCGACGTCGAGCGTCTCGGGGTTGGCGGCAAGCACCATCTTGAAGCGCAGCAGTGCGTAGAGCGCGACGTTGAGCAGCAACCCCGACAGCACCGCGGAGATCGGCGTCGGTCCTTCCGCGTGCGCGTCGGGCAGCCAGGCGTGGAACGGCGCGAGCCCGATCTTGGTGCCGTACCCGACCAGCAAAAACACGAAGGCGAGCGAGAGAAGCCGCGGGTCAAAACGCGACGCCCCCTTTACCAGCAGGTCCCAGGCCATGGCCGGCAGGCCTTCGCCGAGCAAGTCTTGCGCTGCGAGATAGACCAGCACAGTGCCGAAGAACGCGAGCGCAATGCCGACGCTGCCGAGAATGAAGTATTTCCACGCCGCCTCGATCGCTTCCGGCGTCCGGTAGATGCCGACCATCATCACGGTGGAGAGCGTCGCCACTTCGACCCCGACCCACATCAGGCCGATGTTGTTGGCAAGCAGTGCAACGTTCATGGCGCCGAGCAGCGCCTGGTACATGGCGTGATAAAATCGCAGGAACGCCGGCGTGAGCCGGCCAGTTTCGATTTCGTGGCCGATGGAGCTCGCGCTGAAGATGCTGGTGGTGAACCCGACCAACGTCGTCAACGTGATCAGATAGATGTTGAAATCGTCGACGATGATCAGATCGCTGCGCGTCCGTTCGGAGAACAGCAGCGCAATGCCCGCCGCCAGCGACGCGCCGGACGCGATCACGTTGAGAGCGGCGCCCAGCCGATAGTTGCTGACCAGCGCGAGGATCGGGATTGCGATCGCCGGGATGAGCAGCAGCGCATCGACGGGGAAGATCATAAGTGTTCCCTCCGTTCGCCGCGGAAGCGATCAATGGCGCCGACATCGACGGTGTCGAAGCGCTCGCGAATGCGGAACACGAAAATGCCAAAGACCACGAACGCGATAAGGATCGAGAATGCGACCGATATTTCCACCACCAGCGGCATGCCGCGCGAGCCGGTCGCGGCCAGAACCAGCCCGTTCTCGAGCGACATGAAGCCGACGATCTGCGTCACCGCGTTGGTCCGCGTGATCATCATCAGGAGCCCAAGCAGGATCACCGCCAGCGCAAACGCCAGATCTTCCCGGGTGAGCACGCTGCCTTCGCCCGGCTGCAGCAGCAGGATCGAGAGCGCCACCAGGGCGAGCCCGGTCAGCATGATAGCCCCGGCGCCGATGACGGTTTCAACCTCGCGATGGATGTCGAGCCTGCGCACGATGCGCTCCAGCGCGAACGGAATAATGAGACCTTTGACCACGAGTGCGATCGCCGCCGTCACCATCAGATGCGGTGCGTTCTGCAGGTAGGCCTGCCAGGCCACCGACAGCGCCAGCACGACGGCCTGCAGCGCAAACACCCTGATCACCGCGAGGATGCGGACCTGGTAGAGCAGCAGCAGGCTCAACACCAGCATTCCGCCAGACAAAAGGTGTGCGATATCGAAGCCGAGCGAGCCCATCAGAAACCTCGCGACACGAACAGCAGGAACACGGCGAGCGCAGCCGCCGCGAACGCGCTGCCGAGAAAGATCGGATAGCGAAACACCCGCATCTTGGCGACACTGGTTTCGCCGATCGGTAACAGCACGGCCAACACCAGCATCTTGAGGAGGTAGGCCGCTATGCCGAGCGCAAGCGCACCGGCCGAACGATCGGTCGTTGCAATGCCGAACGGAAAGAACAGGCACGCGATCAGCGAAAAATACAGCACGAGCTTGACGGCCGCGGCTGCTTCGATCATGGCGAGGTGGCGTCCGGAATATTCCAGCACCATGGCCTCGTGCACCATGGTGAGCTCGAGATGCGTCGCCGGATTGTCGATCGGAATGCGCGCGTTCTCCGCTATCGCGACGCAGATCAGCGCCAGCAGCCCAAGCCCGAGAGAGACCCTCAGGCCCACGGGCGAATGGATGAACAGTTCGGCGATGGTCGACAGCTGGGTCGTGCCGGCGACCAGCGCGATCGTGAACACGATCAACAGCATCGCAGGCTCGGCAAGCGATGCGATCAGCATTTCACGCGACGACCCGATCCCGCCGAACGCGGTACCGACGTCCATGCCGGCGAGCGCGAGCGCAAACCTGGCCGTGCCCATGAGCGCCACGATGACGATGAGGTCCGCCGACCAGGAGAACAGCAGGTTGGTGCAGTAGGTCGGGACCAGCGCGGCCGCCACCCAGGTGGTTGCGAACACCACATAGGGCGCGATCCGGTAGACCCACGAGGCGTTATGCGCGAGCACCATCTCCTTGTGCATCAGCTTCCAGATGTCGAGATAGGGCTGCACCAGCGGCGGGCCGATGCGCATCAGCAAGCGCGCCTTGACCTTGCGCGAGACGCCCAGCAGCCGGGCCGCCTCCGTGCGGTTGCCGCCGGTGCGCGTGAGGGCTTCCTTGATGAGCCGCTCTTCGAGCGCGTCGACGTGACGCTGCAGCTCGAGCGAGTCGGCCGCGGCCGCCTCGCGGCGGGGCC
>Ga0209526_10003037_pt1 | contig 11391 bp, 7 predicted proteins | sample JacPinW_OM2H0_M1_FD_188566 | JGI IMG/M metagenome (GOLD analysis project Ga0209526, IMG submission 188566) | Forest soil microbial communities from Algoma, Ontario, Canada - Jack Pine, Ontario site 1_JW_OM2H0_M1 (SPAdes) (version 2) | ecosystem: Environmental > Terrestrial > Soil > Boreal...
GGTGTGGCGGCGCGCGTTGGAATCGAAAGGCGAGATGCGCACCAAACGATGAACGCCGCTCTCGGTCTTCAGCCACCCATAAGCGTCGGGGCCGTTGATCCTGACCGTCGCCGATTTGATCCCGGCCTCCTCGCCGCCGCTTTCTTCGAGCCATTCGGTCTTATAGCCGTGGGCCTCGGCCCAGCGGACATACATCCGCAGCAGCATCTCGGCCCAGTCCTGCGCCTCGGTGCCGCCGGCCCCGGCATGCACTTCGAGATAGCAGTCATTGGCGTCCGCCTCGCCGGAGAGCAGACTTTCGAGCTCGCGCCGCGCCGCTTCCGCGCGCAGCCTTTGGAGCGCAGTTTCGGCATCGGCGACGACGGTCGCCTCGCCCTCGTCCTCACCCATCTCGATCAGCTCGAGGGTGTCGGCGACCTCCCGCTCGATCCGGCGATAACTGCCGATCGCCTGGTCGAGCTTGGTGCGCTCGCGCAGAAGCTTTTGTGCCGCAGCGGGATCATCCCACAGCCGCGGATCCTCCGCGTGGGCGTTCAGCTCTGCGAGGCGGCGATTTGCGGCTTCCCAGTCAAAGATGCCTCCTCAGCAGCGCCAACGACTTGTTGATGTCGTCGGCCGCCGCCTGAATTTCGGCGCGCATGGATTACTCCGCGTTGTCGAATTCGACGTGCTTAATATAGGCCGCCCGTGCCGCTGGCCGGAGCCCCGCGCACCGGCGGCGGCAGTGGTTCGCCGGCCTCCATCCCGCCGGTCGAGGCGATGGGCGTTTCATCCTCGTCAGGCACGTGCTGCAGACCCAAATTTCGGTTGTGGCCGGGCTCGGTCCCGGGCTTGTAAGCCTCGTAGATGGCTGCCTCGCCCGCTCCGGCCGGCAGGCCGGTCGCCGCACTCACCCGGTAGAGCCGCATCCCGGGCGGCGTGCGAAACGCGGTCGCCGGGGCGTCCTTGAGCGCTGCAATCATGAAATCGCGAAAGACCGGGGCTGCGATATGCCCGCCAGTCTCGTCGTCGCCGAGACTGTCCGGATCGTCAAATCCGATGTAGACGCCGGCCGCGAGATCCGGGGTGAATCCGACGAACCACGCGTCGCGCCAGTCGTTGGTGGTCCCCGTCTTGCCGGCGATCGGCTTATCGACGGCCTGCACGACTTTGGCCGTTCCCCGCTCGACCACGCCTTGCAACATCGTCACGATCTGGAAAGCCGAGCCGGGATCGGCCAACTGCTCACGCGTGTCCGGGATGACCGGTACCGGCTGACGGGCCCATTCAACCTCGCTGCAGTCCCGGCACGGGCGCTGATCGGCGCGAAAGATCGTCGCGCCGTTGCGGTCCTGCACCCGATCGATAAAGGTCGGCGTGATTCGCTTACCGCCATTGACCAGCATTGCATAGGCCGCAGTATGCCGCAGCAGGGTCGTCTCGCCCGCGCCCAGCGCCATCGAGTATTCGCGCGGCATATGGTCCATGATGCCGAAGCGCTCGACGGTCTCGGCGATCGATTCCATTCCGATGATCGAGGCGACCCGCGCAGTCACCGCATTGAGCGATTGTTCGAGGGCGACGCGCAGCGGCGTTGGTCCGCGGAACCTCACCTCCTGGCCTCGCTTCGTATAATTGGTGGGCGACCACATCGGCAGCCCCGGGCCTTGGGGGAGCGATATCGGGCCGTCGACGACCAATGTCGATGGGGTGAAGCCGTGATCGAGCGCGGTCAGATAGACGAACGGCTTGATCGAGGAACCCGGTTGGCGTTTGGCTTGGGTCGCGCGGTCGAACTGGCTCGTTGCGAAGCTGAACCCGCCGCTGATCGCCAGCACGCGCCCGGTGTGTGGGTCCATGGCGACAAGGGCGCCCGAGACCTCCGGCACCTGGCACAAGGTGTAGAGGCCGGCGCCCTTGCCGCTGTTCGCCTCGGCGACCGGGTCGACCATCACGACATCGCCCGGCTTGACGACATCGGCTGCGCCGCGCGGATAGGGACCAAATGTGCCATTGTTGTAGCGCGGTCGCGCCCAGCGCATTTCGGAGAACGGAATACGCCCGCTGGCGCCGTTGGCAAAGCCGATAGCCGCGCCGTCCGGCTCGCTGCGGACCACCATCGCGAGGCGCCATCCGACATCGGTCGCGACGCCGGGCACCGGCACCGCGGCGAGATGCGCCGCCCAGTCCCCCTTGGGGTCGATTCGGGCAATGGCGCCGCGCCACCCGCCACGGCTGCGCTCGTAGGCGATCAACCCGGCGCGCAGCGCTCTATCCGAAGCCGCCTGCAGTCGCTCATCAAGGCTGGTGCGCACCGACAGCCCAGCCCCGTACAGAACTTTTTCGCCATAGCGGGCCAGCAAGTCGCGCCTGACCTCCTCGGCGAAATAGGGGGCTCTGACCTCTTCCGCCTCCTGCCGATGGCGAAGCTCGAGGGGCTGAGCTTCGGCTTGCGCTGCCTCGGCCTGGGTGGCTGCTCCGTCTTCGACCATCCTCTCCAGGACCCAATCGCGGCGAGCTTTTGCCGTCTGCGGGAAGCGCGCCGGGCTGTATCGGTTTGGCGCCTTGGGGAGCCCGGCGAGGAACGCAGCCTCGCCGAGCGTCAAATCATCGAGAGATTTGTCGAAATAGGTGAGCGCTGCAGCGGCAACCCCGTAGGCACCAGAGCCGAGATAGATTTCGTTCAGGTAGAGCTCCAGGATGCGCTCCTTCGGCAACGCGGCCTCGATGCGCGTCGCCAGCAGGATCTCCTTGATCTTGCGTTCGATCGAAACCTCGTTCGACAGCAGCATGTTTTTGGCGACTTGCTGTGTGATCGTCGAGGCGCCGACCGGCCGGCGATTGGCGCGGAACCGGCTCACATCGGTGATCGCCGCGCGCAGAATCGAGACGGGGTCGACCCCGTGATGGTTGTAGAAGTTTTTGTCTTCGGCAGACAAAAAGGCGTTGATGACCGGCTTCGGGATCGCCTGAATCGGCACAAAAATCCGCCGCTCGGTTGCGTATTCGGCGAGAAGCCGCCCGTCGCCCGCGTGCACTCGGGTCATGATTGGAGGCTGATAATGCGCAAGCTGCTGGTAATCCGGCAGGTCACGACCGAAATACCAGAGTGTGATCCCGACGAATCCACAGCCCGCGATGGCCAGCAAGACTGCGCAGACAAAGAGAAACCGAAAGATCTTAATCATGTTGCTGCGGTCTGCGACCATCTCCATGCCAGGGTCCGCCAGACCACCGTCATACATGAGCCCGCGCGGCCGGGCCTTCATATGCGCTATTGGCGATACCATTCCAAGCATGTTTTAACGAACGCGTTCGACCCAAGTGGGCGTGGTCGGCCGCGCGGGAGGATCGCCGATCGGGCGACACGCCGATCGGACGAAAGGCCGGTCGGACGAAATGATTGTGGCAGGCTGCTTTACTCTATACAGTAAGGATCGCGAAAAACCGCCGTTCGCCGACCGGGCGCCGCGCCCGGTGGGGCAATGCGACGCAAGCCCGCGGGATCGGCAGCTGCTCGGCTGTCGCCGCGCCGGCTCGCAGCGCCGGGCGATACGGACCGTAGGAACCCGAAGCCGCTAAAAGGCTCCCTGACAAGACCATGGCCGATTTCTCCTCATCGCTTAGTGGAATAGCTTCAGGCGCCGGTGGCTTCCTTGCAGATAGCAGCGCGCCGCCAGCCGATTTTCGCTCGGCTGCGGCAGCGTGCCCCGGAGTTATGCCAGAATGGCAAAACGTATGCTCATCGATGCCACCCACCCGGAAGAGACCCGGGTGGTGGTGCTCAACGGCAATCGACTCGAAGAGTTCGATTTCGAATCATCTACCAAGAAGCAGGTAAAAGGCAATATCTACCTCGCCAAGGTTACTCGCGTTGAACCCTCGCTGCAGGCGGCATTTGTCGATTACGGCAACCATCGGCATGGCTTCCTAGCTTTTAGCGAAATTCATCCCGATTACTACAAGATCCCGGTCGGCGACCGAGAGCCGAACGGCCTCGATTCGGCACACGAGGAAGGCGAAACGCGGGAAGACGAACCCGAAGCCGCGGGCGAAGAGGGAGTTTCCCTAGCAGCGGCCTTGCCAGAGCCGGTTCCTGTCCCGGCCACACCAGACGGCAACGAGGACGAAGGATCAGACGCCTCGAGTCTCGAACCTGCGGACCTGTCGCAGCACCAGGCTGAGGCGGCCGGCGGCGGTGGCGAGCACGCGGCAGAGATGGTTTCCGAAACGCCTCGCCCCGATGATACCCCGGCGGGCGAGACCCCGGCCGAGGTGCCCTGGGAAGCCATGCCCCGGGAGCCGGAGGGAGCTGCGAAAGACGCGATCACACCGGAGCCCGCGGCGTCGTTCGCCTGGGGGGAGTCGGCCTTGCGGGCTGACGTGCCCGGCGATCCCGCGGTCGACGCAACGGACGCGACGACGCCGGAACCCGCTGCGGCAAACGTTGTCCAGATCGCAGCGGCTTTGGCCGGGCCGGACGACGTGGTGGTATCGGCTCTCGAATTTCCGGCTGAGGCGGGGCAGGCGGAGATGTCCGCCGTGGCCGAGCAGAGCACGGCCGCCGCTCGCGCCGAGAGCGAGGGTGAGGCCATCGAGGCGGTCGAGACGCTCGGCGGCGATGAACTGGAAGAAGCGGAGCACCAGCGCTCCCGCACGATACGGCACTATAAGATCCAGGAGGTGATCAAGCGGCGGCAGATCATGCTCGTCCAGGTCACCAAGGAAGAGCGCGGCACCAAGGGCGCCGCCCTGACAACCTACCTTTCACTTGCCGGTCGCTATTGCGTGCTGATGCCGAACACGGCGCGCGGTGGCGGGGTATCGCGCAAGATCACCAGCATCGCCGACCGCCGCCGCCTAAAGGACATCCTAGAGGAGCTGGAAATTCCCGAAGGCATGGGGGTTATCGTACGCACCGCCGGCGCCGAACGCTCGAAGGCCGAGATCAAGCGGGATTATGAATACTTGCTGCGCCTGTGGAACGAAATCCGCGATTTGACATTACGCTCGACCGCTCCCGCGTTGATCTATGAAGAGGGCAACCTGATCAAGCGGTCGATCCGCGATCTCTATACGCGCGACATCGACGAGGTCTTGGTCGAAGGCGAAGAAGGCTATCGCACGGCGAAGGCATTCATGAAGATGCTGATGCCGAGCCACGCCAAGCGGGTCCAGCCTTATCGCGATCCTCAGATCGGGCTGTTTCACCGCTTCCAAGTAGAGAGTCAGATCGACGCAATTCATTCGCCGATCGTTCAGTTGCGCTCCGGCGGCTATGTCGTGATCAATCAAACCGAGGCCTTGGTCGCGATCGACGTCAATTCCGGCCGCTCGACGCGGGAACGCAACATCGAGGAAACCGCGGTCCGAACCAACCTCGAAGCGGCCGAGGAGATCGCCCGGCAGCTCAGATTGCGCGACCTGGCAGGCCTGATCGTGATCGATTTCATCGACATGGAGGAGCACCGCAATCAGTCGGCGGTCGAGCGGCGGCTAAAGGAGGCGCTGAAGAACGACCGCGCACGCATCCAGGTCGGCCGGATCAGCGCGTTCGGCTTGTTGGAGATGTCGCGCCAGCGGCTGCGCCCATCGCTCGTCGAGACGTCCACACAGCCTTGCCCCCATTGCGGCGGCACCGGCTCCATTCGTTCGACGGAGTCGACGGCACTCTACGTGTTGCGCTCGATCGAAGAGGAAGGCATGCGGCGGCGGTCCGCCGAGATCTGCGTTTATGTCCCAACCACGGTTGCACTCTACATCCTGAACCAGAAACGCGACTCGCTGGTGCAGCTGGAGGCGCGTTACGCCATACGAGTTTTGGTAGCGCAGGACGATGCGTTGATCCCGCCCGCCTTTAGGCTGGAGCGGTTGCGCGCGTATGCGGCGGCCGAGCCCGCGGCTTTACCAGCTGCGCCTCTCACCCAATCCTTGGTCCCGGACGAAGAAGAGGAGGAAATTGACGAGACCGCGGAAGCTTCCGATGTGGAGGAGCAGGAGAGCAGTGAGGGGCACGCCCGCAGCCGCCGTCGCAGGCGGCGGCGGCGGCGTAACGAAGAAGAACCCGCCTCGCAGTCTGCGGCGCCCACGGCGCAGACCGGCGACGAAGCAGCGGAGGACGAGGCCGATCTCGGCGGCGAGAGCAGTCGACGCGAAGGCGACGAAATTGACGGCGACGAGGAGAGTGATGCCGAGCGGCGGCGCCGGCGGCGCGGCCGGCGAGGCGGCAGACGACGCATACGCCGGGAAAACGGCGTGGAACCCGGCTTCGAAGAACCGCGCCCAGCTGTCGATACCGTCGAAATTTTGCCGACTCCCGAGGTCGAAGAAAGCGAGCAGACGCTGGTGGAGGCGCGCGCGAGCTGGCCCGACGATATCGGCGCTGTGGCAATCGAAACGGCGAGCCTGCCGGCTCTTGCCGGCGATGGTCAGGCAAGCAGCGAAAACCTCTCTGCGGCAGGCCAAAGTGAACCGGGCGCAGCGACACCCGCTGAGATGGCCGCGTATGAGGCGCCGCATCATGAGCCGCCGAGGGAGACGCCAGACGGAGAGTGGGAGAGTCGGCCAGAATCGCCGCCCACCGCCGAGGCCGAGCAGGGGGTTCCCTACGCCAGCGAGATGGAACGGGAACTCGAATCGGCATCTGCCGAACCGCAGCAGCCGCATCAGCCGGAGCCGGCGCACCCAGTGGAAACCGTGACCGAAAAGCCGGCAAACCCGCGTCGCGGCTGGTGGCAGCGGCTGATTCAATCTTAGCGCTGGCGGGTCTGCGCGCGACCGCGACCGATAGTCGGCTTGCCCCGCCCTCGCCGTATTTTCAGCATGAAGTGAATCATGCGGGTCCATAGGTCTTGAAGGCGGCGCCGGTGATCTCTGGTATCTTCCGTTCAAGCGCGGCAATCGGCCTCGCGGCGTCCCTCGTCATTGCTCAAGCCGCAGCCGCTGGCGAGAGCATCATCCGCGATACCGAGATCGAGGCCGACATTCGGACCATGGTGACCCCGATCTGGAAGGCAGCGGGGCTCGAGCCGAGCTCACTGCATGTCTATCTCGTCCAGGACAAACAGATCAATTCCTTCGTCGCCGGCGGCCAGAATGAATTCATCAACAGCGGATTGATCATGCGCTCCGAAACTCCGAACCAGCTGATCGGGGTGCTCGCGCATGAGACCGGCCATATTGCCGGGGGGCACCTGACGCGCTTTCAAGAGGCGGCACGCAACGCCAGCATCGAAGGAATCATCGCGATGGTGCTTGCCGCCGCTGCCACAGTCGCCGGCAGAGGCAGCGGTGGCGGCGGGGCCTTGCTCGGCGCCCAAGGTGTCGCGGAACGCGCCTTCATGCAATATTCGATAACCCAGGAGGCCTCCGCCGATCACGCGGCCATGACCTTTTTGGATGCAAGCGGCCAGTCGGCGCGCGGGCTCCTTCAGTTCTTCCAGGTCCTTCAGGGTGAGGAGATGCTCGCCGGGATCCGTGAGGATCCGTATCTGCGCACCCATCCATTGACCGCGCAACGCATCGACTACGTCCGCAACCACGTCGAGCACTCACGCTTCTCGGACGTTCCGGATTCTCAGACCAACATTGACTTATTGAAACGGATAAAGGTCAAGCTCGACGCCTTTGTCTCGCCGCCCTCGTCGACTCTCGCGGCCTATCCCGAGAAGGACCAGTCCGTTCTCGCGCGCTATGCACGGGCAATCGCCTATTACCGGGTGCCAAAGCTGGACAAGGCTCTACCTATCATCGATGGGCTGATCCGGGATTATCCGAACGACCCCTATTATCGCGAGCTCAAGGGGCAGATGCTGTTCGAGAATGGCCGCATCGCCGAAGCAGTCCAGCCTTATGAGGACGCCGTTCGGCTCGCGCCCACCGCGCCGTTGCTGCGAATTTCGCTCGCGCAAGTGTACATCGAATCGAATGATCCGAAGGTGAACAAGCGCGCGATCGCTTATCTCAACGATGCCATGCGCACCGAGGACAAGGAAGCCCAGGGCTGGCACCTGCTGGCGACCGCCTACGGGCGCGACAATCAGATCGGCATGGCCGCGTTGGCATTGGCCGAGGAAGGTCTCGCTGCGGGAAAGAAAAAGGACGCTCAACAGCAGGCCGTTCGGGCGAAGGCGCTATTGCCAAAAAACTCCGCCGGCTACAACCGCGCCGAGAACATCCATCGCGAGGCGGAGCACATGGAGGAGTCGGCGGGCGGCGTCGCGAACTCGCGTTGATCACCTAATCCCCTCTCTAGCCCTTTTCCTACGGGAGTATTCGACGTGATGCCGTATCGCACGCCACTGGTGGCCCTCGCTCTGGTTTGCGGTTTTGTTGTTACTCTGCATTCCGGACCAGCGAGGGCTGCCGAAATGCCAACTGAGCAGCGCGAGGCAATCGAGGGAATTATCCGTGACTATCTGCTCCACAATCCCGACGTTTTGATCGAGGCGCTACACGGGGCCGAAGATAAGCTGAACCGCGAGGCAGATGCCAAAGCGGCAAAAGTTCTGAGCGACCAGCGGCGCGAGATTTTCGACGACCCGGCAACGCCGGTAGGAGGCAACCCGCGGGGCGACGTGACAATTGTCGAGTTCTTCGACTACCGCTGCCCATACTGCAAGCAAGTGCTGCCTTCGCTGCAGGCTTTGCTGAAAGAGGACCAGAAGCTGCGCTTTTTGTACAAGGAAATGCCGGTCCTCGGACCGCAATCAGTCACCGCCGCGCATGCCGCTCTCGCGGCCGAGCGGCAGGGCAAATACGAAGCCTTTCATAACGCAATGATGGCAACCAAAGGTCAGATCACCGACGAAACGGTCTATAAAGTAGCCGGTTCTGTAGGGCTTGATGTCGAGCGGCTGAAGCAGGACATGAGCGCCCCGGAGATCGGGCAGGCTCTCAAAACCAATCTGGCGCTCGCCGACGCGCTCAACATCCGAGGAACCCCTGGTTTTATCGTCGGCAACCACATCGTTCCCGGTGCGATAGACCTGGATGCCCTGCGGAACATGGTCGCCGAGGCGCGAAAGGAATAGCTCGCTACGGCTCGTAATCCGGCTGTTTGCTCGGATGTGCGGCGATAAAGGGTCCGAGCTTCATGCAGTTCTCGTAGACCCGCATCAGCGTCGGATAAGGCCCGAGATCGAGCTGGTAGCGCTCGGCATTGACTACCTGTGGAACAAGGGCGATGTCCGCCAAACCGGGTGAGTCTCCGTGGCAGAACGCGCCGGTCCGGGTGTCCTGAGCGAGCAGCGGCTCGAGAGCCTGAAACCCCGCGGCGATCCAATGATTGTACCACTTTGCGATCGCCGCCTCGTCATGGCCTAGCTCTCGCATCAGGTAACGCAGCACCCGCAGATTGTTGATCGGGTGGATGTCGCAGGCGACGATGTCGGCGAGCGCCCGAACCCGCGCCCGGTCGGCGGGCGGCTTTGGCAGTAACGGCGGTTCGGGTTGGACCTCGTCGAGATATTCCATGATCGCCATGGATTGAATCAGGATCTGCCCGCCGTCTTCGAGCGCCGGCACCAGACCCTGCGGGTTGACGCCGCGATAATCGGGCGTGCTCTGATCGTTGCGTCGCAGGTGGATCGCCGCCGTGTCGTATGACAGCCCTTTCAGGTTGAGGGCGATGCGAACCCTGAACGCCGCAGAAGACCGGAAATAGCTGTACAGCTTCATCATACCATCCGTAACTAGCCGGTTGAGCCCTGCTCGGCAGTATCGGCGCGGAGGCCTCCCGTCATCAAGTTGCACCGACCAGGAGGAGGGACGAACCCGCGTTAGTTCCCGAATCAAACCGCCTTGACCCCAAGTAAGTAAGCGCTTACTACTGCGCCCGATGGCTATGATCAGGTTGGACAGCGACGAGCGGCGCAAAGCAATCGTGGCCGCGGCGGTACCGCTTTTTGCCCGAAGGGGGTTTGCCGGCACGACCACCAAGGAGCTGGCCGAGGCGGCCGGCATATCCGAGGCGCTGCTGTTCAGGCATTTCCCGAGCAAAAGGCATCTTTATGGCGAGATCCTCCAATCCGGCTGCGAAGGCGATCCGGCACTCGAACGACTGGCCGCGCTCGAGCCCTCGACGGCCACCCTAGTCCATATGATTACGTTCATGGTGCGTTACTTTCTGCTCGGCGGCGTCGACCGGGCCGAACTCGACACGCGCCTGCGCTTGTTGCTGCACAGCTTCCTCGAGGACGGGGAATATGCCCGGGAGCTGTTCGACACGATCTTGGAGCGGGTCAACCCGCTCTTTGTCGCTTCGATCGAGGCAGCGGCAGCTGCCGGCGATCTCAAGCCTGAACCGATCGTCTCGGCGAACCGGTTCTGGCTCGGCCATCACGTCGTTGCGATGGTGGCCTTTGTCTTTCTGCCGGGCCGAGCCTCGGTCCCCTATCAAGGGACGGTCTCGGACCTGGTCGACGAGGCGAGCTGGTTCATCCTGCGCGGCATCGGCATGAGGGACGCGGCCATTGCGTCCGCGCTCGCCGCCGCGGCGCAGCACCCGTGCCCGCTGGCACCTGCTTTATAGGGGGGTACGCCTATGGACGGCGAACGCATGGTACCGGCAGAAGGATTGCTGCGCGACCGCGGCAATATCGGACGCGCCACCACACGTAGGCCGAGGACAGTCCTTTGGCTGGTAATCGTCGGGCTGCTATTGGCGGTCGTGCTCGGTGGGCTTTACGGTTTTAACCGATTCCGCGAGCAGGCGATCGCGACGTATTTTGCGAGCAACAAGCCGCCTCCCGCGCAAATCAGCGCTGCCGAGGTCAAGATCGAGGCGGTGCCGCGCTTCGCCGCCGGGATCGGTTCGGTGACTGCCGTCCATCAGGTCACCATAAATCCCGAGGTCGGCGGGCGCGTCACCAAGATCTTCTTCGAGCCGGGAGCCACGGTTAAGGCCGGCGACCCGCTCGTTCAGATCAACGATGCGCCGGAACGCGGCGACCTCGCCAGTTACGAGGCGCAGGCGCGCTGGGCCGAAATCACACACCAGCGCTCCAGCCAGCTCGCCCAGCGCCAGTTTGAGGCGCGGGAAACCGTCGACCAGAAGCAGAGCCAGCTCGAGCAGGCGCGGGCGATGATCATCAAGACCGAGGCGGTGATCGCGCAAAAGCTGATCCGCGCCCCGTTTTCCGGCCAACTCGGCACCAGGCAGATCGAGGTCGGGCAATACCTCACTCCGGGTGCCCGGATCGTCACGTTGACCGATTTGTCGACCCTTTACGTAAACTTCACCCTGCCATCACAGATGCGCCCGCAGATCTCGGTCGGGCAGCGGGTTAATGTCACTGCCGACGCGTTCCCCGGCCGAATTTTCACAGCGGAGATCTCGACAATCGAGCCGCAGATCAGCGCCGATACCCGGACGATGGCGATCCAGGCAACGATGCCGAACCCCGACGACGC
>Ga0209526_10003038_pt1 | contig 11388 bp, 10 predicted proteins | sample JacPinW_OM2H0_M1_FD_188566 | JGI IMG/M metagenome (GOLD analysis project Ga0209526, IMG submission 188566) | Forest soil microbial communities from Algoma, Ontario, Canada - Jack Pine, Ontario site 1_JW_OM2H0_M1 (SPAdes) (version 2) | ecosystem: Environmental > Terrestrial > Soil > Boreal...
GTGAACGGCCTGATGTTGGGCGCCTCCTATGCGCTGGTGGCGATCGGCTACACCCTCATTTTCGGAGTGCTTAACCTGCTCTATTTTGCACAAGGCGAAGTCTTCATGGTCGGCGCCTTCGTCGGCCTCTACCTTGTGCTTTACGCCGGCGCCGGGATTTACGGCGCCATTTTCGGCGCAATGATCATATGCGGGCTCATAGGGGCGGTCGCGGTCTTCGTGGCAGTGCGCCCGGTCAGAAAGGATCGGCCGCTGGCGCCCCTCATCAGCACCATCGGGCTGACCATCATCCTGCAGAACCTGGCGGTCTACATCTTCGGGGGCCAGCAAATGGCGTTCCCGGAGACCATCGAGCAGAGGCTTTATCAACTGGGGCCGGTCACCATCAGCTCGGCGCAACTGGTCATCCTGGGCATTGCGATCGCTTTGATGGTGCTGCTCTGGCTCTTCATCGAGCGCACGAAGATGGGCCGTGCGATTCGCGCGACCGCGGAAAATCATGAGACGGCGGCTCTCCTCGGCGTCGATGTTAATCGAATCGTGCTTATCACTTTCATTATCGGCTCCGGCATTGCCGGTGTCGCCGGCGTGCTCGATGGCATCAAGAACAGCAACATCTCGCCCTTCATGGGCCTCGCCGCAGCAGTCAAGGGTCTTATTGTCATGCTGCTGGGCGGGCTCGGTAACGTGCCCGGCGCGATGATCGCAGGGCTCATGCTGGGCATGATTGAAATCCTCTCAGCCGCTTACATAGGTACGACCCAACGCGATTTTTTCTCCTTTTCGATTCTCATTCTCATTCTTCTCTGGCGGCCGACTGGCCTGTTCGGCACGCGCGTCGCCGAGGAGAGATGACATGTTCGATGGCTTGCTGGACGGTTATACCCAGTCCATTCTGATATTCGCCGGCATCAACGTCATTGCGGCCTATAGTTTTTTTGCGCCGTTCAAGACCGGCCAGGTCTCTATTGGACAAGCGGGCTTCATGGCGGTCGGCGCCTATGCATCGGCTACGCTGACCCGGAAGTTCGGGCTTCCCTTCCTTGTGGCGCTTCCAGTAGGCGGGGTGCTTGCCGGAATAGTCGGCGTGGTGATCGGGTTTCCGGCGCTGCGCATTAAAGGCATTTATCTGCTGCTGCTCACGCTCGGGTTTTCGGAAATTGTCGAGGTGATTGTGCTCAGCTGGGATTACATCGGCGGCGCGCAAGGCTTCCGCCAGATCCCCTTCAACCCGCATACGCTCGACTACGTCCTCGTTCTCATCATTGCGATCGTCGTATTCTTCGGCCGTCTCGAACGCTCAAGCCTTGGACGCGCCATGGATTCCATTCATCAGGACGAGATTGCCGCCGAGGTCATGGGCATCGACGTGGTGCGGATCAAGCTTGTGGCTTTTGGTCTTGGCGCCATGATTGCGGGGATTGCCGGCGCGCTCTATGCGCATCAAGCGACCTATATCGACTCCACCACTTTTAATGTCATGACCTCGGTCGAGATTCTGACCTTCGTAGTGGTTGGCGGCGGCAGCACCTATTGGGGACCACTCGCCGGCGCTGCCGGCTTGAGCTTGTTGCCGGAGCTGTTGCGCAGTTTGCGTGACTGGCTTGAGCTCGTGCCCGTCGCATGGACCAATTTCTTTCCGGTGAACCGGATTTACGATTTCCTCTACGGCTTTCTTGATTTTGAAAACGCGAAACGGCTCATCGTCTACGGCATCATTCTGATCGCCATGATGATCGTTCGGCCGGATGGCCTGCTCACACGCGATTCAATGCCGCGCCGGCGCGCCCTGCGCCGCAAGCTTGCTCATGCTTGAGGCAACAAACACCTGTCTCGTCGTTGAGGGACTGACAAAGCGCTTCGGCGGATTTTATGCGCTCAACGATCTGCACATGCAGGTGGCAAAGGGTGATATCCATGCGCTGATCGGCCCAAATGGCGCCGGCAAGACGACCTTTTTCAATCTTCTCACCGGTGTGATGCGCACCGACTCCGGGCGGATTACGTTCGAAGGACAACCTCTCGACGAGGCCCGCCCGTCACGGCGAACCGTCAGGGGCATCGCCCGCACATTTCAGAATATCCGTTTGTTTCCCCACCTGACGGTTTTGCAGACCGTCATGATTGGCGAGCACTGCCGCGTTTTTCAATCAGTGTGGAAAGCTCTGGGCGCAGCCGTCCTGCAGCCTCCATTCGGCGAAGCGCAAGCGGAGCGCAGCATGCGCTTTCACGCCCTCGAACTGCTCGAGTTTTTCGGCCTCGCAGACGTGCAGGATTCGAAGGCCTCCGATCTCTCCTACGGCGACCAACGCAAGCTCGAAATCGCGCGTGCGCTCGCCACGAGACCGCGGTTGCTGTTACTCGACGAACCCGCGGCCGGCATGAATCCGCGGGAGACTGAAGAGCTCGATGTGACGATCACGCGCGTGCGCGATCGCGGCACGACCATCATCCTGGTCGAGCACGACATGCGTCTGGTGATGGGAATTTCCGACCGCATCACGGTTCTCAACTTTGGAACAAAGATTGGCGAAGGAATGCCGACGGAGATTCAGCGCGATCCCGCGGTGATTGAGGCTTATTTGGGCGAGGACGTGCGGCTATGAGCATGCTGATCGTTCGGGGGCTCAGATCGGGCTACGGCAAGATCGAAGTCCTCCACGAACTCAGCCTTACTGTCGAGCAAGGACAAATCGTCGCCCTCATTGGCGCCAATGGCGCCGGGAAGACGACCCTGTTGAAGACCATCAGCGGCCTCATACGGCCGGCGGCGGGGGAGATCGAATTCGCAGGCACCAGCATCGCCCGGCGCCCCGCCCACAACATTGTCGCGTTGGGACTGAGCCATGTGCCTGAGGGCCGTGCCATTCTCAAGCGCATGAGCGTTCTCGACAATCTTCGTATGGGCGCCTATGTGCGTACCGATCGCGAGGTCGGGCGCGACATTGCCGAGGCCCTCGGCCGTTTTCCGGTGCTCGCCGAGCGGCGAAACCAAATGGCCGGAGCGCTCAGCGGGGGCGAGCAGCAGATGCTGGCTATTGCCCGCGCCCTCATTGCGCGCCCACGCCTGTTGCTGTTGGATGAGCCGTCGTTGGGGCTTGCCCCCAAATTGGTGACCCGCATTTTCCTCACCCTGCGCGAGCTGCGGCAGGAAGGCAAAACCATCCTCCTGGTCGAACAAAATGCCCGCTTGGCCCTTCAAATTGCCGATCAAGGGCATGTCATGGAACGCGGAAAAATTGTTATAACTGGTTCCGGAAGGGCTCTACTCGAAATGCCGGAGGTTCAGCGTACATATCTTGGCCAAAACGCCGCCTAAATCCCGACAATGAAGGACTGGCTTGGCCCTTCGGTATGAAGCCCCTCAGCTTATGACGACTTCCGAATGACGCAAAACTTCGCAAATCTCATCTAGTCTGGAGGAAACGCCAATGCCTAAGCTGCCATTTTTACCTGTCGCGACCGCCGCTGGCGCGACCGCCGTTGCGCTGTTGCTGGGGGTACCGGGTCAGGCGCATGCGGCGCAGCTCGAGGGCCGCAACGTCAAGATCGGTTGCCTCGCATCGTTGACCGGCAAAGGCGCCGAATGGGGCCAGACCGCAAAAATTTCCATGGAGATGGCGGTTGAGGAAATCAACGCCAAGGGCGGCATTGGCGGCTTGCCCATTGACCTCGTTTGCTATGACACCCAGACGCTGGAGGCCGAGGCCCTCAAGGATATGAGCCGTCTCGCCGAACGCGACAAAGTGCTGGCGGTTTCAGGGCCCTGTTTCAGCTCCGAGTTCGAGACTATCGCCCCGCAGCTCGACCGTCTCAAGACGGTGATCAATTCTTACTGCTCAGCCAAGCCTGGGCTGTCCGCGATGAGCACGTGGGCGTTCCGCAACACGCTCACCAGCGACAAGCAGCTCAAGCCGGTCGTCGCAGCGTGGGTCGCGGAATATCACCCGAAGAAGGTCATCATCATCTATGATGCCGAAGATGCCGTGTCTAAATCCGAAGGCGTGGATGTGCTCCCACCGCTCCTCAAGGCGAACGGGGTCGAGGTGCTTGAAAGCTTGTCCTTCCGCACCAAGGATACCGATTATTCAGCCCAGGTCACGAAGGCGAAGTCTCTGGCTGTCGAAGGGATTGCGCTTGGCGCCTGCTATCAGAATGCTGCCGCCATTGCCAAGGAGATGCAGAAGCAGGGGCTCAACGTCCCCATCATCGGCGGCGCCTGTGCAAGCGCTCCGGGCTTCATCGAGATCGCCGGCAAAGCAGCCGAGGGTGCCTACATGTCAACAGCCGCATGGCTCGAAGATCCGCGCCCGGAAGTGCAGGCCTATCTGAAAAAGTTCCTGGCAAAGAATAACGGCAAGGCACCGCCCTACGGTGGTCCGCGCGCTTATGACATCATCTATTCCTACAAATACTGCTTCGAGAAAGCCGGCATAACCAACAAACCCGCCGATCTCGATTCGGACCGCGACAAGATCCGCGAATGCCTGAGTAGCCTCAAGCACTTCCCTGGAGTTGCAGGCGAGATCACGTTCGATGAGGTTCGCGATGGCGCGGGTGCAAGCGCCATTCTCAAGGTGGTAAACGGCAAATACGTTAATGTGGCCAAATGATCCTGCTGATCGATAATTACGACAGCTTCACCTTCAACCTGTTCCATTATCTGGGCGGGTTGGGCGCGGATGTGGAAGTCGTTCGCAACAACAAGATGACAGTCGACCGCGCGCTGCGTATTGAGCCTGATGCTTTCGTCTTGTCGCCGGGCCCGCGCACTCCCAACGAGGCCGGCATTTGTCTTGCACTCATAAGAGAAGCAGCGCCCAGTATTCCTATCCTGGGCGTCTGCCTTGGCCATCAGGCGATCGGGCAGGCCTTCGGGGGTAAGGTCGTCCGCGCTCCGACCTTGGTGCACGGAAAGCTTTCCGACATCAGACACAACGGCGAGGGAGTGTTTCGGGGCGTCCCCAGCCCGTTCCGAGCGACCCGCTACCATTCGCTCGTGGTCGAGCGAGAGAGCTTGCCGCCAGAGCTGGTCGCAACTGCCGAGACAGAAGATGGTTTGATCATGGGGCTCGTCCATCGCACGTTTCCGGTGCACGGGGTACAGTTCCATCCAGAAAGCATTGCATCGGAATATGGTCATCTCATTCTGCGCAATTTTCTGGAAGTTGTTGCGCGATGGAATGCGTCCCATGGTCGACGCGCAATGCCGGACCGCGGCGTGCAGCGTGATGCGGTGGGTGCAACGTGAGCGACGAGTTCAAGGCGCTCATCGGCAAAGCCGCGAACGGGGCAACGCTCAGCCGCGAAGAAGCGGCGCGCGGATTCCAGACCATGATGTCCGGCGAGGCCACGCCGTCTCAGATGGGGGCCCTCTTAATGGCCCTGCGGGTACGCGGCGAAACGGTCGAGGAGATCACCGGTGCAGTTTCTGCCATGCGCGAGAAAATGCTGCGCGTGCGAGCACCCGCCGAGGCCGTTGACGTGGTCGGCACGGGAGGTGATGCGTCAGGCTCGTTCAACATTTCAACCTGCGCTGCTCTGATCGTTGCGGGCGCGGGTGTTCCGGTTGCAAAGCATGGTAATCGTGCATTGTCGTCGCGTTCTGGGGCAGCCGATGTGCTCTCTGCCCTTGGGGTCAATATCGAACTGACCCCGGAGGGCGTAAGCCGCTGCATTGAACAGGCGGGCATTGGCTTCATGTTCGCTCCCGCCCATCACCCCGCGATGAAGAACGTGGGTCCGACGCGGGTCGAGCTTGGCACTCGCACCATCTTTAATCTGCTTGGACCTCTGTCCAATCCGGCCGGAGTGAAGCGCCAGATGGTTGGCGTGTTTTCACGTCATTGGATCGAGCCCCTTGCGCTCGTCCTGAAAAATCTGGGGTCACAGTGCGTTTGGGTGGTGCATGGCTCCGACGGACTCGACGAAATCACCACCGCGGGCACCACATATGTCGCAGCGCTCCAAGATGGACAGGTCCGCACGTTTGAAATCACGCCGGAAGAAGCCGGATTGCAGCGGGTCAAGCCGGATGCGCTGCGCGGCGGAGGGGCAGACGAAAACGCGCGGGCGCTCTCTGACGTGCTCAAGGGCGCAAAAGGTGCATTCCGGGACGTGGCGGTGCTCAATGCTGCTGCCGGCCTGATGGTTGCTGGCCGCGCGAAGGATTTAAAGATGGCAGTGGCGCTCGCGCAGAAGTCGATTGATTCCGGCGAGGCGGAAGGCCGCCTGCAGCGGCTTGTTTCCGTTTCGAATGCATGAGCACAGATGATCGACATCCTGCGTACGATTGAAGCTTATAAGCGCGAGGAGATCGCTGCCGCCAAGCGCGCGCATCCCATTGCCGAGATCGAGCCACAAGCGAGGTCGGCCTCTCCACCGCGAGGATTCATTGCAGCGGTGGAACGTGAGGTCCGCGCCGGCAATTTCGCGCTTATTGCCGAGATTAAGAAGGCAAGCCCCTCAAAGGGATTGATCCGCGCCGATTTCGCCCCGGACTCACTCGCTCGTGCCTATCAAAAAGGCGGAGCGGCTTGCCTGTCTGTGCTCACGGACTGGCCCTCCTTTCAAGGTGCCGCCGAACACCTTGCGCATGCGCGCGCAGCAACGCATTTGCCGGTTCTCCGCAAGGATTTCATGTACGACCCCTACCAGGTCATCGAAGCTCGCGCCTGGGGCGCGGATTGCATTCTCATCATTCTTGCGGCGGTCGATGATGCGACGGCGCGAGAGCTTGAGGATAGAGCACATGCGTTCGGCATGGACGTCTTGCTTGAAGTGCATGATGAAGGCGAGCTCGATCGGGCGCTGCGTTTGCGCTCGCGGCTCATCGGGATCAATAACCGCGATCTGCGGACCTTCGAGACCTCGCTCGCGAGCAGCCAAAGGCTCGCCGCCAGGATTCCGCCAGATCGCATTGTCGTAAGCGAGAGCGGAATTTTCTCACGCGCCGATCTGGAATGCCTTTCACGGCAGGGGATTTGGACGTTTCTCGTAGGTGAGAGCCTCATGCGCCAATCCGATGTGGAGGCGGCGACGCGCGCCTTGCTCCACGGCGCACAACCACGCACAGCCGCCGCAGAGTGAGCAAGGGGTGGTCGTGGCACGTGTGTCCAGGCTGACGCATATTGGCCCGCGCGGTGAGGCTCGGATGGTCGATATTTCGGCCAAGGCCGTTACTGATCGGGTCGCGATTGCCGAAGGCCACGTGGCCATGGCGCCCCAGACCCTTGCAATGGTGCTCGCAGGAGATGCGAAAAAAGGCGATGTCCTCGCTGCCGCGCGCATTGCAGGCATCATGGGAGCGAAGCGCACCCACGAGCTCATTCCGCTTTGTCACCCCCTTCCTATTTCGAAGATCGCACTCGACATCGAGCCCGATCGGAAAAAATCGCGCATCAACGTACGCGCGACCGTGAATGTTACCGGGAAGACCGGGGTCGAAATGGAAGCATTGACCGCAGTGACCGTCGCGTGCCTCACCATCTACGACATGGTCAAGGCGACTGAGCGTGGAATGCGTATCGAGGGCATTCGCTTACTGGAGAAACGCGGCGGCAAGTCGGGGCACTACCGCGTCGAGGAGTAAGCCGTGGGATTGATATCGGTTGAGGAGGCGCTTTCCCGCGTGCTCGCCAATGTCGAACCGCTGCCCGCGCAATCCGTTCCACTTACCAAGGCCTACGGTCGCGTGCTGGCTGTTGATCTGCAGGCGCTGCGGACGCAGCCCCCTGCCGATGTGTCGGCCATGGATGGTTACGCGGTGCGCGCCGCCGATGTGGCGGCAATTCCGGCGCGGCTGAAGGTGGTGGGCGAAGTTGCGGCCGGACATCCTTTCAGCGGGAGCATTGGTCCGAGGCAAGCCGCACGGATCTTCACCGGCGGCATTCTGCCGGCAGGTGCGGACGCGATTGTCATTCAGGAGAATACGGCGCGGGAAGATGACACTGTCGTTGTGACCGTCAGTGCCGCCAGGGGCAAACATGTGCGAGTCGAAGGACTCGATTTTCGGCGCGGGGCGGTCCTCCTCCACCAAGGCCGCCGCCTTTCTGATCGCGATCTCGCTCTCGCCGCCGCGATGAATCACGCTCGCATGCGGGTCCATAGAGCCCCTAGGCTCGCCGTATTAGCAACGGGTGACGAACTGGTGATGCCTGGCTCTGACCTGAATCCGGGCGAGATCGTCTATTCCAACGGCTACAGCACCATGGCCATAGCAGCCCGGGAGGGATGCGAGGTCCTTGACCTCGGCATCGTTCCCGATCGCGTGGGAGATACGGTTGCGGCCGTCCGCCGCGCCCGCGAACTCGGCAGCGATATCCTCGTCACCTCAGGCGGCGCATCGGTGGGTGACTATGACCTGGTTCAGAGCTCGCTGGGGCAGGAAGGCCTCGCACTGTCGTTCTGGAAGGTTGCCTTGCGGCCAGGCCGGCCCATGCTGCACGGCCGGCTAGGCTCGATGCATGTCCTCGGCCTGCCGGGCAATCCGGTGTCCGCCTATGTGTGCTCAGTCCTGTTTCTGGTCCCGCTCCTGAGGCGACTTGCCGGGCGCTCTGACATCGAACCGGTGCTGGAATCAGCTGTATTGGGCCGGGACCTGCCGCAAAACGACGAACGGGCCGACTACCTGCGGGCCGAGTTGAGTTCCGGTCCCGATGGTCTCCTTGTCGCCACCCCTGCCCTGCTGCAGGACAGTTCTATGCTCTGCCCGCTTGCGGCAGCTGACTGCCTACTCGTTCGCGAACCCCACGCGCCGGCCGCCGCGAAAGGCAGTCCATGTAAGGTTTTACTCCTTTCGCGATAACCCCCCTTTTTTTGTTTACCCGAATTAAAGTTCTTGCAGAACACATATGGAACATATACCGTATGTTCATGGTTTGTTTTGAGCGAGTCTTGCTACGGGAAAACCAGAGATGCTGACGCAAAAACAGTTTGAACTGCTGCGCTTCATTCATGAGCGTCTCAAGGAAAAAAGCGTCCCGCCGTCCTTCGACGAGATGAAGGATGCCCTCAATTTGCGCTCGAAGTCGGGTATTCACCGTTTGATCACCGCGCTTGAAGAGCGCGGATTTATTCGGCGCCTGCCCAACCGGGCGCGCGCCATTGAGGTGATCAAGCTCCCGGAATCGGTTGCGCAGGGCGTGGGCAGTGGGCGAAGGAGATTCACTCCCAGCGTGATCGAAGGCCACCTTGGCAGGCGCGCGGCTCCCGATGATCAAGGGGGACGCCCAGTCGCGGTTCCGGTGATGGGTCGCATCGCCGCCGGCACGCCCGCCGAGGCTATTGAAAATCAAACCCACGTCATCAATGTGCCGGCTGACATGCTCTCCACGGGTGAGCATTTTGCGCTTGAAGTGCGCGGCGACAGCATGATCGATGCTGGGATCCTCGATGGCGACGTGGCGCTGATCAAGAAGGCGGACGGCGCGGAGACAGGCGATATCGTCGTGGCTCTCATCGATGATGAAGAGGCGACGCTCAAGCGATTTCGCAGACGGGGCGCTTCCATTGCGCTCGAGCCTGCAAACACCGCCTACGAGGTGCGAATCCTTCCGCCAAACCGGGTCCGCATTCAGGGCAAGATGGTCGGCTTGTTTCGGCGGTATTGATCTCAGTCTCCCGGCTCGAGATCTTCGGGGTTTGGCGTTGCATCACGCGAGGGCGTGTTCGTTAAACGGCCGAAATCTTGGCTTTCGCTCGCTTGCGGCCGGGCAGGTGCCCATGGACGGTCGTAACCCGGTGCTCTGGCTGGTGTGATCTCGAAACCATCACCGACTCGGTAGACTGCGAGCGACCCTGAGCGCCGCATGTATTGCCTGTCGATCGCAAGCGCACGGCAATCGCCTGGCACCTGACGGGGGCTGATCACAATTGCCGCTTTCCGGCAGTCCTCTTCGAACGCGCTTGCATTCTTGACGATCGCGACCAGCGATTTGTCCCGCAACTTGCCGATACAGCCCTGATCATCGCAGGTGAAAGCAGCGGCAAGGCTCTTGTCGGTCGGCACGCGCGCATCCCCATCCGCGGCGAGCCACTCGCGGAAGGCAAAGGTGTCGCTGCCGGACCTGATCATGGCGAGGTGGCCCTCGTTGCCGCGGACAGCAACGGCGTCGCCCCCTGGAGCGACCAGGATGTCCGGCTGCGGCCATCTTGCCATCATCACGATGGCACAACCTATGATGCAGCAGCCGAAAAAACGCAGAGGCGTCTTGAGCAGGCAGAACAACACCAATCCAAATGTGCACAGGAGCAACGGGCCCGGCCCGAACGCCGCCATCCGGCCCACGGCGCCCGGGAATGCCGTGACCCAGAATGCAACAGCCGTCATCCAATCAAGCCCTAGACCCATGAACGACCAGCAGGGTCCATCGAGACCAAGCGGCATAGCGAGGAGGCCCACAATGCCCCACGGCATTACCCAGGCCGACACAATCGGCATGGCGCCGAGGTTGGCGATCACGCCATAGGGGGAGATGCGATGGAAGTGATAGGCGGTGTAGGGAATCGTCGCCGTGCCTGCGAGCAACGAAGCCAGGATGAGGCCCACCATCTCGCGCCCTCCCCACAGCGCAATCCGGGCAGCCAGCGGCGTCTCGCCTCCCTGGCTCATCCATGGCAGACCATGCTGGTAGCCGGCGACGAGAGCGAGCGTTGCCGCAAACGACATCTGAAAACTTGGATGTACGACCGCCTCCGGAGCAAGCATGAGAACACCCAGGGCGGCCACTGTTATGCTTCGAAAGGTCAGCGTCTGGCGATCGACAAGAACTCCGATTAGCACAATCGCAATCATGATGAAGGAACGCTGGGTCGCAACTTCCGCACCTGACAGCAGGAGATAGAACGCAGCAACAGCGAGTGCCGCACACGCTGCCCACTTCTTGATGGGATAGCGATTTGCGAAAGCTGGGAAGAACGCAAACAACGCCCGGATCGTAAAGAACATGACGCCCGCAACCACGGCCATGTGATAGCCCGAGATGGAGAGCACATGGGCAAGACCGGACACGTACATGGCTTCGTTTACCTGAGGCGAGAGGGCGTCGCGCTTACCGGTGATGAGGGCCGACGCGATTGCTCCGTTGTCACCTGGCAAGACAGCGCGGATGCGCTTGTGGATCTTGTCGCGCATTGCGTCGAGAACAGTCAGGTAACGCAGCCAAAGGCGCGGGGCGTGCGGTGCCTCCTCTGCTCGGATGCGCCCAAGTACAAAACCCGAGGCGCCGATGCGCTGAAAATACATGTCCCGGGCGAAGTCGTAGCCGCCAGGGCGCAATGGTTCGAGTGGTGGCGAGAGCTTCGCCTTGAACGCGACAAAGCTGCCCACCGGCGGCGCGGTCCCTTTGCGCAGGGACACCCGAACGCGTTCGAGCTTCTCATCCACCC
>Ga0209526_10003039_pt1 | contig 11385 bp, 9 predicted proteins | sample JacPinW_OM2H0_M1_FD_188566 | JGI IMG/M metagenome (GOLD analysis project Ga0209526, IMG submission 188566) | Forest soil microbial communities from Algoma, Ontario, Canada - Jack Pine, Ontario site 1_JW_OM2H0_M1 (SPAdes) (version 2) | ecosystem: Environmental > Terrestrial > Soil > Boreal...
CCGCCTTTGCAGTTCGTTGTGGCGCGTTATCTGTTGCAGGAAAAAATGAGCCTCGCCGATCTTGTGCCTGATTAGGTCGAAGCTCGGTTTCTTTCTCAGGTGTCTTGCCTTGGGTCGGCTGCCGTCACCATTTGCGTCGCTACCTAATCTTTGCCAAGCACTCCTTCAGGCGTTCGAGTTCCGAACGGATTTGCGTTTCCATGGCGTCTTGTAGTGCGAGCGCGCCCCTGCTGGACAATTCTGCGGAGGCCTTTTTGTCCAGATTCTGCTTCCAGTCCCGGATTGCCTGCTTAGTGGCGCTTTGGGCCTCCGACGTAGCCTTAAGGTACGCCTTTATGCAGGTGTCGGCCATTGAGCAAGTTTTGCACTCTTGAGCGGCGGCAGCATTCGAAACAAGCAAGGTAAGAGTCGCAGCAAGGACCTTCATTGTTTTTCCCCCGCTATTGGCTCGGCGGATGTTCTACCTGGTTGGGCTCGTTTGCAATGGGCCGGAGGGCCTCGATGATCGGGTCGGCGAGAGCAATCCTGTTCGCGGTCGATGTGTTCGTCGAGCGCTGGAACTCCGCGACCTCCGGCTCGATGGCATCAATCCGGCAGCGACCGGCCAGCCCGCGTATCATCCATCGTCGATGCTCAAGCTTTACATCCACGGCTATCTCAACCGAGTCCAATCGAGCCGGCGGCTGGAGCGTGAGGCTGTGCACAGCGACCCGTTAGCCTACAAGCGGCCGGTCATTCTCTCTCGCACCGTCGGGAAGAGGTCGCTGCAGTCGTGCCTGATTCGGCTAGAACCCGCTGGCGCTCGAATTCCGCCGAAAACAGCAGCTCAGACCCGGAAGCAATCACGTTCGAGCATCATCTCGAACCAGCCGCCGCATTGATCGGATTCTCCGACTGCGTCATACGGATAGGGCTGGATTGTCGAACAACCACCCGGGTCCTAATTCCGAACAATCGAGAACGGCTCTGCTGCTTCATTCGAGCGCGGGTCAAATGAAATCGAGTGGCCGCAGAAGAATTGTGCGAAGGGCAAAAACAGCATGAAACTCAAACAAACCAGGTTGGTAACGGACAATGTGCAAAAACTTACAAGCTTCTACGAAAAATTGACAGGAGCGACCGCCGACGTCATCAGCAGCGGCTATGTTGAGTTCCAGCACAGCCCTTGCGCGGGCCTGGCGATCACTAGCGTAGCCACGGCGCAAATCTATGCCGAGGGCGTTCTCGCCTCCGGCGCCAACCGAGCTCTCGTTCCGTCCAGCGCGCGTCTCTTAAAAAGAGCTATCGATGTCGGCTCGCTCGGCTTCATCCTCCCAACTTGTGATGACTAGTTTTCGGTCAAAGGCGCGGAATGTGGGCTTTCTATTGGGCGCGGGTAGGTCTCACTGTCGTTCGGACTTTCGCTCTCAGCACTTTTGTGACATCTACTTACGGCGGGTGTTGACCGGCTTTGCTGCGAGAGCGGTGCCAATTCCCAAAACATGGCAGGCCGACTCAGCGGATGGCTTCATTGGTCGTTAGTGTCGGCTGTGGTAACGATGCGTTTTTGAATTGGACAATCAATGCCTTTGACATCTTCTCGATCGCGTCTAACGAAATCGAACGAGATAGTTCTGCGCGCGGATTCTGAGTCGGAGATATTGGAGCGGCCAGCAACCCTTGCCGAAGCCGCGTACGAACGCCTGGTGGCGAGTTTAATGGAAGGTGGTTACGTACCCGGAGATCGGTTGGCTACTCGAACCCTTGCGGCTCAGTTCGGTGTAAGTCTCACTCCCGCTCGTGAAGCTGTTTTGAGGCTGGTAAGTGAAGGCGCACTAGAGCTTCAAAATCCGCGAACAATTGTGGTCCCAACGCTCTCAGTCCAGCAATTCAAGGAAGTCTATTGTGTTCGGCATGCGCTCGAGCCGACGGTGGCAAAGATCGCGGCAGATCAGTTGACGGACGAAGACACAAAGGCACTGGAACGCTCGCTTGAGCGTATGACCGGGCACTATGCGCGCGGAGATTACCGGCAGGCCTTCAGATCTAACCGGGAGTTTCATTTTCGCATCTATGCGGCCGCTGGAATGCCGCTGGTTCTCTCATTCATTCAGGCAGCTTGGCTTCGAGTCGGTCCGACGTTTCGGTTGCTTTATCCAACGCTCGCGGTTCCGGAGGACGCACTCCGAATTCATGCTGAGGCAATTTCCGCGGTCAAAGCTCACGATCCAACCGGACTATCCGTCGCAATCGAAAAGGATTTGCTGCGAGGTGAGGCGCTTTTGAGCCGACTCATTTCGAAGAATTAGGTCTCCCATCTTTGCGCAAGATATATCTCAAATCCTTGTGATAATCGCGCCGGACTGTGGTGCGCCCCCCTTAGCAACACATTGAATAATAGGAGTTTCTCTCCCGAAAGTAGGTCGCGCGCATGACCTGTTGATATATGATATATCATATAGTACATTGCCATACTGTGCTTCGGGAGGGCAACAAAATGAAAAGCCGGCGTGATTTCTGCCAATTGATAGCGGGCGCGGCGTTCGTTCCCGGCGTTTCGCTGGCGACCTCAGGAAAAGCGCTGGCGCAAAGTCGCGAAAACACCGTTCGCATTGCCTGGCCTTACGACACGGCTTCCCTCGATGCGGTCGGCATCGGTGCGCAACGTTCGACTTGGTGCGTGAGCTTACACCTCTACGACCGCCTCGTTACCTACGCAGCCGTCGCCCAGCCCGACGGAACCCGGCAATACGATCCTGCGCAGCTGCGGCCGGAATTGGCAGAACGATGGGAAATTTCGCCCGACAGCAAGACCATCACGTTCCACTTGCGCCCAAATGCCAGGTTTCACGATGGGACGTCCGTGACGGCGGAAGACGTGCGCTGGTCGATCGAGAGGGCGCTGAACGTCAAGGGCGCAGCCGGCGTCATGGCGGTGGGCGCGTTGAAAAGCGCGGACCAATTGAAAGCGATCGATGCCAATACCTTTCAAGTAAGCCTTCCGGCGCCGAATCGATTTGCGATACCCGTGTTCACGATTCCCTTTGCCGCAATCATTAACTCGAAGCTCGCGAAGCAGAATGCGACCGCCCAGGATCCCTGGGCCAATGAATGGCTCAAGCGTAACGCAGCGGGCGGGGGAGCGTACAAGATCGACGCCTTCCGCAACGACCAGGTTCTGCTCGCGCGCAACGAGGATTGGGTCTGCGGGCCGAAGCCGGCCATGCAGCAGGTTATTTTCCAGACCGTGCCGGAATCCGCCACGCGAGGAGCCTTGGTCGAACGTGGCGCTGCGGATATCGCGATCGAAATTCCACCCAACGACTTTGCTGCGATCCTGGAACGCGGGCAGGCGCGGGCGCTCGCGATCCCCATGCCCAATCAGATGGACTTCGTCGCGATGAACTCGCAAGTCGCGCCGTTTAACGACGTCCGCGTGCGCCAGGCCATTGCTTATGCGCTTCCCTATCAGCAGATCTTTCAAAGCGTGTTCCGCAGCCGCGGTGCGCCGCTCTACGGGGCGAAGGGCGAGCCTCGGCCCGCGATCTTCCCCCAGCCAAGCGCGTTCGACACCGATATTGAACACTCCCACGCGCTGCTGAAGGACGCAGGTCAATCCGATGGCTTCGAAACCAGCCTGATCTACAGCGTGGCAAAGGCGGCCTATTTCGATCCACTGTCGCTCGCGATACGCGATGCGCTAGGCAAGGTCGGCATCCGCGTCAACATCGACCGGCTGCCAGGCGCCCAGTTCGACGAAAGAGTGGCCGCTCGCAGCACCCAGATGCTTCTCGATAACCGGGTCGCGTGGCTGTCGTTGCCGGACTACTGGTTCACCGCGTTCTATACCGGCGCATCGACCTCAAATCTCGGTAACTTTGCCGACCCCAAACTGGATCAGATGCTGAAGGATCTGCCGGGCAATGCTTCACCGCAGGTCTATGGCGAGAAGACCCGCGAGATGAGCAAGCTGGTGCTCACCGAAGTGCCGATGATTCCGCTGCGGCGAGGCGCGGTCGAATTCGTCATGTCCAAGGAACTGAGTGGCTACACCTACTGGTTCCACGGCCTGCCGGATGCGCGCGATTTGAAACGCGCCTGAATCCAAAAACGTTTCCGTATTGATATTCGTCCGGTTGGAGACGGGATCAGCTTTGCCTGCAGAAGCGAAGGTTATGACGCGCAACTCCGAAATCTGGCGATTTATCCTCCGAAGGCTGCTGGGCACGATACCGCTTCTGATCGGGGTCGGGGTATTCACCTTCGTTCTCGTGCGGGTCTTGCCCGGCGATCCAGCGGCCTACTACGCAACCGGACCTTCGGTGACAAACGAGGACATGGCGCAGGTCCGCACCGCGCTCGGTCTCGATCGGCCTGTCATCGAGCAGCTCGTCCGCTATTTCAGGGATATTGCCTCGGGCGATCTCGGTCGCTCGCTGGTGACTGGCCAGCTCGTCAGCCGCGATCTGGTCGAGCGATTCCCGGCTTCCTTCGAGCTGACCCTGGTCGCGATGATCCTCGCGCTTCTGATTGCCATTCCGCTCGGCATCGTTGCTGCGATCCGCGCCGGCTCCTGGATCGATCACATCGTTCGCCTCATCGGCACGCTTGGGGTGTCGATGCCCGCCTTCGTCGCCGGCATTCTCCTGATCTTCATATTCTACTTCAAGCTCGGGATAGCGCCCGAGCCGATTGATCGAATTGACCCCTTCATGCTCAAGCCGCCGTCTGTTACCGGCTTGATGCTGTTCGACAGCCTTATCGCCGGTAACCTTGCGGCATTTTCGTCTGCCGTTGGTCGCCTGCTGTTGCCGGCGCTGACCATGGCGATCATCGTGATCGCACCCCTGATGCGCATGACCCGCGCATCGATGATCGCGGTGCTCGGCAGCGATTTCATTCGCACCGCGCGCGCCGCCGGCATGAATTGGTGGACGGTGTATGTCCGGTATGGCTTGCGCAACGCGCTGCTGCCGGTGCTTACCACCATAGGCCTCGTCATTTCCTATCAGCTCGGCGCCAACGTCGTCGTCGAGAAGGTTTTCGCGTGGCCCGGTGTGGGGTCATACGCCCTGAACTCGCTGCTGGCGACGGATTACGCGCCGGTGCAAGGCTACGTCCTGCTGATGGCGTGCGTTTATGTCGTCATCAATACGTCCATCGACATTCTCTATGCGCTCGTCGATCCGCGCATCCGTGTGCAGTGATGGCGGCAGGCATTGTCTCTCTCAGTTTCGCCGATCGCGCCGGTCATGCGGCACACGTCCTCGCGCGCAATCCCGTTTCCGCGGCTGCGTTCCTCTTCATCCCTGCGTTGGTCCTGCTTGCGGCTTTGGCACCCTGGATCGTCCCATACGATCCAAACGCGACCGATCTCGATCATGTGCTGCAGGGGCCGGCAGCTCCGCACTGGTTTGGTACGGATCAGGTCGGCCGTGACGTATTGAGCCGTGTGCTGATAGCGGCGAGGCTTGATCTTGCCATCGCATTCTCAGCAGTAATTCTCTCGTTTCTTGCCGGAACGTTTGTGGGAGGCGCCGCCGCCTTCTTTGGCGGCGTTACCGATCGCGTTGTCGGCCGGGCAACCGACGTCTTGATGACGTTTCCGCTTTTCGTCGTCGCCATGGCCATGGTCGCAGCGCTCGGTAATTCGATTCAAAGCATTGTGGTTGCGAGCGCCGTGGTGAACCTGCCGTTCTTTGTCAGATTGGCGCGCTCTGAAGTCAGCGTCCTGCGCTCGCAGCAGTTCGTCGAGGCCGCCAGGGCCGGCGGCAACAGCAATCTGCAAATTCTGTTCGGCTTCATGATCCCCAATGCGCTGCCCACGCTGACCGTGCAGGTTTCGACCGGCCTTGGCTGGGCGGTGCTCAATGCCGCAAGCCTGTCCTTCATCGGTCTCGGCATCAGGCCGCCGACCGCGGAGTGGGGGATCATGGTCGCGGAAGGCGCCGCCAACATCCTGTCCGGCTTCTGGTGGCTTGCGATCTTTCCGGGAGCGGCTCTGACGCTGACCGTCCTCTGCTTCAACCTGCTCGGCGACGGGCTGCGCGACGTTATCGACGTGAGGACGCGCCGGTGATCGATTCGACGTCACCCCTTCTTGAGGTCAGGGATCTGGCGGTCAGCTTCGATGTTCGCGGAGGGCGCGTCAACGCGGTCGATGGCGTATCGCTGTCGATCCGGCCCGGCGAGACGCTCGGCGTCGTCGGTGAAAGCGGCTCCGGCAAGTCCGTCATGGCCTATAGCCTGGTCGGCTTGCTGGCCGGCAACGGACGCATCGATCGCGGACAAATTCGCTTCGACGGACGAGATCTCCGCGATGACCGGCATGCGATGGCCAGGGTGCGCGGGCGGGGTATTGCGTTCATCTTCCAGAATCCGCGCGCAGCGCTGAATCCTATCAGAAGCATCGGCGATCAGGTGCGCGACGCGCTCGAAGCGAGCGGCCGTTCCAGCCGGAAGGACAGCGCGCGGCGTGCCCTTGAGCTTCTCGAACAGGTGCGCATCGAGCGCGCCCAGGACCGGCTTCGCGCTTTCCCGCACGAGCTTTCAGGCGGCATGTGTCAGCGCGTTCTGATTGCGATGGCGCTTGCCGCCGAACCGAAACTGCTGATTGCCGACGAACCCACGACCGGGCTCGACGTGACGACGCAGAAGGTCATCATGGACACGCTCTATGAGCTCAGTGCCAGCCACGGCCTTGCTACGCTGCTGATTACCCACGATGTCGGCTTGGCCGCGCGTTATTGCCGGCGAATTGCCGTGATGTGCGAGGGCAAGGTCGTGGAAACCGGTCCGACGGCGGAGGTGCTGGAGCGATCGCGCGTGCCTTACACCCAGCGCCTCGTCGCAGCGACCCCTCGCGTCGGCCGCGCCTTGATCGAGCTGCTGCCGCCATGCGAGCGAGGCGCCTTCAAGGCGCCCCACGGAGAGAAAAGCCCGTCAGCTCCGACGAGCGAAGGTTTCCCGCTGCTGGATGTGCAAGGCTTGAGCAAGACCTTTCGGATCAACCCTTCAGTCGGCTTCCTGACTAAGGGGCTCCGCAAGCTTCGCGGCACCAATACAGTCGAAAGCGTAGCGACCACCCACGATGCGGTTCGCGGCGTGAGTTTTGCGCTCAAGCGAGGTTCGCGGCTAGGCATCGTCGGAGAATCCGGAAGTGGCAAGACAACGCTTTCGCGCATGCTCGCGCGACTGCTCGACCAATCCGAAGGCCAAATCGAATTCGACGGTCAGGACATCGGGGCTGTTCCGAGTTCGGTCTTCAGTCGATCGACCGTTCGGCACCGCATCCAGGTGGTGTTTCAGGACCCGTTGGGCAGCCTCAATCCGCGCTTCAACGCCTATGAAGCCATTCTCAATCCGCTGCGTAGATCCGAACCTTCGCTTTCGCGCGAAACGCAGCGGGCCCGGGTTGTCGACGCCGCGCGACTGGCCGGCCTTGATCGCCTGCTGCTCAGCCGCTTTCCGCATCAACTGTCCGGCGGCCAGCAGGCACGGGTCGGAATCGCGCGCGCACTGGTGGTCAAGCCGGATCTACTGATTTTAGACGAACCGACCTCGGCGCTGGATGTTTCCATACAGGCGGTGGTTCTCAATCAGCTCGATCTGCTGCGACGCGAATTGGGACTGACCTACATCCTCGTGAGCCACGATCTCAACGTGATCAGGCTGATGTGCGACAGCGTGCTGGTGATGCGCTCCGGCCAGGTGATCGAATCGAGCGACGTGGAGACCATCTTCCGATCGCCGGCACATGCCTACACCCGAGAGCTCATCGACGCAGTTCCGCATTTGCCTGCGCAGGTCACGGAGAAAGCACAGTGAACATTTCCTCCGCTCCCGGCAAAAGGCCGCGCCCGGGAGAAGCCGGCTTGACGGCGCCGTGGCGCATTGGCGTGGATGTCGGCGGCACCTTTACCGACCTCGTGCTTGCCGACGGCGCCGGCGGCCTCTTCACCTTCAAGGCGCCGACCAACACTTCCAATCCGGCGGCAGGCGTCATGGCCGCTGTCGACCTGGCGGCGAGCGAACTCGCACTTTCGGTTCAAGAGGTGCTCGGCAACTGCCGCGTATTTGTGCATGGCTCGACCATCGCGACCAACACCATCCTTGAGCGGAAGGGTGCCGTCGTGGGGCTGCTGACGACCGAAGGCTTTCGCGATGCGCTTGAGATTCGACGCGGTATTCGCGAGGATGCCTGGGACCATCGCTCGCCGTTTCCGGAAGTGCTGGTCCCGCGGCGTCTCCGGCTCCCGATTCTCGAGCGAATGAGCAAGGACGGCCTTTCGCTGCTGCCGCCGGACCCCGACAGTATTGCCCGCGCGCTCGACGTTTTCCAGCGCGAGGGCGTGACGTCGATTGCGATCTGCTTTCTGAATAGTTACCGCAACGACCGTCACGAGCGCGCCTGCGCAGAGCTGGTCCGCCAGCGCTGGCCGGAAATCTGGTTGTCTATTTCGGCGGATATAGCGCCCGTGATCGGGGAATATGAACGCACCTCGACTGCGGTGCTCAACGCCTATGTTACGCCGCGCGTCGTGCCATATCTGCGCCAACTCGAGCATGACCTCCGTACGCGGGGGCTGAGCCAGCCGTTGTTGCTCATCCAAAGCAACGGCGGCGCCGCCAGCGTCGAACAACTGGTCGACCGTGCCGTGATGCTTTCCTTGTCGGGCCCCGCGGCGGGCGCCAGCGCGCTTCGCGCGGTTGCCAAAATGGCCGGATGCGATGACCTCCTCCTCATGGAAATCGGCGGAACCAGTTGCGACGTTACACTGATGAATGGCGGCGAGATCGCAATGGTCGATGCGTTCGCGCTCAACGACTATCATTTCACATTGCCTTCGGTGGACATTCACTCGATCAGCGGTGGCGGCGGCACGATCGCGACCGTTGACTCCGGTGGCTTGATGCAGGTGGGCCCGCACGGCGCGGGCGCCCGGCCGGGACCTGCGTGTTACGGCTTCGGGGGCAAGGACGCGACCGTAACCGATGCGCAAGTCGTCCTTGGCAGATTGCGTGCCGGCGCCTTCGCCAACGGATTAATTGGGCTCGATGCCGAGCGTGCACGTTCGGCGATCGAAAGCAACCTCGGATCGCGGCTTGGACTCGATGCGGTGACGGCCGCGTCCGGCGTCATTCGGCTTCTCGAACAGAGCCTGCAGCACGCCATCGAGCGCGTCAGCGTCGAGCGCGGCCATGATCCGCGCCGGTTTACGCTGGTTGCAGGCGGCGGCGCCGGTGCGCTTCACGCCGTGGCTGTCGCTCGGGCGCTCGGGAGTCCAACCGTCTATGTACCGCGGCTCGCGGGTGTTTTCTGCGCGTTCGGCATGTGCAGCACCGATATTCGACAGGATTTTCGCGCGACCTGGCTGGAACCGCTGGGCGAGGATTCCGTCGAAGCCGTCGAGCGGGGCTTCACCGAGCTGACTTTGGCGGCTGAGGCGCGGCTTGCCGCCAGCGGCTTTTCATTGTCCGATCTGGCATTCGAGCGCGGCTTCGATCTTCGCTATGTCGGCCAGCAATGGCCGCTGCAGGTTCCTGCGCCGAGTCTCGATATCGCACGCATACGCTCCGACTTCGAGGCACGCCACGAACGTCAATTTGGTCACCATCAGCCGAATGGGCAAATCGAGATCGTTCATCTTCGGCTTGCCGGAGTTGGGCATCTCACCCAGATGCGGTCACCCGACCGTGCCAAGACCAGGACCAAGCCAGTCCCGTATGCTCAACGCTCTGTCCATCTCGACGCACGATCGGGTTTTCAGACCGTTCCAATCTACGACGGAAATGACCTGCGGCCGGGACAACGACTAATGGGCCCCGCGATTATCGAGGAAAGGAATACGACCATTCTGGTCGGACCGGGCGATCGGCTGGAGATGGACGCCAGTGACAATTTCCTGATTCACGTAGCGACTTCTGCGGAGTTAGTGGGATGATTGACGATCCGATCGGGTTAGCTCTTGTCCAGAAGCAGCTGGATCACATCGCGCGGCAAATGGGATGGGTCATGATGCGCACGGCCCGCAGCCCCATCTTCAGCCAGTCGCACGACTTCTCCTGCTTTATCGGCGATGCGCTCGGCAACGTAGTGTCACAGGCCGACGGATTGCCGATCCACACCGGCGGCGGGAGTTTCGCCATCAAGGCTGTGCTCGACAGCTTCAAGGAAGAGATCGCCGATGGCGACGTCTATATCCTCAGCGATCCCTATGAAGCGGGCGGTAATCATCTGCCTGACTGGACGATCATACGTCCGGTATTCGTTGAAGGCGAGATGCTGGCGTTTTGCTGCAACCGCGCCCACCAATCGGACATCGGCGGCGGCGCCGCCGGCACCTATAACCCGGCCGCGACTGAAATCTATCATGAAGGCATTCGACTGCCGGTCTTGCGTCTTGTCGACGCCGGGAAGACGCGGCAGGACCTCTGGCGGCTTCTTCTCATCAACTCGCGCTGCCCGGATCTCCTCGACGGCGATCTTCGCGCCATGATCGGCTCGACCGAGATTGGCGCGGCACGCGTTGCGGAAGCCTTGTCGGCGCTGCGGCGCGAGACGGCGCTGGAATATCTCGAGGGCATTCTGGGCTACGCCGAGCGGCTGGTACTGGAGCAGATCGGCGGCCTGCCGTGCGGCATTTACGATGGCGAAGATGAGAGCGACAATGACTGCTTTGGTCCGGCCGACGTGCGGGTTCGCGTACAAATTACCGTCTCCAAAAGCGGCATGCATGTGGACTTCACCGGCAGCTCGCCGCAAATCGCCGGTTTCAAGAACTCCTCGATCGCCAATACCTATTCGAGCGTTTATCTCGCCGTCATAGCCTTTCTTGCTCCGCATTTGCCGAAGAACGACGGTGCGTTTCGGCCGATCACCGTGCTGGCGCCAGAGGGGACCATCGTCAACGCCCGGGCGCCGGCGCCGATGACGATGAATACCGTTTTTCCGGCAACCAACATCGTTCATGCCTGCTGGAAGGCATTGGCCGCCTGCGATCCAGCGCGCGCGTGCGCCGGATGGGGAAAGTCCCTGCATTGCGTGACGTCGGGGCGCGTGCCGACCGGCGAAACCTTCGTCATGTATCACTGGCACGGACTTCCGGCGGCAGGAGCCGTTCATGGTCGGGATGGATTTCCGACCATGGGAACCGTGCCCACGCTCTGCGGATTGCGTTTGCCAAACGTGGAAGCCTACGAACAGCTATATCCCATCACGATCCATAAATATGAATTGCGATGCGACGGCGAAGGCGCCGGAGAATTTCGTGGCGGGCCCGGCATCGACTATGTCGCGGATATCGGCATCGCGGCCGAGTATTCATTTCGCGGCGAAGGGGCCCACGGGCTCACCGCATTCGGAATCAACGGGGGCATGGCGGGACAATCGGGTTCATTGACGCT
>Ga0209526_10003040_pt1 | contig 11383 bp, 11 predicted proteins | sample JacPinW_OM2H0_M1_FD_188566 | JGI IMG/M metagenome (GOLD analysis project Ga0209526, IMG submission 188566) | Forest soil microbial communities from Algoma, Ontario, Canada - Jack Pine, Ontario site 1_JW_OM2H0_M1 (SPAdes) (version 2) | ecosystem: Environmental > Terrestrial > Soil > Boreal...
ACCGGCAGCCGTGGCGAGTGTGTCCAACGCCTCGGCGAGTCGTTCGCGCTGATGTGCATCTATGTTGCGCAGGACGCGTTCGATCGCGCCGCGTCGATGCTGGGTGACCGTGTCGAATATCGCTTGCCCTCGGTCGGTGACGGTCAGCGTGACATTGCGTCGATCGGTGGGATCCTCGCGGCGGTCAAGCAGTCCCGCCCTCATCAGCCGGTCGCAGATCCGACTGGCATTCGACGCACTGACCTCCAGGCCGGCCGCCACGGCGGCGAGATTCAACGGGCCCCGGGTTGACACCATCACCAGGACACGAAGTTGCGGCAGCGTCACCGCGTCGTCAACCTCGGCAATCGACGCGGCGGCGATACCGACGAGTGCTCGCGAGGCTCGCATCACCGCGTCGATTTGCGCGGCCGGGACCCGTGTTGTGCCCGAGCGTCGCGGCGCAGGACTCATTGTTGGATCATGCGCGGGGTAATTGCGCCATGCAACCATTGCATGCCGGCCGTCGTCGACGGCTTCACCCCGCTGCCATCTCCCTAGTCGCGGCCGCGCGCGTATCCGTCATAGAGGGGACCGTAGGGCCCAACCTGAATAGCGTCGGGCGAGTCGTTGATCGAGACGTTGCCGGGCGACTGGCACACCCCCGAGGCGAGTTGGCATGACTGCACATCTGCCGCGGCGGCGGTCGGTGCGGCGCTGATCGCTGCTGCGGCAGCGCCCGCCGCCAACAGTGGGGCGAGGTAGCTCAGTGTGATTCTCATCGGTACTCCTTTGAAGTCGGGGCATAATCTGCGTTGCCTGAATCTGGACTACTTCCAGAATCGACCTCAAGGGCAGCCGCGTCGTCCCCGCGGACACCCGTTCATGTCACCCGCCACCTGCAGTCTTCTGCTACCCACTGGCAGCCAGCGGGGGTCGGTCGCGGCGTACGACCGACACACAGGCGACACGATGACCGCGTTACATCTCCGCCCGATCACACCGCCACTGGAGACCAACACCCGCTAAGGGCGCAGAGGGGCCGTTGGGTCAACACCACTAGTCACATTGACACCAATAACCGCAACAGCCCCGTAGATCTCAATATTAACTCGACCACCGTAAATCACTGGCAGCAACAAAAGACCCACAGACCACAATAGACTCAATAGTCCTATGAGTGATTATTTACACCATAAATCCCAGAAACATCAACAACCTCAAAGATACCAGAAACGGCATTTAAATCGCCATTGACCTGTAGGAACGCAATAGCCTCGTGAATATTTGGATCGAATCACAGGCCTCAAAAAGCTCACGAACCTTAAATAATCTCAGAGAACTGGTCTTAACTCTTTAGCAACGCTGATTAACTCCCACCCCTTCTGTAATGTTCGTATCACGGCCGAGGTTGGGAAGGCCCTCTCACCCGTGGCCGTGTTTGGTGTGCGCTCCGCGAAAGGATCGACATGAGTGTGCGCAAAGTACTCGGCGTGATCGCGATTACTGGTCCGATCGTCGCGACCCAAGTGATCCTGTCCGCTCCGTCTGCCAGCGCCGACCCCAACTGGGACGCGATGGCCCAATGCGAATCGGGCGGGAACTGGTCCGCCGACACCGGTAACGGCCACTATGGCGGCCTGCAGTTCAGCCCGAGTACCTGGGCGGCCAACGGCGGCGTCGGATCGCCGGCCGCCGCGACTCGTGACGAGCAGATCGGGGTGGCGCGGAATGTTTTGCGCACCCAGGGACTGGGAGCCTGGCCGGTCTGTGGCGGCCCCATGGGGTGGGCGTCGAGCGGGTGCCGCGTGTTGGCCTCCTTCTCTCCCATCGCGAGCCTGCCGGAGCTATGCACAACGCTGCTCAGCCCCTTCGCGTGACAGCCGCCCTGCTCTTGCTTAGCGCGCTGCGTGGCGGCTGGCCTGGGGCTGGGCGCCGGGCGTGACGTCCGAATGCTTCCCGAGCGGCGTGGCAAGCGCCTCTGTTGGACCATGTGCAGCCGGCCCCGCTGACTGAGCTGCCGCCGCAGCGGTCTCGTGAGAGCCGAGTCGTCCGCAGGCGACGCTGTCATGGCTGCTGGGTTTGCATCCCAGGGGAATTTCCGCGATCGGGGTGGCTTGCATGGCCATGGGCCGGCAGGTGCCGGAGGTCATCTGTGTGCCGGTGCACACCACTCCGCCCTCCTGGCCCTTGGCGGCTGCCAGCGCGGCGAAGCTGATCGCCGCAGTCATCAGGGCGGCGATGAGAAGGCCCGCCATCAACGCTCGAGCGCCGGTCTGCTTCATGGTCGCCGCCACTGATGTGAAGGTCTTTGGGGTCCGTAAGCGCTGCTCATGTTCGGCTCCTTCACCACATTGGCTCGATACCTGTTCGAACAGGTATCGAGCCGCGTAATATTCCAAAGCCGCTGACGAGCTGGTACTTGCTATTAAGCTGGCCGAACAGGATCATGGTGGGTGAGGACGCAAATGGCCAACCACAGCACGCCGAAGGATCAGAGCGGACCCGTGAGCATTCCCGTACCGGCGGCCGCACTTGGTGGGCCGATCAGTCACGCGATCTTCCGAGTTGCGCGTCTGCACAAGATGATGGCCGGCAATCTGCTGCGTGGCGTCGGTCTGCACCCGGGTCAGGAACTGGTGATGATGTACCTGTGGGAACTCGGTCCCCAGCGCCAGACCGACCTCATCCGCCTGGTCGACTCCGACGCAGCCACCATGACCAGAACGATCCGGCGCCTCGAGCAGGCCGGGTTCGTCCGGCGCTCCCCCGTCGCCGGTGACAAGCGCGCATTCCTCATCGAACCCACCGCTGCCAGTCGAGCCCTGCGCCCCCAAGTCGAGCAGATCTGGTCCCAGCTCGAACAGATCGCCGTCGGCGGCGTCAGCGAGGGTGAGCAGCAGACAATCCTGAGCGTCCTGGAAGGGCTCGAGGCAAGACTCACCCATGCGGCCACCGAGTCGGGGCCCTGACGCAGGTCAGGGGTTGGTGTCGGTGAGCTATACGGCTCTAACGTTCACAAATCCGTTCACAAGCTGCATGAAACAGGCCCTCGGAGAAGTGTCTCCGAGGGCCTGTACAGATAGTCGGCGGCGCGTGCTTACGGGCAGAAGGTCACGAACCCCAGCGGACCGGTGACGCATGGATTCCACTCGGGCCCTGGACCCCAGTATCCCCGGTTGCCCCAATACCCACCGTTGCCCCAGTTGCCACCATCGCCGCCATGGCCCCAATGGCCATCGCGGTCTTGCTGCCACGCTATCCCTGAAACGACCGGTGCCGCTGGTTCGGCGTTCGCGATGCCCGCGCCTAGTCCAAGGGCGGTGAAACCCAGTGCGCCCGCCATCGCAGCTCCGGCCACAATTCTCTTCAGATTCATTATGAAACTCCCTTCCCCGACCCAGTCAGTTACAACGGGAACTAGCCTCAATTCATTTCCGCGGTTGGCGATTTGGTGCAATCCACCACAGGCCAACGGATAGCTCCGGGCACCCGCACACTGCCCGAACGGAATGATCCAGAGGCGGGTCGTTGCCCCACATCCAGCCATGAGTCGCCGACATCGGCTCGTCATCCCGCTGGGTGGCGCCTCCGCCACGCGTTAAGCATCTTCCAAGGTTTTGCCAAGCGCTCCCGGAAAGGGTTCTCCTCAACGCCCACCACCGCCTCGGTGGCCCGAGAAAAGCACGAGCAACCCAAGGGAGAAGAACGATGCGGATCGCCTCAATGCCCGACTCGCGAATGCCCGACTCGCGGGCGGTACGGAAAGTCGTGCCGTCGTCGCTGCGATCCCACACCGTCCGCGGCCACCGGCGCGCGGTCCACGTCGACTCGTTGGCGGCGCGGTGGATCGGCGCGCTGGCGGTGCTCAGCATGTTCTGCTGGCTGGTCCTGCTGCTGGCCCGGGACCACCACCACAGCTTGCAGGCCGCGGGCCGGCTGGCTTGGTTATGGACGATCCTCGCCGCGGTCGCGCTGATCGCTCGCGGCATCGTCCTGGGCAGGCCGGTGACCGCCGCGCACGCCAGCGCCGCTGGAGCGGTGTTGCTTGCTGGGCTGGGCGCCCACTTGTTGTCTTTGGATCTGCTTGGCAATCTGCTGATTGCTGGGGCGGGCCTGGTGCTGATGTGGCCGACGGCGTCACGGCCTCAGCCTGAGGCCCTGCCGCGCGTTTGCGAACTTATCAACGCGACGAGCAACGATCCGCTTGCGCCGTTCGCGATGCAGGCGCTAAAGAGCTATCACTTCAACGCCGACGGGACCGCCGCGATCGCCTACCGCACCCGCATGGGGTTCGCCGCAGTCAGCGGTGATCCGATCGGCGACGAGAGCCGGTTTGGAGAACTTGTCGCCGATTTTGCCGCGATGTGCCGCAGCAGGGGCTGGCGGATCATGGTGCTGGGCTGCAGCGAGCGGCGGCGTGAGCTTTGGAGTGACCCGGCGATGATCGGCCATTCTTTGCGCCCGGTGCCGATCGGCCGTGACGTGGTTGTCGATGTGGCCGGGTTCGACATGGTCGGACGCAAATTCCGCAACCTGCGCCAGGCGGTGCAGCGCACGCGTAACGGCGGCGTCACCACCGAGGTCGTCGACGAACAGGGAATCGACGACAAGCTGCTGGCCGAACTGGCCGAGGTGATGAATCTGTCGGGCCGCGGGGCCCGATTCGAGCGCGGCTTTTCGATGATCCTCGACGGCGCGCTCGAGGGCCGTTATCCGGGCATCCAGCTGATCGTCGCGCGCGACCGCTGGGGCCAGGTGCAGGGATTTCATCGGTACGCCGTGGCCGGCGGTGGCAGCGACGTGTCGCTCGACGTGCCGTGGCGGCGGCCGGGAGCGCCGAACGGGATCGACGAGCGGCTGTCAGTTGACATGATCTCTGAGGCGAGAGCCTCTGGTGCACAGCGTCTTTCACTGGCGTTCGCGGCGTTTCCCGAGCTGTTCACCGACGCCGATCGCGGGCGTGTTCAAAGCGTCTTCTACGCCTTGGTCCATCTTCTGGATCCGCTCATCGCGCTGGAATCGCTGTCCCGTTACATGCGCAAATTCCACTCGCTTGGTGACCGTCGCTACGCGCTGGTGTCGATGCGCCACGTGCTGCCGGCGATATTCGTGCTGTTGCCACTGGAATTCATGCCGCGGCGGCGTCGTCGATCGCTCGAAAACGTCGAAAAATCCGAGCTCGCGCGTTGATTTTCAGGTACCTGCGACACCACAGGCAAGCCATCCTCGACACCGTGTGAGGGCCCGAATACGGCGATGGCTAATCGGATTCAATGGGGATGTCGACGAGCAGTAAGTTCGCATTCGTGATGCTAGCGTGGGTGCCCTCGAATAGCCGGCAGACCCGGTAGGAAACTAATTAAAAGGAGAATTAGATGGCGGGCCAGGTTCACCTCGGGCATAACTTTCACATCGCCGGCGCAGGCTGGCCGTGAGCGACGCCGCCACCGCGATCACGATCTTCCACCGCGCGGACGACCCGGAACAGTTCGACGCCTGGGCGAACGATTACGTCGCATGTGCCCGTCAATCCGAGGGATTCACCGGTTCTCGGGTGTCGGTGCACCGTGAAATCTTTGACAGCGGTGTGGAGGTCACGTTCCGCACCGCCGACCAACTCGACGAATGGCTCGACGGATCGGCGCGCAGGGCGCTGCTGCGGGGGGGCGAAGCGATCGGTCACTGGCGGCGCGCTGCTGACCTTGTGTTCACGGCCAACCATCTGCCAGACGGCGTGGCGATCTTCATGCACAGTGTGGCTCCCGGCAAGGAGGCCGAATTCGCCGCCATCCAAAACCATCTCGCCAGCCTCACCACACAATTCTCGGGAAACGAAGGCACCGTGTGGTTCCCGCCGGATTCCTCCGGCGAGTGGAAGTCGGTCCTGCGCTTTCGAACCGCCGACCAGTTGTTGACATGGCTGCGCTCACCAGAGCGCGTGGCGGCGCTGCCGGCGGTGCGCGAGAACCTGAGCCGCAGCTTCTCCGAGCTACGCCGCAGCGCGCCGTTCGGATCTGTGGTCCGAACCGACTACGGCGAAACACGGATCACGCCCGGCTGGAAGACGGCGATGGTCGTGTTCCTGTGCCTGTACCCAACGGCGATGCTCTTGTCGAGGTTCCTTGGGCCGGAACTGAGCCACTTCGGCTTTGCACGTTGGCTCGTTGTATTCATTAGCAGCATCACCAGCGTGGTTCTGCTGCAATGGGTTCTGGTTCCGAGGACGTCTCAGGCCTTCCGGCGTTGGCTCGATCCTATTGACGGGGCAGGCTTGCGCACCAGCCTGGTCGGTGCGGCCGTCATCGGACTGAGTTACGCGGTTATGCTTGTCATCTTCGGGTCGGTGACCTGGCTGCACTTCTGACGATCCGTCGCATCAGTCGGAACAGGGGCGGAGCAGGCAGCGTAGTTCCTCATCGGGGACGGCTGGGATTCCGAAATCGGGCACGGCTGGGATTCCGAATCAGATGATGAGCAAGGCTAAGCTTCACAAATCCGCTCACAACCGGCATGAAAATGGCCCCCGGAGAATTCTCCGAGGGCCATTTCCGCTGGTAGCGGGGACAGGATTCGAACCTGCGACCTCTTTCACCCGCGGCCGCAGCCGCAAATCACCGAAGCGCTTGGGCGCGTCGGCGTCCATCAACACCAACGCGGGCCCGACCGGAGTGAAACGTCGGATCCGACTTCGCTTCGTAGAACATCACCGACCTGCGGCTACTCGCACTGTTATAGAGCGACCGGCAGAACACTGTCCCCAGGCAGCTGCAGCCCAAATGGAGGCTGCGCACCGACCCGCCAGGTGCCCTCCTGCAAGCTTCGACCCGCCGCCCGAGCCCGTTGCAGGGCACGTCGCGCCACTGGCAGCTGTTGAGTCTCCCAGGCCCTCAGCCGAGTTGGGACGTACCGCGCGCTGGCGCCGAGCAGCGCGTTGCCCAGTTGCCAGGCATCGTCGGCCGCCTTAGCGGTCCCCACACCGATGTGTGGCCGCAGCACGCACGCTGCGTCGCCGATGAGGCAGCATCGCCCGAAGGCCATCCGGGGCACCTCTAGGTCGACGATCACCTGGATGAACGGGTCAGCGGTTTGTTGGACAACCTCGGCCAGCGGCGCAGGCAGATCAGCGTCCGCCGCCGAATACAACTGCTCGACATGGCGAGTCTGAACCGCTCCGGGTGGCAAAGTCAGCTCTGCGGAGAACCCATTGCGGTCGGTGAGCAGGTCCGTGAGCCGCTCTCCCGGCGCGATGTTCTGATACCAGAGCCAGTTAAAGAGCACAGAGCCGCTCGGGCCAGGAATCGGGTAGCTCAGCAGGTGACCGCGCGGGAGGATCCGGTAGGTGAACGCGTCCAGCAGGGTGCTCGCGGTGCGGCCGCTGAGTTCGTCAATGTCGATGGTGCCGCGCCAGGCCACATATCCCGCGTAGCGGGGTTGGGCGTCGGGCAACATGATCCGCCGTCCCGTCGAACGGATGCCATCGGCGCATACGACGAGATCAGCGGCAAAGGTCTGACCGTCGGTCAATGACAGTGTCGCGGCGTCGCCCCGGTTATCCAGCTGTGCAAGCTCATTCGACAGGTGGTACCGCTCGGTGCCGAAGGCGTCCAGCAACCCTCGATACAACTCGAAATACGATGCGAACCGGTAAGCGCAGGGTTCCTCGTCGGCGATCGAGCCGTCCGTATCGAGATACTGAAGCCTGTGGGCCGGCAGGCCAATGTCGCCAATCGTGATGCCTGCCCGCTCCACAAGATAGCGAACCGTGGTCGGGTGCACGACGATTCCGGTCCCGCGCCCCTCCAACGGATTCGGACTACGTTCCAGAACGTCTACGTCCCAGCCCTGGTCTCGGAGAACCAGAGCGGCGGTCAGTCCGCCGAGAGACCCCCCGATCACAACGGCCCGCATCATGCGGCCCTCCCGCCGGTGAGAACTCTTGGCGCGAGCGTGAGAGAAGAGCGCGCCACGACCGGCGTGGTCAGTGTCCCGTGCGTGAGGTACTGGTCGAGATTCCGTAACACCAGCTCCCTCGTCATCGAGAGGCTTCGAACTGTCACACCACCGATGTGTGGTAGCAGCACGACATTGTCCAATCCGCGTAATCTCATTGGTACATAAGGTTCGTCGGTGAAGACATCCAGGCCTGCGCCTGCCAACCGCCCCGCGACAAGCAGGTCGACGAGGGCATCCTGATCAGCGACGCTGCCCCGTGCGATATTGATGACATAACCATTCGGCCCGAGTGCTTCCAAAACTGCACGGCTCACCAAATTCTTGGTGCCCGCGCCACCGGTGGTCGCAATTACCAGCACGTCAACGGTGTTAGCGAGCTCAACCGGCGAGGCCACATAGCGGTAAGGCGAGCCGGGCACCTCGCGGCGATTGTGGTACGCGATAGCACAATCAAAGCCGACCAGCCGCGTGGCGATCGCGGAGCCGATCCGGCCAAGACCCAGGATGCCGACTCGTGATCTGCTCACGTCTCGGCCTAACGGGTACTTGCCATTTAGGGGCCAGAGGCCGGCGCGAACATGGCGATCTGCGGTACACAATCCGCGCATTGTCGCAAGCATCAGGCCGACGGCTGTGTCGGCAACGGTGTCGTTGAGTACGTCGGGGGTGTTGCTGACTCCGATGCCGAGCTGGCGTGCCGCGTCGACGTCGATCGAGTCGTAGCCGGCTCCCTGGTGCACGATGGCGCCGAGGTTGGGCAGCGACTTCATCAGGTCCGCGTCCACACCAGGAGGCCCAAAGTCGACGACGGCGGTGACCGACGCTGCGTGCTGAGCAAGAAAGGCGTTTCGTGTGGGATCGTTAGGCAATTGCAGCGTTTGGTATTTCGCCGCGAGGGCGCCTGCCAGCGCCGGCTCAATCACGCCCACTTGAAGAACGCTCATAACAGGCCTTGTCCGTCTCGGCGCGGCGACGCCTGGGCAGCTGGCGTTATCCGCTGTTCCTTCTCTTGTCATTGAATCGTCGCTCGTCGTGAGCGCTACGTCCTCACCGCTAGCGCCCGTTGACCGCCCCTGCCAGCGGTACTAGCGGATTCCGGTTGGTCGACGGCTGAATGGGCGTCAGCCGGGACGAAACGGATGCAGCAGAGCGCAATTCTGATATGAGAACCGTTGTCGGCCCACCTTTTAGCGATGCACGTGACGAAACGAGGAAGAATGACTCAGGTAACGATCGGTGTCGGTGAAGACACGTTCGATCCGACGGTTCCGGCGGCGCCGATGACTAATGTGGCCGAATACGGGTTCGAGGGCCGTTTCGAGGAGTGGGCGGAGGACGCCCGTTACTTCGAATACTCGAAGGCCGCAAACCCGATCGGGTCAGGGCACACTTCCAAGGTTCCCATCACGGCCTTTAGCCGCGATCTCTACATCGACGGTCCCACGCGAATCGTCCCGTTGGACTTATCCAACGACCTGGGGATCAACGGCGGCCCCGCGACCAGCCCGGCGTTGGTGGCGCATTTCGTGCGTATCCGTTCGGGCGAACAGATCGCCACCCACGCGAACGCCACTTCGCAGCTGTACTACGTGATCAGTGGCCGGGGTTTCTCGGCGGTGAATGGTCGGCTTGCGCAGTGGGAGATGGGTGATTTTCTGACCCTGCCTGCCGGCAGCCAGGCCACGTTCTACGCCGACTCCGGCTCCGACGCCACGCTGTACTGGGTGCACGACGAGCCGCTGCTTCGCCACCTGGGCGCTGAGGCCACCGAACCCCGTTTCCGCGCAACGAAATTCCGCCGCGCCGACGCAGTGACCCGACTGAATGAGATCGCATCACGTCCCGGGGCGAACGAGAAGAGCAGGGTTAGCGTCCTACTGGCCAACGCCGAACAGGAGCAGACGTTGACGATCACCCACGTGTTGTGGGCGATGTTCGGGCTGTTGCCGCCGGACCAGGAGCAGCGTCCACACCGCCACCAGTCGGTCGCGCTCGATCTGATTCTCGACGCCAAGCCCGGCTGCTACACACTGCTGGGCACCCGACTGGACGAGCGCGGCGACATCGTCAACCCGACCCGCATCGATTGGGAGGCAGGCGGCGCGTTCGTCACGCCTCCCGGCCTGTGGCACGCGCACTTCAACGAGTCGGGCGCCCCGGCGCACCTGATCCCGATCCAGGACGCGGGCCTGCAAACCTACCTACGCAGCCTGGACATCCGGTTCTCCGACCGCCGGTGATGTGACCCAATAGAGACCTGCGGTCTGAACCGTCGCGGCGCGAACGGGTACGTCGTGGGCGTCGTTCACATGACACGCCGAGCCCGATCAAACAGATGCAGTTGCTAAAAGTCGGCACGAGCGCCCCGCGGGTCAACTCCACGCAGCACGGGGGCCAAGTTAGGTGATCACACGCGATACCGGCCAGCTGGCAGCTCTTTTGGGTGTCAACCATGATGTTTCGGCGTGCTACCGCTGCGATCCTGAGATGCACGCTGGCTCCTACGATCCGATGCGACGCAGCGTTGCCGCGAACAGGGCCCGCATGGCGTCAACCAGCGCACGAGGAAGGACATGGTATGCGTCGATTCCGCTATATGCCCGCGGTGATCACACTGTTGGTCATTGCCATCGCAACCGGCATGGTGGACGCGCAAGCCCGCGCGGCGGGCCCGGCCCAGCCCGCGCTCGGGCCGGTCGATCTGTATTTCGTCACGCAGACGTCGCTCGGCACGCCTTTCCAGGTCGACTCCGGTCAGCTCGCCGAGGAGAAGGGCGGGACCCAAGCCATTCGCTCCTATGCGGAGCTCATGGTGAGCTCGCACGAAGCGGTGAATGGCGCCCTCCAGGCGATCCTGCAGCGCAAGGGTCCGCTGCCGCCGCCGACGCTGCTGCAGGCCGCCTACGCGACGATCGTGTCGACCCTTCAGGACGAGGCGGGTCCGGCGTTTGACCAAGATTACGTGCGCGGCCAGGTCGACTACCAAAAAGCGAACGCCGCCCTCTACCAGTACGAAATCACGAACGGGAGCGACGCCGACCTCGTGCCGTTCGCGCAGGACACCCTGCCGAAGATCCAGGATCATCTCGCAAAGGCGCTCGCGCTCGAGCCCGATGCAGGCCACTGACCAGCTGCCCCCCGCCGGTACAGCCCCTGCGGCCCAATTCGTGGGCCCATCAAGGCGACCGTGAGTTCATATACGACCTCTTGGCGGGGTCATCGAAGGACGTCGGGTAGTCCGGCGATCAACGTGTGCACCTTCCTCCCCTGAGAAACCGCCGGCGACCTCACCGATCTCCTCGTGTTCGTAGTCGATGTCGGCGGCCTGCCACTTGCCGTTGATGAGGTTGGTGGCGATCGATCTCGGCTTGCCCGGTGAGCGCACCACGCCGACGATCGCGCCGTGACCGGCCTTCGCAGCGACCCAGAAGGGGCAAGCGAAGGCCCT
>Ga0209526_10003041_pt1 | contig 11383 bp, 12 predicted proteins | sample JacPinW_OM2H0_M1_FD_188566 | JGI IMG/M metagenome (GOLD analysis project Ga0209526, IMG submission 188566) | Forest soil microbial communities from Algoma, Ontario, Canada - Jack Pine, Ontario site 1_JW_OM2H0_M1 (SPAdes) (version 2) | ecosystem: Environmental > Terrestrial > Soil > Boreal...
GAGGTTGTGGGATGCGAAATCTGATCAAGGCGAGACTTTTTGTCCATGTTCTGTTCGTGGGTCTTATTGGCGATATTGCACTTGACGGACCCAAAGGCGCGCTGCCAACATGAACCGACTCGTTCAATCGGTCCTGACGGAAGAGCCTATTTTTGGCTTCGAAGCGGACGAAGTGGACTTTGATGCGGTTCTTGGCCCTGTGTCTGACTACCCGATCTTTGACTATAGCATGAAGGATGTAAAACGTGCCGGTGAGGTGATCTCCGGGGCGCTCCCATGGACTGACGAAACGGAACCACAAATCAGGCGCGCTTTCCAGGTTGCAAACAACTGGCGTGATGCGCACGCATATCCGATGCGGAGCATTCGTCACCATCTGATCTACTATATAGGCGATTTAGAGCTTAACGGCATAACCGCCGCTCGGCTCAAAAGAATGCAAGCAATTCGCAAAAAGCTGCGACGGCCTGATTTCTCTATGTACCTGAACCAAGTTCAAGATCTTGGTGGATGCAGGGCAATCTTATCATCGATGGGTGAAGTACGCGCTTTGGTTGAAATTCTCCGCCATCGGTCCCGTCATGAATTAAGAAGCGAAGATGACTATATAGCCTCTCCCAAACCAGACGGGTATAGAAGCCACCATTTAATAATGGGGTTTCGTGGCAGTGGAAAAACGGTGATCCATAATGGGCGCCGGATTGAAATTCAAATTCGTACTCGTTTGCAACATTCTTGGGCGACCGCCGTTGAAGCAATAGGGCTGTTTCGCGGCGAAAACCTCAAGGGCAACCAGGGCAGTCCAGAATGGCTTCGATTTTTCAAGTTAATGTCGGCAGAATTTGCTGAAGCAGAGGGGTGCCCGGTTCACCCTGACATGCGGTCGCATAGTGCAAGAGTTCCTGAAATCACAAAACTCGATAAAGCTCTGAAAGCATCGGCTACTTTGGACGATCTCAGTCACGCCGTAAGGTGGACCGAGCGTAGCGTTTTGCCGAGGGAGAAGCCCACACATTTTATGATTAGATACGACAATTTGGCGAGAACTGTTGATATTCAGCCATATTTTGCACCGATTAACGCCGTTAACTCTTATGATATGGCCGAAGATATTTACAATAAAAGCGGTGAGTATGCCGAAAATATAGTTCTCGTAGAGGTCGATAAAATTGAGAACTTGAGAGAGGCATATCCGAATTATTTCGGGGATGTCCAGCTTCTTAAATCTCAACTCAAAAGAATCACCCGTGGCAAGCGCGTAGAAGAATATGTTGCGCTGCCGCAACAGGTCGCGCCGCTCCCTCCCCGGCAATTGCGGGGCGGCAAGTGGCAGTGGCCGCGCCCTTTTCCCAAACCAAAGGGCGCGGGCTAATTGTTGATCCGCGGTCGCACATCGTTATGCGCGACAAGCCGCCGCATGATCATCCGTGACATTTTGTCAAGGTGGTGATATGTGGCTAACCTATCCCCATAATTCACAGTCATGGCGCTTTAATAAGGGGGGCGAATCACCCCCAAAGCTCCGCTCGGGGAAGCGGAGCGCGAAGCGCGCGCGAGAAAAGTTCTCAAAGGAGGAACGCACGGCCGTTGCTAAAAAGGCGGCGGTACGGCGTTGTGGACGATGACGGCAAGGCTTGATTCAGTTTGTAAATTCATATGTGAGAGCGGAAATTGGCGCGTCACGAACTTACAGGCGCAAAAAATATTATATTTGGCTTACATGTATTATCTTGGAAATAAGGGGGAAAGGCTAACCGACGCTTTTTTTGAGGCGTGGGATTATGGTCCTGTCGAACCTTCGGTCTATCAGAAGGTGAGAATGTTCGGCTCCGATCCTATCCAGGATATTTTTTATCGAGCGCGGAATTTTAAAGTTGACGACCCAAGGCGTACTGCGTTGACGGAAGTATGCGATTTCCTTATTCCGTTGCGCCCCAGCGCTCTTATTGACATCACGCATTGGGAAAAGGGGGCGTGGGCAAAGAATTATGTCCCAGGAGTCAAAGGAATCAGGATCTCTGACACCGACATCGCAGCCGAATACGAATGTCGATCGGCCGCAAATTCACACCACGCAGATCATTTTTCGGCCATCTGATCACATTTCCACCACGGCGGAAACCTCAGCTGCGCTTGAGGCACAATACGAGAATCTCAACGCTGAACATAAGCAAGAAAGATTTTTCTGGATATTTGTTACTGTGGCGCTCGTCAATGTTTTAGTGGGCTCGTTTGCCCCTGGGTACGTTGAAACAATTTTTCTCATCTTTTCGATTATCGGCCTGATTGGATGCGCCAAGTGGCTCGGCGTCCCATGGGTCGTAACTTAGAAAGATGGCTTGATCAGGTAAGCCCAAGCAAAGAAACAGAATGAACGTTCCTATTTTCTGCCGTGATGCGGTGATTGCTGAGGCGGCACAATCTTTGTGAATTCGCGCTCAAACGCCTCTTCGCTTTCGTCGCAGCCGAGCTTACGAGCGGTTTCAACAAACCGCTCGTATTGTCGTTTGTCCTTCGTCTTCGGGGTTCGCTTTTGCTTTTCGCCTGCTTTTCCCATACGGCCTCTCAGTGATGAGCCGTTTGATAGGTAAGTCTCTTTCCGACGATACCCATAAGTGCGCGCTCAGTGCGCTCGACGTCATCTACGCCGAGCCGAACGCGGTTGCTATAGCGAAAATCGAATTCACTCAAATAGCGGTGCAAATGGCGCTCGCTACAATGCTGGTAAACGCCTTTCATGCCGCGCTTGAAAACGCTGTAGTAGCCTTCGACGGTGTTGGTGTGGACAACGCCGCGACCGTATTCATGCGCAGAATGGTCAACGCTTTCATGGCTTGCAAACTTGCGGCCGACTGCTTTGTAATGGCGCCCTTCGTCGGTCATCAGGTGCGATTCCTTGCGGATATTATCTCGCATGATACCCTCAACATCGGCGCGGCGGGGGCTATCAACATGGAAGCTGCGGGCCGAGCCGCCACGCTCAACAAGGGTCAATACGACATTCTTGTGAGCGGATCCGCTTTTCTGTTTTGGAACGCCTTCAATGCGGCCGATGAAAGTTTCGTCAACTTCCACAATTCCGCCTTCGCCTCCCATAGGCGAAACGCCGACGGTCCGCATAGCCTCGCGAATGCGATGCGCCATGAACCATGCAGTCTTGAGAGTTACGCCAAGGGTCCGGTGAAGCTGGTTGCTTGAAATGCCCTTTTTCGAAGAGGACAACAAATACATGGCTTGCAGCCAGAGCCGCATCGGAACATGGCTATCCTCAAAAACGGTTCCGACCTTGACGCTGAATTGCTGACGGCATTGGTAGCACTTATAGACACCAATACGGGTGCTTTTGCCGCCCATTTTTGAAATGCGCTCAACACCGCCGCAATGCGGGCATACCGGACCTTCTGGCCATATACGAGCTTCAACCCAAGCGTAGGCGGCGGCTTCGTCTTGCAGGACTTTGGCTTCGAGAATTGATTTTGACATGACACCATTCCTTATTGTGAATCAACGCTATCACAGATTTATGGGTCCGTCAAGTGCAATATCGCCGTCTTATCGGTACGGTCGCGGCAACACCAGTTAATGCGATGTCATCGGAGCAAATGCAGTTCCTCGGTCGCCCCCCGCGACAGCCAGTCGAGATATTTGGAAACGCTTGGTTCATTTTTGCTGATGGCATAATCGACGCGGATGCGCCAGCCAGATTGAAACGGTTCATCCAAGAAAACCACGTTCCTAGGAAATCTATAATTGTGCTGAACTCTCCGGGCGGGAGCCTGATAGGCGGCATCAAACTCGGCCGTGCCATTAGGGATGCTGGCTTGCTAACAGAGGTTGGCCGCAACACCAGCGAGACTGAAAAAATGTTCGTAACAGGAGAGTGCTACAGCGCTTGCACACTGGCTTTTCTGGGGGGCGAGTTCCGATCGATCGAGAAAGATTCGACATATGGCGTCCATCGGTTCTTTTTCACGACAAAGGGCGACCAAGATACCGATGCTGCGCAAATCCTTTCAGCTTCCATCGTCCAATACATCCGAGACATGGATGTCGATCCGGAACTGTTCAACGAAATGACTGCGGCAGGAAATAAAGAGATCATCATAATACCCCATGACGAACTCGCCCGGCTTAACGTCATAAACAATGGTCAGAAAAAGACTCGTTGGACGATCGAAAGTGCTGAGTTCGGGATTTACCTAAAAGGTGAGCGGGAAACATATCATGGAATAAACAAGTTCATACTGGAATGCATGCCAAACCACTCCATAGCTCTGCTTACCATTTTTGATCCTGAAGGCCATGCGGATGAAATTATGCAGATGAAGTCAATGTCGCTCTTCATAAACGATGAAACAATTTCAATTGCCGAGCGTCGTCTAAGCGGCCCAGAGCTACACAATGGTTGGATCAATGCCGTATTTTTACTGGATGACGGTCTTCTAACTATCATACAGCGTGCCAAAACGGTCGGTGTGGCATTCCAATTCCTCGATGGCGCGCCGATATTTCTGGGATTTCAGGGCATGGATTTTGGAGACGGTGCCAAGAAGCTGCCGGGCTTTCTGCGTGCCTGCCATGGCTGATTGAACATTATGTAGGTTGAACGTCCCCGCCTTTTTGTTCGCCCTACTCCTAAGAAGAAGGCCGCACCCACTGCGCGCCAAGATGCGAACAAAACCCTCAGGCATCTCAGGTGCCGCTCGCGCCTGGACTTATATTAACCGCTGCCACACAGGATTTGCCAGCAAATAGAGTACCTTGATGGTGTCTCCGACCGAGCCATCTACGCTCACCGATTATCAAGGGCGGGGCTGACGGCGAGGGCACGCCGCACCGCCTCCGGATCGCCGGCAATCGCTTTAAGGTAGGCGCGGGCCGGTTGATCCGGCTCGGTGCGCCCTTGCTCCCAGTCCCGAAGAGTGCCAAGCGGGATGTGATAGCGCCCGGCAAATTCCTCCTGCGTCAGCCCGAGCGCGCGGCGCAACGTTTTTATACGTGGCACGCGTCTTGCTCGCCGCAGCTCGTCGGCCGTCATCGGCCGCGCATCGGGATCGGCACCCGCCGCCGCCTCAATCTCCGCCTCCGTCATCGGCCGCATAGACGTTTCCGGAAACGGCCGCTCGGTGCCGCCGGTGAGCACCTCGACAACCGTGCCATCAGACCGAATTTTCGCGGTAATAGTCGTCTTGCTCATGTTTTTCCGCCCGCCGGGCCGAGATCAGCCGTATGTGTTCACCGCGCTCGGTATAGGTCACATGCAAGATCACGCCTTCGCACATGCCGAGCAAATTGATGCGTTCTTCGCCATAGTTTTCGCGGTCATCGATCCGCTCCACTCCGAAGGGATCGCGGAAAGCCTTGACCGCCTGGTGGAAGGCAACGCCATGCGCACGCCAATTGTCGGCGGCCTTGTCGTCATCCCATTCGAATGCATCTTCATTCATTATGTACTGGTTATCAGTAGTTTTTGTCAAGTATTCGATGATCGAAGAATGAACTTTAATCAACCGCCGAACAGCTGCTCGAAAAAGTTTTGCTGCCGGGATTGAGCCCCCCGCTTTTGTCCAAAAACCCCTGGGTTCGGAATATCCGCCGGAGGCACGGGCGCGCCGCTCGTGGCGCCGCCATAAATGGGAACCGGGGGCGCTTGCGCCGCTTCGTTGCTGCGCGCCGGAAATTCTCCAGGCAGCGACGGCCAGTCGGTGTTATCCGCCATAGGCACGGTTGCATCCGGTGGGGCCCCGCCTTGCCAGAGTCCGCCGGGGAGCGGCTGCGGCGGCACGCCTTGATGCGCGGCCCGCATAAAACACGACCAGATTTCTACGGGAAGATTGCCGCCGGACGCTTTTTTGGTCGGCGAACTATCGTCGTTGCCGAGCCAGACACCGGCGACGAGATGGCTGGTGTAGCCGATGAACCACGCATCGCGCCAATCTTGGCTCGTGCCGGTCTTGCCAGCCGCCTGCCAGCCCGGCACCGAAGCCTTGCGCGCTGTGCCCGTAAAGAGGGTTTCCTGCATCATCGTAGTCATCATCGCCACATGATTTGGATCGATGACCCGGCCATTGCTGGCGCCCTTGCGCTGATAGAGGAGTTTTCGGGAGGCGGTTTTGACTTTCGCGATGATCTGCGGCTGCACGCCGATGCCGCCGTTGGCAAAGGGCACGTAGGCCGTCACGATTTCGAGCGGGGTAACCTCGGACGTGCCGAGCGCGATCGACGGGTTGGCGGAAAGATCGGATGCGATCCCAAGACGATGCGCGACCCTGACGATTGCCTTCGGGCCAACCTCCAAGCCGAGGCGTACCGCAACGGTGTTCAAGGACAGCGCCAACGCCTTAGTGAGCGTGACCGGACCGAAATAATCGCGCGAGTAATTTTCCGGCTGCCAGCCCTTCACATTGATGGACGCGTCTTCGCGCACCGAATCCGGGGTCAGGCCGGCTTCGAGCGCGGCGAGATAAACGAAAGGCTTGAAAGCCGAGCCAGGCTGCCGCTTCGCCGAGACCGCGCGATCAAATTGGCTGTCGGCGTAATCGCGGCCGCCCACCAACGCCTTGATCGCGCCATCGGGGGCGAGCGCCACGAGCGCTCCCTGGCCGACGTTAAAGGCCGCGCCTTTGCGGTCAAGCTCTTCGGTGAGCGCCTTTTCCGCCGCCGCCTGCAACGAGACGCTGAGCGTCGTCGAGACCGCGATATCTTCATTGATTGCGCCGATCGTATCGTCGAGCGTGTCCATCACGAAATCGGCGGCGTAATTGACCGAGCTCGCGTTTCGATCTCGCATGGCTTGCGCGGGATGAGCGAGGGCGAGCATGGCCATCGCGTCGGTTATGAAGCCTTCCTGAACCATCGCCGCGATGACTTGGCTCGCGCGCTCGCTGGCCCCGGCAGGATTGCGATTTGGCGCTAATCTCGCCGGCGCCTTCATTAACCCGGCGAGAACCGCCGCCTCCGGCAGCGTCACACTGCGGGCGCCGTGGCCAAAATATTTTTGCGCGGCCGCTTCGACGCCATAGGCGCCGGAGCCGAAATAAACGCGGTTCAAATACAATTCGAGAATCTGATTTTTCGAATATTTATGCTCGAGCCAGAGCGCGAGGATCGCCTCTTGGATTTTGCGCGAAACGGTCCGCTCCTGGGTCAGAAAGAGGTTTTTGGCGAGCTGCTGCGTCAGGGTCGAACCGCCCTGCACCATGCCGCCGCCCGTGATATTACGAGTCAGGGCGCGCAAAACTCCTTGGGGATCGATTCCCAAATGCGAATAAAAGCGGCGATCCTCGATGGCGACAAAGGCCTTTGGCAGATAGGGCGGCAGGTCCGCGATCCGGACCGCGGCGCCTCCGGTATCGCCGCGATTGGCGAGCAAAACGCCGTTTTCGTCGAGAATGGCAATGTTCGGCGGCCGTTTCGGCACGGCAAGCGCGTCGATCGGCGGCAGTTTCGTTGCTTGATAGGCAATCACGCCGGCGCCCGCCATGCCGGTCCAGACAGTTGCGATCATGCCCCAATAGAGCACAAGGGCGACAGGCGAGCGGCGTTTCCTGGTCACCCGCGATCGTCCGGCACGGCGCGGCACTTTGCGTCAATCCTTGCTTTGTTTCCGGGAGGTTGGTTTCCGGTAGGCTGGCCGAAGACCGGCTCGCGGCGCTCCGCCGTCTTGCGCTTGTCATGGCAAGTGCGCCGCCGTTCGCCCAAATTCATCGGCACCGTGTTCCAGGCCAATCCAATCCAGGCCAGAATGGCATTTTTTTATTTTAAATCCGGGCGGATTAAGGGCAGGTAAAGGTCTGGCCGCGCGCCGCAAGGTCCTGCGTGGCCGTGCAAAAGCGCCGGTGGATTCATCGCGGCGGCTTGCGATTTGGCGAAAGCCGCGCCAAAGTCCGTCCCCGTCCCCGGCGCAGGCAAGGGGCGGGCGTGATGGATCGAACAAAAATCCCGATTGGACCGCCCCCATGAAAGTTACTCTCGAACGAGCGGCTTTGTTGAAGTCTCTTGGCCACGTGCATCGCGTCGTGGAGCGCCGCAACACGATTCCCATTCTGTCGAATGTCCTATTGCGCGCCGAAGGCCAAGCCCTGCTCCTGAAGGCGACCGATCTCGATCTTGAAGTCACCGAGCGCTTGGCGGCGGACGCGGGGGCCGCAGGTGCGACCACGGTTCCCGCTCATATCCTCTATGAGATCGTCCGCAAGCTGCCAGACGGAGCACAAGTGTCGCTCGAATCGAATGGCGAGTCCGGCCAGTTGCAGTTACGCTCCGGGCGTTCGCGGTTCAACCTTCAGTCCTTGCCGGACAGCGATTTTCCTGACCTCGCCACGGGCGAACCCGGTCACGCTTTCAACCTCGCCGCCGGCGACCTCAAGCGGCTGATCGACAAAACCCAGTTCGCGATTTCCAATGAAGAGACGCGCTATTACCTCAATGGCATTTTTTTGCATACGACCGATGTCGAAGGCCATATGATGTTGCGTGCCGTCGCGACCGACGGGCACAGGCTCGCTCGGGTCGAAATTCCCGCCCCCGATGGCGCGATTGGCATGCCGGGCGTCATCGTGCCGCGCAAGGCCGTGTCCGAGGTGCAAAAACTCATCGAGGATCCCGGAATGGACGTTCGCGTCGAAATATCGGCGGCAAAGGCGCGCTTTATCTTCGGCGGTCCTTCGGCTAGCGCGGGACAAGTGGTGCTGACCTCGAAATTGATCGACGGTACCTTTCCCGATTATGTTCGCGTCATCCCTTCCGGCAACGACAAACGTCTCATTGTCGATCGCGCGCCGTTCGCGGCCGCGGTCGACCGGGTTTCGACGATTTCGTCGGAGCGCGGCCGCGCCGTCAAGCTCGCCGTGGCGGATGCCAAACTTACTCTTTCCGTCACCAATCCGGATTCCGGCTCGGCGACCGAGGAGCTCGATGTCGATTATGACTCCTCGCCGATCGATATCGGCTTCAACGCCCGCTACCTCCTCGACATTACCGAGCAGCTCGACGGCGACACCGTGCTGTTTAAACTTGCCGACCCCGGTTCGCCCACTCTTGTGCAAGACCGCGATGGCGCAGCCGCTCTTTATGTGTTGATGCCGATGCGCGTCTGAGTAGGGTGTGAGACCGCCGCGCATGAACGCCCCCAAGAGCGCGATGGCAATTCCCGTGGCGCCCTCGATCAACCAGGACAGAGCACGTGGCTAGAGACCTTTACGCGATTCTCGGAGTCGCCCACGACGCCGATTTTGACACCATCCGCGCAGCCTACAGGAACGCAGCGAAGACAGCCCACCCCGACCTCGGAGGGACCGCCGGGGAGTTCGAGGCATTAAAAGAAGCCTACGACTGCCTCTCAGACGAGGCACGTCGAGCAAACTACGACCGGACGGGCTACTACACACGAGGGAAAGCGGCCGACACCCTTGACGCAGAAGCCCTTGAAAAACTCAGGAGCATGATCGTCAAAATCGTCAACCTTCTTGCTAAAAGGGAAGAAAACAAGGCCGACCACCTGTCCGAAGCCGACCAGCTTTCCATGCTTGTTGACGGCACCCTTATCGAAGCCCTTGAATGGCAAATCAGCAAATGGATCGGGGAGGACCGAGACCGCCTAAAGGACTACAAAAAAGAAGCGGCAAAATACATCAGCCTTGCGGAGCTTTTTGAAGGGAACAGTGGAAAGCCGAACAGGATCTCGCCACTCATCCAAATCACTGCCAAATATTACCAGAACCACGCCGACGCCGTTGCACATGAAATAAAAGTGAAAGAACGCGCCCTTGAAATCTTGCGCGACCATCACGTCAAAACCCCAAAGACACTCAAGGCAGCGCAATAAAAAGAATGGCGGTGGCGAAACACGACCCCAGAGCCTTGGCTATTGGCGCAACGCTGACCAAGCTCGACATTGCCCGCCATCAGCTTGGCACCGCGCTCGACCTTTTCATCCGCGACCGTGACGCGGTTTCAGTTCAATGTTTAGCGTGTGGAGGCGCCGAGCTCATAGAAGGCATCGCCACGCACCAGGGTGTGGAACCGCTTTCAACCCATATGCTACAGACATATCCCCATATGGATATGAATCAGCTACGAAAATTACAGCGCCAGTACTGGAACGCTTTTAAGCACATGACGATGAAAAACGGTGAAGTGCGCGATGACACGGACACGCTCGCCTCTTTTAGTGACACCAAAAACGACGCTGCGCTTTTTGTCGGATGGTGGGATTACTGTGCGGTCACTAAAAAGTTGCCTCTGCCCGCTCAGGTTTTTCAAGTGTGGTGGTATGCCTTAAATGAGCGGCGGCTTACTTTAGGCGCTGATTTAACGTCTATCCGCCAAACTTTCCCAAATATCCTGACTGCCGAACGCGCCGAGCAAAAACGTAGGCTCCGCCGCGCCGTCGAAAGATACCGTCACGAACGAGGCGTTCTCAGCGACCCTCGCACAGAAGACAGCCCTCTCTGCTTTCCCGCAACCTAATGCAAGAATCTTTCGCCGTCGCATTGGATCGACCAAATCTGGTGGGCAGACTTTACGATACTCCTGCGCGCGAAGCCCATGCAGCAAAGCGGTTGACGCTCGCGCCGGGAACGGGCACATGGCGGCATGAGTGCTGGCCTTCTGGCCGAAAGCTCCAGCATTGGAGCACCAAGTCGTATGCCCAAAATCAATGGAAATGAGATTACGCCCGGCGCCGTCATTAGTCACGATAACGGCCTGTGGGTTGCCGTAAAATCCAATGCGGTAAAACCCGGCAAGGGCGGTGCGTTCAATCAGGTGGAACTGAAAAACCTCTACGACGCGCGCAAACTTAATGAACGTTTCCGCGCCGACAAGACGATCGAACTCGAACTCGAGGATTTCAATTTTCTTTATGCACGGAGCGACACGCTCATCTTTATGGATCTCGAACCTATGGACAAATCGAGCTTGCCACGGATTGGATTGGAGAGCGGGCTGCTTTCCTTCAAGACGGCAGGAACGTCACTTTACAAATGCACGGCCGCCGCCCGGTCAGCATCGGGCTTCCGCCCCATGTTACCTTGAAGATCGTGGAAGCCGATCCCGCCATGCGCGGCCAAACCGCCGCCTCTTCCTGCAAGCCGGCGGTGCTCGAAAACGGTCTGCGCGCACTCGTGCGATATGCGGCGAACGGATTAGACGGGCAGGTCACGGCGATACCATGATCAGATCCGCGCTCATGAACGTGATGACCGCCGCCGCCCTCAAGGCGGGGCGCGGCTTGAAGCGCGACTTCGGCGAGGTGGAAAACCTGCAAGTCTCGGTGAAGGGACCAGGGGATTTCGTGTCCGCCGCGGATCGCAAGGCCGAAAAAATTCTCCATGAGGAATTGGCAAGGGCGCGGCCGGGCTACGGCTTCATGATGGAGGAA
>Ga0209526_10003042_pt1 | contig 11381 bp, 14 predicted proteins | sample JacPinW_OM2H0_M1_FD_188566 | JGI IMG/M metagenome (GOLD analysis project Ga0209526, IMG submission 188566) | Forest soil microbial communities from Algoma, Ontario, Canada - Jack Pine, Ontario site 1_JW_OM2H0_M1 (SPAdes) (version 2) | ecosystem: Environmental > Terrestrial > Soil > Boreal...
AGTTTGAGATTGTCGACATCGAGGATTACAAGCTGCCGCTCCTCGATGAGCCCGTACCACCCAGGGCGCATCAGTACGGCAAGCCGCATACGAAGATTTGGAGCGAGAAAATTGCCTCGCTCGACGCCTATGTGTTCGTCACTCCCGAATACAACCATGGCACCTCGGCGGCGTTGAAGAACACGATCGATTTTCTCTTCTACGAATGGAACAACAAAGCGGCGCGATTCGTCGGATATGGCGGCGCCGGCGGGGTCCGAGCAGTGGAGAACCTGAGGCTGGTCATGGGCGAAATCGAGATTGCGGACGTGCGAGCGCAGGTGGCGCTTTCGATGTTTACCGACTTCGAGAACTTCACGACCTTTAAGCCGCACGAACAGCACGACAAGGCCGTGCATGCGATGGCGGACCAAGTGATCGCGTGGGGCGGAGCACTGAAAGAGTTAAGAGCGACTCACCCTAAACAATAATCCGCACAATCCGCGGCTCTCACTTAGGGGCGGAAAGGAACGGCGTAATGATCACAAAGGTAGGCGAGACACAAATGCAAATTGGCATCGACAGCTTCGCAGCGGCATACGACGACGCCAGTCTCGCCGTCGGTGCGTCGGACCGTCTGCGCAACCTGGTCGAACAGATCGAATTTGCCGATCAGGTTGGTCTGGACGTGTTTGGAATAGGTGAACACCATCGTCGGGAGTACCTCGATTCCGCCCCGGCGGTCATTCTGGGAGCAGCGGCCGCACGAACGCACCGCATCCGTCTCACGAGTGCTGTAACAGTCCTAAGTTCAGCCGACCCGGTACGGGTATTTCAGAACTTCGCCACCCTCGATCTTCTTTCGCAAGGCCGGGCGGAGATGGTCGTAGGCCGTGGTTCATTCATCGATTCCTTTCCGTTGTTCGGCTTCAAACTCGGAGACTACGACTCGCTCTTTGCAGAGAAGCTCGACCTGCTCCTGAAGATCCGTGAGAACGAGCACGTCCATTGGTCCGGCAAACATCGGGCTGCCCTGACAGGTCAGGGCGTCTACCCGAGACCGGTACAGAATCCTTTTCCAATATGGCTCGGAGTTGGAGGGACTCCACAATCGTTCGCTCGCGCCGGGGCGCTTGGTCTTCCTTTAATGGTCGCAATCATCGGCGGTGAACCGCGGCGCTTCCGACCGCTCGTTGATCTCTATCGGGAAACGGGCAAACGGTTCGGACACTCGCCTGATCGACTGAGGGTCGGTGTACACGCTCTCGGTTATGTCGCACCTACGACGCAAGAGGCCATCGACGACTTCTTCCCCGGCTACGTCCGGGCTTTCGCCTCTGTCGCGAAGGAGCGCGGATGGCCGGCCGTCACCCGTGCTGACTTCGACGCGCAGCGAACTCCGACGGGCGCGCTGCTCGTCGGCAATGCTGAAGAAGTGGTCGAGAAGATCGTCCACTACAGTGAAGCGCTGGGCGGTATCACCCGCCTCAGTTTTCAGATGAATGCAGCCTCTTTACCTCATGCGAAGCTCATGCGAGCCATCGAAGCGATTGGCATCCGCGTCGTACCCGCACTGCGCGAACGACTCGCGGAGGAATCTAACTTAAACGAGACAGCTGTGTCATGAGTCGTCGATCGCAGTGACGCGCCTGTCGGAAATGCAGGATGAAAGGCACACACAAATGCAAAATACATACAAAGCAGTAGAAGTATCCGCACCCGGTAAACTTCGAGTAGTGGAACGGCCGGTCACTGAGCCGGGAGCGGGGCAGCTCCGCATTCGGGTGGAGGCATGCGGAATCTGTCACACCGATGCGGCCACGGTGATGGGTGCTTATCCGGGTTTGACTCTGCCGCGCGTTCCTGGACATGAAGTGGTGGGTCGCATTGAAGCATTGGGTGCAGGCGTGTCCCGATGGAAAATTGGTCAGCGGGTTGGTGTCGGTCTCATTGCCGGCGAAGACGGGGTATGCGAACCGTGCCGACGCGGAGACATCGTGAATTGTCAGAACCCTGTGACGTCGGGGGTAACCGTGGATGGAGGATATGCGGAAGTGATGATTGCTGAAGCACGTGCCCTCTCTTCCGTTCCGGAGGAGCTCACATCCGCAGAAGCCGCTCCTTTGCTCTGCGCGGGCATTACGACCTACAACGCTCTTCGCAACGCTGGCTTGCGCGGCGGAGATCTGGTCGCTGTGCAGGGAGTAGGTGGACTTGGGCATCTGGGTATCCAGTTTGCACGGCACATGGGATTCCGCACTGTCGCAATCGGGCGAGGACGCGACAAGGAGAAGCTGGCGAAAGATTTGGGCGCGCACGTCTACATCGATATTGCCGCCGAGGATACTGCAGCAGTACTGCAGCGTATGGGTGGGGCAAGAGCAATTCTCGCAACAGGAACCAGTGGTGATGCTATGGGGCCACTTGTGTCCGGTCTTGCAGCCCGCGGCAAGCTCATCGTGCTGGGTGTACCGCAGGACCAGATCCAATTGAATGCATTCCCGCTCGTGTTTGGCGGGCGCTCGATCTATGGAAGCCTGACCGGCACGCCGATAGATGGCGAGGACACTCTTGCCTTCAGCGTCCTCGAGAACATCCGTCCGATGATCGAGACACTTCCTCTCGAACAGGCTGCGGATGCTTACGCTCGGATGATGGAGGGCAAAGCACGGTTTCGCATGGTGCTGGTTGCATGAGGATGAAATTACTCAAGGCGCAACGCCCAACTGAGGAAGAAGGGTCGGCGAAATCATTCCCGAGGTTTGGATGATGGATCATGCCGCCCACCTGCGTGGTACCGTGAACAGGGAACAAGTCGGCGAACTCACGATTCTTACACCAAATCTGCGACCAGCCCTTGAAGTGAGCGTGACTAACCACGGATGTGCGGAACTGAGCACATGACAACGCCTCGTAAAGCAAAGGTGTTTGAGAGGACTTGGCCCGACCGGCTGAAGGCAGGGTGGCCAGCAGGCGAATGGCATCCCTTAGATAGACCGCAAGCGATTCTGGCCGCATCCTACTTATCGACAACGGGAGGCAGCGAATGAATCTACCCGACGCGCCGATTGCACACGAAGGCTTCTTCGCCACGCACTTCTTCACCGTCCAGGGACCAGGAAAAATCGAAGGACTTCTATGTCCGAATTCTTGGCGGGAAAGTGATCAAGGCGGAAAATCCCTGCTACGTCAAGCTGGCTAATACCTGGATCATTCTCAATTCCGGCGGTGGTCCGACTCCAGACAAGCCAGAGGTCCTCCTCGAAACGCCCTCGGATCTCAACAGAGTGAATAGCTTCCTTAACCTACGTGTCGCCGACATCTGGGCATGCTACAACAATGGGGCGACAAAGGAGCGTTCTTTCTTACCGAACCGCTAGACAATCACGGCTGGGAATGGCGCTGCTACATGCGTGATCCCGACGGCTACCTCATCGAGGTCGGCCAATATACTCAAATGGCCCTCGACCGTTTCAAGAACGACGCCAGTCAAGTTGCCAAGCAACTTCACTCCTAATGACGCGAGTAGCAGCCTGCAACGCCTGTCAAGTCGCATCACCGGCCATCATCTATTATTGAATTGAACTGGCTGCTGCGGAAAAGACATTATTCGCGTTCGATCCAACCAGCCGAATTGTACCAACCACGAGCACTAGAATGACCGCCAACATCACTGCATATTCGGCAATATCCGGCCGTCACGATAAGCGATCTCCCCCTCGGCGACATGCACATCCCAAAGAATCAGAAGGTGGTTCTTTAACTCAGCGGCAGGTTTCTCGCAAGGCAGAGTCGTTCGGGCGCTCTGATAGCGAAATTCTTCCATCCAAGTTCGATACTCGATGGTCGATGCAAAGTGGAGTGACCCAAGAAAGTACCGATCTCCATACGCTCACGTCTGGTGATCAAATCCAGACCCGTTTAGCTGTTCGTGGCTGAACAGGAAACTTGTTTCTCCTAGAACAATCCCTGACGCTTGAGTTCCGCGAGCACGGTCAGAGGTTCCTCGATCGATCCTTCCGACGGTTCCGTGAATCCTCCAACGCGGAGATTCACGACGTCGAGAGCGTCGAGGCCAAGATTTCTAAGATTGTCATGAATGCCATCGATGAGTTCCTGGCGCGAAAGAGCAGGAATCCAGGACTTGTCTTCACCCCGGCGGGCACCGACCTTGGTGACGATCACGAGATCTTTGGGATAAGGATGAAGCGCCCGCTTGATAAGCTGATTGGTGATATGAGGACCGTAGTAGTCGCTGGTATCGATGTGGTTCACACCAGAATCAACGGCCTCGCGCAAAACAGCGATTGCAGCGTCAACGTCACGGGGTGGTCCCCACACCTCCGGACCAGCGAGTTGCATTGCGCCGTACCCGATGCGGTTTATGGTTATCGATGTGCCCGGCAACGAAAAGCTACCGGCGAGATGAGTCTGTTTAATCATTCCGTTTTCTCCTAATCTTGTTGATTTCATCGTACTCAGAAAAGCTAGAAAGATTCTCCGACCAGTTCTTCGCTTTTCTTCCAGAGTGCTTCAGCATTGTGTGGGTCGAGTGCATATCCACGTACCCCTTCGCTGACGGCTGTGATCGGCGCGTCGTCCGGCACGATATGGCCCACGTGGCAATTCTCGCAATATTGCCCGCCGATCTCCTCCGCCGGTGCGACCACAGCCGCCCACACCGAAGTCGCGGCTCCCTGGGGAACGGACTTCCATTGGAAAGGCCCTTGCCCGGCGAGTTGCCGATTAATTTCTTCGATTACTTTTTCGATCCGGCCGGGCTCCGCGTAACGACCCAACTCGGTCCGTATTCCTCCCGGATGAACAGCCGCGGCGCGCAAGCCGCGATCCCGGTGACGTTTATCGAATGCCACCGCGAAGAGGATGTTTGCCGTTTTCGATCTGCCGTAGGCGACAAAAGGTTCATAGGGTGTGCGCTCGAAGTTGGGATCGTCCAGGTCTACGTTCGAATAGCGATGACCGGAAGAAGACAAGTTGATGAGCCGCCCGCCATCGCGGATAAGCGACCCAATCCGATTGATCAGGACAAAGTGGCCGAGGTGATTCGTCCCGAACTGCGTTTCGAAGCCCTCGGCCGTGTGGCCGAACGGTGTGGCCATGACTCCCGCATTGGCGATGACAACGTCGAACGGTTGACCTTTTGCCAGCAGTGCGTCGGCGCGGGCGCGCACGCTCTTCAGGTTGGCAAGATCGAGTTCTATTAGTTCGAAGCTTCCACCGCTGGCCGCAGCGTCTGTTCTCACTTGCTCGGTTGCAGCCGTGGCCTTATTCAAATCCCGTGCCGCGCCTACAACCTGAGCGCCGTGGGCGACCAGGGACCGCGCCGTTTGCACGCCGAGTCCAGCCGAAACACCTGTCACCAGGATCCGTTTGCCCTTCAGATTCACGCCTGACAAAACGTCATCTGTCGTCGAAGTTGCCCCAAATGGGGTTGTCTCAAGTATGTTCATCATTCTCTATCTCCTTGTACTGACACGTTCGAGTGGCCGTTCATGAATCACCTCACGGGCTAGCTGTGTGATAACGCGTGACCCAGGATGGTTCGAAATAATGTTCCGCGTCCAGATCGGCAATGAGCCCAGGCTGAACCGGTCGCCATCCCAGCCGTTCCTGTGTTTGCGCGCTGGAAGCCGGGCCGTTCACATCAAAGAAGGGAGCGATCCAGCCGAAATGATCGGCTGCTTCCTCACGAGACTTGCTGACGACGGGTACGTTCAAGTGTCTGCCGATGACGTCAGCGATTTCCCGAGCCGGTACGCCCTCATCGGCCACGCCATGATACCGGCCTCCAGCGCTGCTCTTCTCGAGCACGAGCCTGTAGAGATGAGCTGCATCGAGCCGATGCACTGCAGGCCAGCGGTTGAGTCCGTCTCCTATATACGCGGAGACGCCCTTCTCGTGTGCAATGCTGATCAAGCGTGACACGAAGCCGTGATCGCCTTCTCCGTGTACCGATGGAGGAAGCCGTAGCACGGCGACGCGGACTCCGCGAGACGCCAGCGCAAGCCCCGCCTCTTCCGACTTGCGAGGGAAGCTGGGGTTGGGTGCATCCTCCTCTGTTGCGAGGCGGCCTTGCGGTTGAGCGAGCAAGGTCCCGGAAGTAACGATTAACGGACGATCCGAACCGGCAAGCGCGGCGCCGAGTGTCTCGATGGCGCGCCTATCCGCTTCAGCCGCAGGCCCATAATTTGAGAAATCGTGACTAAAGGCTGTGTGGATCACTCCATCGACAACCGCCGCTCCGCTGCGAAGGCTCTCAATATCTTCGAGCGAACCGCGATGCACCTTTGCCCCCGCCGCGACCAGGTCTTTGCCTGCCTTCTCCGAGCGAGCGAGGCCGAGCACCTGATGACCAGCGTCGATCAGTTCTCGCACGACTGCGGAACCAATGAAGCCTGTAGCTCCAGTGACAAAAACACGCATGTTCTTTTCCTCCTACGCAATTGTGAACTCGGTCGACAGGGACGGGGCGTTCACTCGACTTGCGAGCCGAGCCGAAGCCTTCGCCGTGAACATTCGCCATTCTCGGGTTGAAGTGGGCAGACCATCGGTCTCGATTAACTCGTGCAGCCAGTCTTCTGCTGAGAGCGCCGCCTGTTGTGACCCGAACAACTGGGTTACGGCCTTGAAGAATGCTGACAACTCTCGCTCCGCCATGGTCATGAGGTCGGTGCAACGAGGATTGGAATTCTTCAATGACTTATAAGGAGCGAGTGAATTCATATTTCTCACCTCTCGAAGCCGGAAAAACCGGAACCCTCTGGTTGACAGGCCGCCGAGTTCCGACTAAAACGGAGGGTGTCTCCGAATCAGTAGATAGGTAACCGGAGACTATCTCCGGTTGCAAAAGTTTTTCGGGATGCCCACAGCCCGTTCAAAACCGGTATCACGAAAGCCGCGTACCGATGCGCTGCGGAACCGTGAGCGCATTCTGGAGGTGGCGAAGGAGGCCTTTACCCGGTCTGGGGAGGACGCCAGCCTGGACGACATCGCCAAAGAAGCCGGCGTCGGTGCGGGAACTCTGTATCGACACTTTCCCACACGGGACGCACTGATCGAGGCTGTCTATCGGACCGAGGTGGAAAAGCTCGCTGCGGCGGAGAAGAAGTTCTCCGAGAGCCTTTCTCCTATCGAGGCTTTGCGAGCTTGGATGTTGTTATTCGTCGATTACATCGCAACAAAACACATAATTGCCCCTGCACTGAACACCCTTGTCGGAGGCCCGTCGAAGTTGTATGAAGGTTCGCGCGGTCAGATCCAGGGAGCGATTGATTCGCTGGTGAAGCGAGCCATCAAGAGTGGAGAGATTCGTAGAGATCTCGAGCCATTCGATCTGCTCCGTGCGCTGATCGGCGTATCTAACGTAGCGAGCAGCCCTGACTGGCAGCAAAGCGCCAGGAGGTTGGTGGATATCCTCATCACTGGTTCGCGGCCCCTCAAATAGCGCTGAAGGCTCGCGTCCAGACACGCCACCCGAGCAGTCTTTACCGTTTTGGCTCTCGGATGATAGGCAATCCTGAAACTATCGAACCCCATTCTCAGTTTCTTGTTTGCCGATAAACCGGGAATCAGTTCCAAGTTGATTTGAGACCGTAGACGATATCTCCGCAGGAGATCGAGTCAATGTCCCAGAACTGCCCCAAGTATACAAACTAACCTCACTTCGAACACTTGAACACTCCAACCAAGAGAGAAAGAGCCGGTCTAAAAGCCGGCCCCAAAGGAAAACCGAGCGGCAAGCAGGCCGCCGGATTCCAAAGGGTGAGTCAGACGAGAATTTGGTCACGCATGCCGCCGTAGCGCAGGCCACGGGGAAACTCTTTCGCGTACAGCTCCTGGGGGAAGCCCAAGTCGATCTGGCTTGCGTCATCCAAAATTTTGACCTGGTCAGGCGAAAGGGACAAGTCGAAGCTGGCAAGATTATCCTGCAATTGACTGAGCTTCCGGGCACCTAGAATTGGGATGACGGGAACCGTGCGGTAGCGAAGCCAGGCCAGGGCGACTTGCGCCATACTGCGGCCGCACCTGGTCGGAAACCTGTTTGACGGCGGCGACAACACGATCGGCACGCGGCTGCTCGGGGCGAAAATCCTTCAGCATGTCGCTGCTCAGCCTAGCCTGTTCGGAGGAGCCGTGGCCGTGATATTTGCCTGTGAGCACGCCCCCAGCCAGCGGCGACCATGCGGTAAAGCCGTGTTTAGCGCCTGGGCCATGGGCATCAGCTCGCGCTCAGGGGTGCGCTCGATGAGGCTGTATTCGACTTGTAAGCCGACACAAGGCGACCATCCGCGAAGGTGAGCGAGCGTGTTGGCTTGGGCAACCCACCAGGCGGGCGCATCGGAAATGCCGACGTAGAGCACTTTGCCCTGGCGGACGAGGTCGTCGAGCGCCCGCATGACCTCTTCGACGGGCGGGAGTCCGTCCCAGATGTGGACCCAGTAGAGGTCGATGTAGCCGGTTTGCAGGCGCTTGAGGCTGGCTTCGATGGCTTGGACCATGCTTTTGCGGTGGTTGCCGGCAGCATTGGGGTCCTTGCCGGGAACGGCGTTACTGTATTTCGTAGCTAGAACGACGCTTTCGCGGTGACCCTTCATGAATTCGCCGAGAAAGGTTTCGCTGCTGCCATTGGTGTAGAGATTGGCGGTATCGATGAAGTTGCCGCCCGCTTCGCGGAAGGCGTCATAGACTTTGCGGGATTCGTCCTTCGCCGTGCCCCAGCCCCAGTCTTCGCCGAAGGTCATAGTGCCGAGCGCGGCTTCCGAAACTCGAAGACCGCTGTTGCCAAAAGCCTATATCGCATGGGGGATTCTTTCTGGATTTAAAAAGATCTTCCGCCATTCCTGATGTTGCGCTGCGCCGATTGATTATACGGCGGGCAGTAAGCTTCCGCCAAAGCCCCCGGTGCAGCATCAACCATCGACTTGATTACGAAAAAAGTGTGTCGTTCTACTTTTAGTGGCATCTGCTGCGACTGTGCAACGAAAGAGTTGGCTACGTATTGATAAGCAGGAGCGCAGTTCATGAGCGAGCTTGGGAGGAGACTAATGAGAGGCGTTCCAGTTGGAACAGACAAACGCCTCGACAAAGTTGGTCAGCGGGTTGCGACGTGGCTCACCAGTTTGTTAACGTCACGCGCGTTGCAAGAAAGCAAGGCCAGGCTTGAAGAAGCCCAGCGCGTCGCCCACGTCGGCTACTGGGTATGGAACCTCGATACGGATCGCGTGACCTGGTCGGACGAAACCTACCGCATCTTCGGGCTCAGGCCGCAGGAAAGTCCCATAGATTTAGCCACAGTACGTGAAATGATCCACCCTGAAGATCGAGAGTCTGTGTTCCGGACAGCAGAAGAGGCTGTTCTTGGCGGAGCGCGTCCCGACTCTGAACACCGCCTCGTTCGTCCAAACGGGGAAGTGCGCATCGTGCACAGTCTAGGCGATTTGAAGAGAGACGCATCGGGACGGCCCTACCAAATGTTCGGCACGGTCCAGGACATCACGGACCGCAAGCGCGCAGAGGAAGGCCTCCAACGAACCGAATTTTATCTTAACGAAGGACAGCGCCTCGCTGATATGGGTAGCTGGGCATTCAACGCTACTGGATTCGATTACTGGTCTTCCGAGTTGTTCCACGTTCACGGCCTTGATCCAACTGGGAAACCGCCAACAGTAGAACAATATTTGGATCTTGTACACCCGGACGATCGGGAATTCATGGAAAAAGAAATTCAAAAGATGTTGGCCGACCATCGCGGATTCGACTTCACGAAGCGGATTGTGCGGCCAGATGGAAAGATTCGTCACGTACGTTGCGTGGGTGTTCCGGTGAATGATGGGGGCACTTTCCAAGGGTTCGTCGGGACAGGGATCGACGTTACTGAGCAGGAGTTACTGACACAGGAGTTGCGGAGGGAGCAAGCATACCTCGCGGAAGCGCAAAGCCTGACTCATGTTGGCAGTTGGGCGTGCAATTTCGTCACCGGGCAAATATTTCATTTATCGGACGAAACCCTTCGCCTGTATGGCTTCGATCCCAGCTTACGGGAGATTGCCTTCGAACGCTTCTACAGCGCCACATACCCAGAAGACGAGCCTGCTCTGAGGGAAAAATTCTATGGTGCAATTCAAGCAAGAAAGGATTATGACCTCGAATATCGGATTCGCCGTACGGACGGCGCCATCAGATGCCTGCGTTCCTTAGGACATCACAATCCCTCTGGAGAAGTCGGTGAGTACGTCGGTATCACGATGGATATAACAGAGCGAAAGCGTGCCGAGGAGGAGCGTGAAAGGCTGCGCCAGTTAGAGGCTGATCTCGCACATATCAACCGCGTGAACATGATGGGAGAACTGGCCGCCGCGCTGGCGCACGAAATCAAGCAGCCCATTGCCGCCTCGATCACAAGCGCCAACGCGTGTTTGCGCTGGCTTGCACACGATCCCCCCGACTTGGAGAGAGCCCGCGCAGCAGCAACCAGAGTTGAGCAGGACGGAAACCGCGCAGCCGATGTTATCAACCGTTTGCGGTCGTTCTACAAAAAAGGCGCGCCCCCTGAACGTGAGATGGTGGACGTCAACGACATCATTCAAGAAATGACGGTTCTGCTCAGGAACGAAGCGGTCCGGTACGCCATAACGATCGATCTCGAACTCGAAGCAGACGTTCCTAACATTCTGGCCGACCGGGTGCAACTTCAACAGGTGTTCATGAACCTGATGCTGAATGCGATCGAGGCCATGAAAGACACAGGAGGCGAACTGAGGATTAGGTCGCGACTGAATCCGGAAGCTCAGTTAATGATTTCGATCAGCGATACTGGCGTAGGATTGCCGCCGGACAATACCGAACGCATTTTTGATGCGTTCCATACGACAAAACCACAGGGGACGGGTATGGGTTTGGCCATTACCCGCTCGATCGTGGAGTCGCACGGAGGACGAGTGTGGGCCACTGCCAATCAGGGCGCGGGAGCAACCTTCCATTTCACACTTCCCGTCGAAACCGAGGCGCATGCATGAAATCAGCGGCGGTTCGCACCGTATTCATCATCGATGATGACCGCGGCATGCGTCAGGCAATCCAGGATCTCGTCGAGTCAGTTGGCTTGCGCGCCGAGTCCTTTGCAAGCGGCGAGGAGTTTCTGAGCAGACAGCGCGCTGGAGACCCCAGTTGTTTAGTTCTGGATGTAAGACTGCCTCAAATGAGCGGACTCGATTTCCAGCGCCGGTTGGCCGAGACCGGCGTGCAAATCCCTATTATTTTCATTACGGCGCATGGAGACATTCCCATGTCTGTCAAGGCATTGAAGTCGGGTGCCGTGGAATTCTTGACGAAACCCTTCAGGGACCAGGATCTGCTGGATGCAATTCAGCAGGCCCTCCAAC
>Ga0209526_10003043_pt1 | contig 11377 bp, 8 predicted proteins | sample JacPinW_OM2H0_M1_FD_188566 | JGI IMG/M metagenome (GOLD analysis project Ga0209526, IMG submission 188566) | Forest soil microbial communities from Algoma, Ontario, Canada - Jack Pine, Ontario site 1_JW_OM2H0_M1 (SPAdes) (version 2) | ecosystem: Environmental > Terrestrial > Soil > Boreal...
TGGGTTTGGCGCGCTTGCGCTTAAACACAATCAATTGCTGCCGGAGCGCCAGATTTTCTAGGAGCAGCCCGCGATGGGAGCGAAAGCAGCGGAGAAGCAAGCCCAGCCACAGCCGGAGGGAGCGGAACAAGAGCAACATTCATAGCAAATGGGCAGGTTGAGGAAACTGTGCAGACTTTTGATTTCACAGAGGGACATAATTTTGGCGAGGCACATACCGATCGACAATCCGAGATAGCACATCGTCAATCCGAAGGTCAGGCCGCCGATTCCCCAGAGGAGTCCGAAGAAGAAGGACCTGAAGAGAGTCTTTGCAGGTGCTTCGGCCAGAACGGGCAGCAAGTCTCTTGTGAGAAAGCTGCCGAGAACCCATGGGGCGATGATCCCGCTGAAGAAGCCGCCCACGAGCCAGTACGTTTCCCAGGACCAGCGCTTCACACCGCGATACGGCACGTAGAAGCTGCGGAAGCCAAACCACCTAACCAGTGAAAAAAGACCCCGAGAGCTGGATTGGGAACCATGTCTGTCCTTTAGTATGTAGATTTAAAGATGGAAGACTTCTTCCGGCGGATCCATTGCGCGGTCTGGCAACGCGCCATCCGGCTGCACGAAGAAGCCGACCATTTCGTGTTGCCAACGGTTTATCGCTTCCGTAACGAGTGATTGCTGAAGCCTCGGTGATACCAAATGAACAAGATAGATCTAACAAATCGTCACGCGATCGTAACCGGAGGGGCGCAGGGCATAGGCCTCTCCGTGGCAGAGCGTTTTCTAGCCTCGGGTGCTTCTGTCACTCTTTGGGACCGGGACAGAGAGTTGCTCGCGTCTGCCGTGAGAGAGCTTGGTGGTCGCGGCACTGTCGATGCCGTGACTGCAGATGTAACGGATGCCGAGAGTGTTAGTAGTGCTGCTACGTCCACCGCGGAAAAATTCGGAAGGATCGATATTCTAGTTGCCAACGCGGGGATTTCTGGCCCGAACCTGAAGTGCTGGGAATATCCCGTGGATGCTTGGAAACAGATTATCGAGGTGGATTTAATTGGGGTATTTTTATGCTGCCGTGCTGTCGTACCTCTTATGCTTCAGCAGAAGTACGGCCGGATCGTCAACGTGTCCTCCATTGCAGGTAAGGAAGGAAATCCAAACGCCTCCGCCTACAGTGCCGCAAAAGCAGGCGTGATTGCCTTTACGAAGTCATTAGGGAAAGAAGTGGCCGATCATAACATTGCGGTCAACTGCATTACACCTGCAGCAGCACGCACGGGAATTTTTGATCAGATGTCGCAGGAGCATCTCGACTACATGCTGTCCAAGATTCCGCGTGGACGTTTTCTCGAGGTTGATGAGATATCCGCCATGGTGGCATGGATGGTGTCCGAAGAAAATTCTTTCACGACAGGAGCTGTATTTGATCTGAGCGGCGGACGTGCAACCTACTAGAGACGACAGGTAGAGGGGGGACTTCGGATGACAGAAGACCGGCAAGCAAGCATGGAAGAACAAATGAAATACGGATCCTACCCTAGCCTGCGTGATCGAGTCGTGGTGGTGACGGGCGGGGCTAGTGGTATCGGCGAAAAGATCGTGGAGCAGTTCGCCAAACAAGGTGCGGAAGTGGCTTTTCTGGACATCCAGAATGAAGCAGCAATGCAACTTGTGAGTAAGATCAGTGCGAACGGCGGTACGGAGCCTCACTTTCTGCACTGTGATCTCACGGACATTAACGCCCTGCGGGACTGCATGCAGAGGATCATTGCGAAATTCAGCACAGTTGATGTGCTGGTCAACAACGCGGGAAATGATGCTCGCCATTCAGTGGAAGACGTAACCCCGGAATACTGGGATCGGTCGATGGCGGTTAATCTCAAGCATCAATTTTTCGTGAGTCAGGCAGTAATTCCAGTAATGAAAAAAGCGAGTCGAGGGTCAATCATCAACTTAAGCTCAATCAGCTGGGTCATCCCATCAACCGGGTTACCGGTATATGTCACAGCCAAGGCCGCGATCGTTGGACTCACACGCACGCTTGCTCATGCCCTTGGGATAGACAACATTCGCGTAAACTGTGTCCTCCCTGGCGCAATCCTCACTGAGCGCCAAAAGCAATTGTGGTTTACGGATGCTTATAAAGCCCAGATTCTGAGTGGCCAAGCCCTTAAGAGAATGATCTTGCCAGAAGAAGTTGCTCGGCTGGTGCTTTTTCTGGCTGCAGATGACAGCTGTGCGATAACAGCAAAGCTATGTGATCGATGGCGGTTGGGTCTAAAGCATCTTGATTTTCTCAATGCACCCTCGTCTTACTGGTAGCGATGGGGCCAAACTCAAGGACAATCTATGATAAACAACAATTACCCGGCGAAAAAGGCCCCTATTTCCTTAAGGCGGGCCAAGGCGAACGTTGCCTGCTCGGGGGCCAGCTCGCAACCGTCATCGCGCGCAACCAAGACACTGGCGAGCTTTTTGAAAGCAGTTATTTTGCCTGGAGGCAAGGGCTCGACGCTTCCGCTGCACCGCCACCAGAACTCGCAGGAATCCATCTTTATTCTTGATGGCAAGCTGGAGTGCTTTCCGACAGCGACCGGTGTCGGCATTGCGGGTTCACTGACCGCGAACATGTAGGCGACATAGCGATGGAGCCCGAGGCAGCAACCGGCACGGCACCGATTGAGATCGATGTGGGTCGTCTGAAGGGGGCCTGCCATACTTTTGGGAAAACGCTGTAGCCTCGGATTGCACTGTCGTTGGACTTCGCGATCCTCAAAGAAACAGCAGCGGTTGGCGGACGCAGGAAACGCACGGGGAATCCAACTCAGTCGATCTCTGCCCGCTGAAGCAAAGAAATCGCAACAAAGTTTGTTGGAGATTCTTAGGAGCGAGGGTTAGACATGAAAAAAACGCAACGACCTGTCGCTGAATCGACATTGAAACCCATAAGCCGGCGAACCCTATTGCAAGGCGCCTCGCGGCTACAGTCGTGGGGATGATTCGAAGCAGATCCAGCGCCTCAGCGTACACAAATGCGCTTGCTGGGTTCCATACCGCAAAACCGGTAATTCTTGTTCCACATAGTGATCCACCAACGCGTCGAGCGCTACCGGCCTGGCAAACCGATGCTCAAGATTCATTCGCAATCGAAATCGCTCGATGATGCGGAAGGCATCTGCCTTCGTGGGATACTGGGCCAAGGTGCCGATCATTCTTGACCGCCGGCACCGCCGGCCCTCCACGGTGGTCTCGTAAAAGCGGAATTGCCAGACGTCTTCACTCCGAATACGCTTCTTTCTGGTCAAAGATCCAAATTGATACCTGGCTCGCGTGGTCATAATGCTCCCCTTGTTCGTATTTGGTTGTTGTAAGGTCGCCCTCGAGGAACGTATTTGAATGAAAGAGACTGATTCTGCAACCCCTCCAATAAGAATTCTTGGGCCTGCCGCCCAACGACAAAGACTGCAGTCGGTCGGCCCAGATCAGAGACACCCCCGCACTGGCGGTGTTCACCACTATGTAACGCAGAGGCTTTTTAGTCTGTTATTTGCGGCACTTGCGGTTCAAGCCCCGCTCAAAACCAGGCCACAATGGAGCTAGTGGTGCTGGTGACACGTTTCCATTCCCGCTTCTACCAGAAGTGCATGCCGCGGACTTGGACTTTGTTTGGGTGGTTGGGTAAAGGTCAAGTGAAAGGAATGGAGTGATGCCGCTATGCTTTGCAGGCCGGGTAACACCCTTAACAGACGGCTGAAGAATTCCATTTTACTGTTCAGCCCAGAATTCCAGCCCATGAATCGTCCTACATGCACAACTTGTTGACAAGTGCAGGCGGGTCCTGCAATCGCTAGCTGCCATCGATCACCAGAAGTGGAGCACCTACATGCAGACAACGCGAATGTTGCGATGCGTCAAATCGTTAGCATGGCTGACCGCCACTCTTCTGCCGGTACTTTCCCGCTCTGCACGGGCAAAGAACCGCGGTGCCTCCTGCAATTCTTCTAGGTACTGCCTGGTATCCGGAGCAATGGCCGGAATCGAACTGGGACGCAGACCTGACCTTGATGCAGCAAGCCGGAATACGCATGGTGCGCGTGGGCGAGTTCGCCTGGAGCCCGGCGAAATCAGCCGAAGCATGATGCACGTAGAGCAGCCGACAGCAGGAATGACACAGCGAGGCCGCTCACCACGACGATCGTTCCAATCACCGGGCGCGGACTAATTTCAGCCTGTTGCATGCCGACAATTAAATCACGAAAATCCATCCGGAACCGACGAAGCCTGCGCTTCACGGTTTCTGCAGCGGCGGCGCCGGGTTAGGGTTTCAGAAGTGACTTCCCATAGCCAACAGGAATGGCGAAATTCGATCCGCCGAACTCACGCACCATGGCAAAGTTAATTCCTATAACTTTGCCCTCATTATTGAAAAGCGGACCACCAGAGCCGCCCGACGTGGTTTGGGCATCATAAACAATCTTGTCAGGCAGTACGTCGCCGATGTGCCCCTGAGTGGTGACAGGCCTGATCAGGTTGCGGCGGGCGAGTTCTTCCATCACCTGCTTCGGATCACCTTTGGATGCAGTCGCGATGGACTGGAGCGTCTCTGCGCCCGCCCGAGCCAGAATTGCATCGAGGGCAGTAGGATATCCAAGCAGCACGACGGGGCCCCCACTTACGGCTGAACCGCGGCCATCGGCAAGGGCTATCTGTTTGATTCCCAGCTCTGAAACGTTTCCTTTCACGACAGCAACGTCCGCGGCAGAGGAAATCTTCTCGGTGTTGATGGTAATGCCGTGTGGAACGCCGGGGAAATATGCTGTCATTTCAGCAACAACTGGCTCAAGACCTTGATCGAGCATTTCCTTCAAATCATCATTCTGCCACCAAGGCTCGGCCACGTGATGATTGGTGAGGATCTGTCCGCTGGCGGAGGCGAGAAACCCGGTACCAAAAACATCCAGGTGTACTTCCGGACCATTTCCGGTAAGGCTCAAGAGTGGGTTGTTGTGTTCGTCGGTCGTTGGCTCGCCTTTGCTCGTCACCCCAGCGTAGTGCAATCTCAATCCGGTAGTGTGCTCGTGGAAAGCGAGCACAACATGGATGAGGCAGACGCTCGGCTCATAGGACTGGATAATCGTCTGCGCAACCTTGCCCTCGGTCTCGAGCTTCTGAAGGCGGCTTTCTACTGCGGCTAGTTGATTTTGCAAAGCGGAAGCGTTTTCTGTCTTGCTGATTGCGATTTGCGATCTCAGGTCTTCGCTCTTCTTCTGGAGTTGAAGTTTTTGGGGATCGCTCGCCAGGGATGGACCGCGTTCTCCGTCTTCAAGGGCCCGACGCGAGCGTTCCATCAACTGTTGTTGCGTCAGCACGCCAGTCTGCAATCGAGTGATCGCAGCATAGACCCGGGTATTCTGTTCCTGGGTGCGACGGTTAAAGAAGAAAAAGACCAGACCAGCAACGATAAGCACGGCAACACTCGCCAGGCCGCCAACCCGAAGTGTCCGCCGTTCTTCGTTGACTGCTGTCACCACCTGCTGGGTAGCGTTTCGATTTTCCTCGGCAAGGCGCAGCCGCTCTCGAAACTCGTCCGCGATGTATTTGTTCCGAAGTTGCAAACGGACCCGCGACAGCAATTCGTGTGAGTCGAAAGGCAGTGACAGCACATCGTCGGCCCCAAGATCCACCCCTCGAGTGCGCTCGGCTGATCCTCCCGGAGACAAGATCACAACGCGAATATTTTGAGTGTGCTCGGAACCCTTGATTTCGGAAAGAAGGTCACAGCAATCGAGTTGCGGCGGATCAGCACCCAGGACAACTGCGTCGGGATCGAACGCGAGAACTGCCTTCATCCCCTCCCGGTAGTCGGTCGAGACCTCATATCCCGCGTCGGTCAGCACTGTAACGATACGTTCCCGGAGAGCATCGTCAGACTCAACCACCAGCAATTTCCCTGCTTTGGAGTTCATAACACCCGTTTCTTAGGATGGCGCCAGACCGTCGCAGGATTCAGTTTGCCCGCATCGGCGTCGGTGCTTCCTCGGCCCTCTTGGGAGAGCCTCGGAACCGTAACCTTAATTATCACTGGCCCCTGTGCAAGAGGATCGTGTCGATCAGATATGCCTTCGCAGCTCTTGGCCAAACACTGTTCCGCTGAAACTCAGGCTGGAGCTTTAGTTGCCCGCTTTGCTGGAGTTGATGGAGTAAGGCGATATCCTTCGTTGTAGGGCTAAATTTAGTTTTCTGCATGTTCGTCTCGGAAATTTTACAAAATATCCACAATCCAGCAACACTAACACGGACTGGTAAAAAAGGGCCGACACCCGACTCGCCTCCCGCACCTACGCTAGCGTGCAGAATCCATCCAGTGTTGTTCTCACCCCCTGAACGCTTTTTCACCACTTCCGCACGAACCTAGACCGCCGGAGCGCCAGCCTAACTTGGAGGCAAACACACCTTCGCGTGGCAACGTGTATTGACGCCGTGAAGCACAAAGAGGACGGACGAGTCTGCTTCAGTTATCTGGTTCGCCTCGGTGGTGATCGCGCTGGGTTGCGTGAGGGTGCTCCCGATCAGGGCTGCCGACTCCGGCTGGGACAGTTTGGACTGTAGGCCGACCAGCCATTGTCCAGACCGCCAAACTTTCTCGGCCAGGTGGCCGCTGGGGATAGTTTCCGAGTCGCCGACAACCCTGGAGCTATCGCGTAATAGCTCGAATCGAAATGCCGTGTGCGGCCAGTTCCACTGATCCCCCTTCCAAGGGGCAAGCGTTCTACACGCTCGTGCCAGAGCCGTCATTCGTTGACTAGCGGATACCGCGTCCGTAAGATGAAGCGACCCGAAAGCCACGCATCTTCTAATGATCGGCCAAACCATCTCGCACTACCGCATCGTCGAGAAGCTGGGCGGCGGCGGGATGGGTGTCGTCTATAAGGCCGAGGATGTGAAGCTGCACCGCTTTGTAGCCCTGAAGTTCCTGCCCGACCAGGTAGCCAAGGATTCCCAAGCTCTGGCTCGTTTCCAGCGCGAGGCGCAGGCGGCATCTGCTCTCAACCATCCGAATATCTGCACAATCTACGAGATTGATGAACAGAATGGTCAAGCATTCATCGTGATGGAGTTTCTGGACGGGCTGACGCTGAAACACCGCATCGGGGGGCGGCCGATCGAAACCGAGACGCTCCTACCCCTGGCGATCGAGATTGCGGATGCGCTGGACGCTGCCCACGCTGAAGGTATCGTCCACCGGGATATCAAGCCCGCCAACATATTCGTGACCAAGCGGAGGCACGCGAAGGTTCTTGATTTCGGGCTCGCCAAACTTACTGCGGTGGCCAGCAAGCCGGTGGAGCCAGGAGCAGTGATGGCCGAAGCGACGGCCGGAGTGAACCTGGAGTACCTGACCAGCCCAGGCGCCGCATTGGGCACAGTTGCCTATATGTCCCCTGAACAGGCGAAGGGGAAAGAACTTGATGCCCGTACCGACCTGTTCTCGTTTGGAGCGGTCTTGTACGAGATGGCGACGGGCACGGGGCCGTTCCGGGGGGATACCTCGGCCGTGATCTTCGAGGCGATCCTCAACCGGGCGCCGCTGCCGCCCGTGCGCCTGAATCCCGACCTCCCTCCGCGCCTGGACGAAATCATTAATAAGGCGCTCGAAAAAGACCGCGATCTGCGGTATCAGCACGCCTCCGATATCCGCAGCGACCTGAAGCGGTTGCAACGAGACAGCAGTTCCGGGCGTCGCTCCGTGTATCAAGCTCCGGAGGAAATCAGCAATCCCGAGGCCCAGGCAACTGTGACGCCGTCGACACCACCCACCACGGGCAAGCGCGACTCAGATTCGGGACGTGCTTCGGCGGTTAGCACGCCCGTTCGAGGGGGAGCGGAAAGTCAGGGCAGCGGCAAGAGGCTGCTTGCGTTCAGCGCACTGGCAGTGCTCATGGCTGTAACCATCGGTTTCGGACTCTACAAAATGATGGCAGGCCGCGGCTCCCACAACGCACCGGTCCCCGCGTTCCAGTCGATCCGTCTTACGCGTCTCACCAACACCGGGAAGTCACGCGCGGCCGCGATCTCTCCCGACGGCAAGTACGTCGTGCATGTAATAGAAGACGCCGGCAAGCAAAGCCTGTGGGTCCGCCAGGTGGCGACCGCCAACAATGTGCAGATCGTACCCTCGGCCGAGACACAGTATTTCGGGATGACGTTCTCTGCCGATGGCAACTACGTTTACTACGTGGTCGCCAACAAGAATGAATCTACCGCGTTCCTCTACCAAGTGCCCGTGCTCGGAGGGACCCCGCGAAAGCTGGTTACGGATGTTGATGCGCCCATTGCTCTTTCGCCCGATGGGAGCGAGCTGGCTTACGTTCGTTTTGCGCCGGACAAAGGGTTGGACACGGTGCTGGTGGCCAAGGCGGATGGTTCCGAAGAACATATAGTGGGACGCCGTAAGCTTCCAGCCAGGTACTCAATCTCTTGGTTCGGTGGTAGTGCGGGTCTATCCTGGTCGCCGGACGGCAAGACCATCGCTACGACGGCCCTCGACGAATCTCGTGGCAATGGCTGGAGCTTGGAGGCATTATCGGTTCAGGGCGGGAGCGAGAAGACAATCTCCTCCATGAGATGGTCAAGCTCCGGTCGGCCGGCATGGCTCCCCGACGGCAGCGGCCTGGTACTGGACGCACCCGAACAAGTTTCCAGTTCGTCTCCTCAGCTTTGGTATGTTTCCTATCCGGCAGGCGAAACACGACGAATCACCAACGACTTAAATCAGTATTCTGGGGTCAGTCTCACGGCGGATTCCCATGCCCTGGTTACAGTGCAGGGCGAGGTCTCCTCCTCGATTTGGGTTGCGCCCCGGGAAGATGCAAATGGCGGGCGCCAGATCACATCGGGGAGCGGGACGCGCGATGGCTTCTTCGGCATCGCCTGTACTCCGAGCGGAGGGCTGGTCTATACCTCGAACACCAGCGGTCGAAGCGACCTCTGGAGCATAAGTGCGGACGGAGGCACTCCCACACAACTGACGCTGAACGGCGGCAACAATACTTCTCCCAGCGTGTCACCGGATGGCCAGACCATCGTTTTCACTTCCGACCGTGACGGCCACTCCAATATCTGGAGAATGAATATTGACGGAAGTGGCTCCAGGCAGATTACGCACGGTGATTCGGACCGCTATCCCCAGATCACGCTCGACGGGAAATGGCTGGTCTATTCCTCGGCAAGCTCGGGCAAGATGATGCTCTTCAAAGTGCCTCTCGAAGGCGGTTCGCCAGCCAAAGTTCTTGAACGCGTTGCTAACCGCCCGACCCTCTCCCCCGATGGGAAGAAGATCGCATTTTACCTTTGGGACGAAGCCAGCAGCCAGTGGAGAATCGGAGTCATAACCATCGACGGCGGCGAACTGGTCAAATTGTCCAACGTGATAAGTTCCCCAATTGGGTGGCAACCCGATGGCAAAGCTGTTATCTATGTTGATAATCACAACGGTGTCTCCAACCTCTGGAGCCATCCCGTGGACGGTCGGCCCCCCAGGCAGGTGACAAACCTTGTGACCGGTTTAATCTTCAATTTCGCCTGGACTGGCCACGGCAAACAGTTGGTTTTGGCGCGCGGGACCGTGAACAGTGACGTCATCCTGATCAGCAACGCTAAGTAGCCCGGGAACACCACCGTCTCATCCTCACTTTCTGGAAAGACACCGACCCCGACATCCCCATCCTGACTCGTGGGTAAAGGTACAGTCCGACTCTCATCGAAAGGTGAGTCAGATCGCATAACCCAAAGGTCGGCGGTTCAAACCTGCGCCAAACTCCACCACCCACGCCCGCTCCGATCGCTGCTCCTTTGCCGCCGCCGGCAATGCAGGGCGTCAGCGAGCGACTCAAGAAATTCCGATTTTGGACCGCGTTAACCAGGAGTTGCTCGACCAGCTTGCCGCAGATGACGGGCCGCCGATCTACACCCTGACATCAGACGAGGCACGCAGCGTCCTATTGCGGGCACAGTCGGGCTCCGTCCGCAAGCCAGACGCTCAAGTCAAGGACTGGAGTGTGGTCTCGGGTCTGTACGCCCTTCGTCTTCGCACTATCCGTCCTAAACATGCCAATGGCATAGATCGCGATCCTGTCATCATGTACTTCCACGGTGCCGGCTGGGTCATGGGCGACGCGACAACTCACGACCGATTAGTGAGAGAGCTGGCAGTCGGCGCCAACGCGACCGTCATGTTCGTTGATTACGACCGAGCGCCCGAGCACCGTTATCCAGTTGCAATCGAAGAAGCGTATGCGGCGACCTGCTACGTCTCAGAGCACGCCCAAGAATTCGACATTGACGCGACACGTCTTGCGGTCGCTGGCGACAGCGTGGGCGGCAACATGCAACGGTCGTGTCGCTTCTTGCAAAGCAAAGGTCTGGTCCTACAATCGCAGGTCAGCTCCTTTTCTATCCCGTCACGAATGCCGATTTTGAGAGCGGCTCCTACAAACAGTTCGCTGAGGGCCCCTGGCTTACGAGGCGGGCGATGCAGTGGTTCTGGGACCAGTATCTTCCTGATCACAACAAGCGCAGGGATCCTACCGCTTCTCCGTTGCTGGCATCGCCGGAGCAACTCACTGGCTTACCGCGCGCGCTCATCATCACGGCCGAGAATGACGTGTTGCGCGATGAAGGTGAGGCATACGGCCGCAAGTTGATCGGGGCCGGAGTCGAGGGTGGTGACAACGCGATACAACGCGACCATTCACGACTTCGTGATGCTAAACGCACTCGCGAGGCTGCGCCGACGCGCGCAGCAACGGCTCAAGGCATGGATTTTCTGAAAAGCGTACTTGCTCCAAAGCCGGACAGAGAACATGAGTACAGGCAACAATGATCGCATTGGCCGAGCTGCTCGCTGGTGCCCTTTCCGCAAAGTCAGGTAAGTCGTTAGTAAGTAGCAGCACATAGACAAGAGAACATCTAATGGTCGCGTGGGGAATCTTTCGCCATAAGCGTCTGCCGCAGCAGAAGGTAACAACGGGCCGCTTCGAAATCGAGCGGAACGGTGAAGTCGCCTATCTTGAATACAGTTTGAGCGGAAATGTGCTTGGGCTGATCCATACTGAAGTTCCTGACAAATTGCGTGGAATGGGTCTTCCTGAACCGTATCTCCGGCGACCGATTCTTTCGCGTCGGAGCGTATCCGCCATTACGAGGTACTCTTTGTTCGTCAGAAACGCTGAAAACCCGCTTGTGCGACTCGCGGTCTTACCAGTCATTCCCCACGATTCCACTTAACGCAGGAGTGGCCCCAGATGGCGTGCCCAATCGCGGTAACGGTTGGATAGCGCTCAAGGTAAGCGTTGTCAAGCACTGCGCCCTCGTTCAGCAGCCGGCTCAATCC
>Ga0209526_10003044_pt1 | contig 11375 bp, 9 predicted proteins | sample JacPinW_OM2H0_M1_FD_188566 | JGI IMG/M metagenome (GOLD analysis project Ga0209526, IMG submission 188566) | Forest soil microbial communities from Algoma, Ontario, Canada - Jack Pine, Ontario site 1_JW_OM2H0_M1 (SPAdes) (version 2) | ecosystem: Environmental > Terrestrial > Soil > Boreal...
GTGAACCAGTCGCCGGGCAGCTCGCGGCGGATCTCCTCGGAGAGCGCGGTGGCCTCCTCGGAGGAGGGCGCGTCGAGATAGGCGGCTTCGAGCCAGTGGCTGTACTGGGCGCCTTCGCCCTCGGTGCCGCCGAGGGTCTCGATGATGCCGGCGGCCCGCTCGAGCAGCCCGGCCTCGCCCAGCAGCACCACCAGGTCCAGGTCGGTGCGGGGAGACCGCTGGTCGTCGTCGAACTCGTCGAAGCGTCCGATCGCGTCGTCGAAGCTCTCCGGATCCGATCCGGTCAGCTCGTAGAGTCGGCGCTCCCAGCGGGGGGCGTGCTCGTAGGACTGGCGAAGATCCATCTCCCGCGAGATCAGACGCTCGAGCGACTCCTCGGCGTGCTCCAGGTTGCCGAGCGGGGAGCCCCAGCTGACGTAGAAGAACGCGACCAGCAGCGCGGTGAGCAGCGCGTAGATCGCGGTGACCAGCGGGGAGAAGTAGCGGGTCGGGGCCGGGGACTCCGGGACGATCGGCGGAGCGTCGGGGAATACCGCGGGCGCGCCGGGAGACGGCGCCTCGGCGGGCCCTTCGGCAGCGGGCCCTTCGGCGGGCGGGGTCAGGATTTGCGGGCCGCGGCCACGAGGGCGGCGAAGAGACGCCGGGCCGGCTCCGAGTGGCCCACGAGCTCTTCCGGATGCCACTGCACGCCGAGCACGAAGCGCGCGGGGTCGCCGAGCTCCGCGCCCTCGACGATCTGGTCCGGCGCCCACGCCACCGCGGTGAGCCCCCGGCCGAGCCGCTTGATCGCCTGGTGGTGCATGCTGTTGGTCTCGAGCTCGTCGGTGCCGAGCGTCTCGGCGAGCCGGCTGCCCGGCGTGACCTTCACCTTGTGGGTGGGCTGATCCCGGGGCTCGGTCTGGCTGTGCAGGATCTGGGTGCCGGGGTCGGTGCCCACGTCCTGGTAGAGGCTGCCCCCCAGGGCCACGTTCAGCACCTGGAGGCCGCGGCACACCGCGAGGACGGGCCGGCCGCGATCGAGCGCCACGTGGAGGACCGCGGTCTCGAGCGTGTCGCGCGAGGGCGCCACGTCGGAGAGGGTGGCGTGCGGGGTCTCGTCGAAGAGAGCCGGGTCGAGGTCGCCGCCCCCGGTCAGCAGGAGCCCGTCGAGCTCGGCGGCCAGCTGGCGCATGGACGCGGTCGAGAGCTGGGGCGGCAGCGCGACCGGGACGCCTCCGGCCTGCTGCACCGCGTGCAGGTACGTCGAGTTGACGTACGCGCGCTCCGGATGCGTGCCCACCGTGATGGACGTGCTCACGCCGATGAGGGGCGCGCGGCGACTCATGGGGCCATGCTACCATACCGCCCATGACCCTCGACTCCGCGCAATACCAGCGCAGCGCTGCGCCGGCGGGCTCGGGCCCGATGACGCAGGTGATGGGACGGAAGTGGATGGTGGCGGCGGGACATCCGCTCGCGGCGCAGGCGGCCGCGCGCGTGCTCGCCGCGGGTGGCAATGCCATCGACGCGGGCGTGGCCGCGGGCTTCATGCTGGGGGTCGTCCACCCCGACATGGTGAGCTTCGCGGGCGTCGCCCCGATCCTGGTCCACCTGGCCTCGACCGGCGAGACCTACGAGGTCTCGGGGGTCGGCCCGTACCCGCGCCGCGCCAGCGCCGAGTACTTCCGCACCAAGCACGGGGGCGACATCCCGATCGGCCTGCTGCGCACCGTCGTGCCGTCCGCGCCCGACTCCTGGTGCGTGGCGCTCGAGCGCTGGGGCACGCTCTCGTTCGCGGACACGGTGGCCGGCGCGCTCGAGTGCGCGGACCACGGCTTCCCGACCTCGGCGTTCTCGGCCTCGATCATGGCCAGCAACGCGGAGCGCTACAAGCGCTTCCCCACCTCCGCCGCGATCTTCCTGCCCGGCGGCAAGCCCCACGCGGCGGGCCAGCTGTTCGTGCAGTCCGAGCTGGCCGCGACGATCAAGGAGATGGTGACCGCCGAGGTGCGCGCCCGCAGCCGCGGCCGTGCGGGGGCCATCCGGGCCGCCCGCGACACGTTCTACAAGGGCGACATCGCCCAGCGCATCGCGGACTACCACGCGCGCGAGGGCGGCCTGCTCACCCGGGAAGATCTCGCCGAGTACCAGGCGGAAGTCGCGCCCGCGCTCCGGACCACCTTCCACGACTACGAGGTGGCCGCGTGCGGCTTCTGGTGCCAGGGGCCGGTCTTCCTCCAGATGCTGAACCTGATCGAGGCGTACGACTGGCCCGCGCTGGGTCACAACAGCCCGCGCGGCCTGCACCTCATGGTGGAGGCGATGAAGCTCGCCTTCGCCGACCGTGAGGCCTACTACGGCGACCCCCGCTTCGTGAAGGTGCCCGCGGAGGCGCTGCTGTCGAAGGCCTACGCCGAGCTGCGCCGCGGCCTGATCCGCGAGGATCGCGCGTGGCCCGACATGCCGCCGCCGGGCGATCCGGAGGGCAAGGCCGCGGTGCGCAACGGCCACGCGGCCGGATCGAAGATCGGCGCGCCGTCGCACGCGGGCACCCTCGACACGTCCTACGTCTCGGTGATCGACGCGGAAGGCAACGCGTTCTCGGCCACCCCGAGCGACCCCGGCGGCGTGGACTCGCCGGTCATCCCCGGCGTGGGCTGCGTGGTCTCGCCGCGGGGCTCCCAGGGCTGGCTCATCCCCGGCCACGCGAGCGAGGTGGCGGGCGGCAAGCGGCCGCGCCTCACCCCCGCGCCCTCGCTGGTGCTGCGCGACGGCCGCGCCTTCATGGCCTTCGGCACGCCGGGCGGCGACGTCCAGCAGCAGGCGATGCTGCAGGTGCTGCTCAACATCACCGCCTTCGGCATGGCCCCGCAGCAGGCGGTGGAGGCGCCGCGGCTGGCCACGCGCTCCTTCCCCGATTCCTTCTGGCCCCACGCCAACTCCCCCGGGCGCCTGGACGTCGAGGCGCGCATCCCCCACGAGACGCGCGCGGCGCTGGCGAGCCTCGGGCACGTCATCGCCGACTGGCCCGACTACGACTGGCGGGCCGGCGCGGTCTGCGCCTCGGTGGTCGGCAAGGACGGAGTCCGGCTCGGGGGAGCCGACCCGCGCCGCGGCGCCCACGCCATCGGGTGGTAGCGGCGCGACTCCGCGCCAGGTGCGGTCCCGGCATCTCGCGCTCGTAGCCTTGCTGGCGCTCGCCGTGCTGTCGGGCGGGGTCCGCCCGGGCGCGGCCGAGCCCACGCTCCCGTTGCCTCCCGAGGTGCCGGGCAAGGACCGCCATCGCCTCGAGGAGATCGCCAAGCGCGCCTTCGCCTCGACCCAGGTGACCTTCGAAGCGTATCCGGTCCGTCCCGAGATCTTCGAGTACCTGCTGGATCACCCCGAGTTCGCGAGCCACGTGACCCGCGCGCTCCGCGCCGCCCGCTACAAGATCTGGCGCGAGAGCGACTCGCTCTGGCTCGACGACGGCTGGGGCGTCCGCGGCACCTTCGCGGTGGTGTACGCCGAGCCGGGCCTGCGCCTGATGCACGCCCAGGGGGCCTACCAGTCCTCGCTCCCCGACATCAAGGGCCGGGCGGTGGTGGCGCTCGCCTACAAGTTCCAGCCCGCCGCGCCGGGCCGCCCGCAGGTGCTCACCACGCTCACCTCGTTCGTGCAGATCGACAGCGCGGTGGTCCGCACCATCGGCCGCATGGGCGGGCCCCTCGTGCAGAAGAAGGCCGATCGCGAGGCGCGGCAGCTCCTGAAGGTGTTCTCCCGGGTGAGCCGGGCCATCGAGGACAACCCGGCCGACGTCTACGCGCGCGTCCGCGAGCGCCCCGACGTGCCGAAGGCGGAGCTGGAGGAGTTCCGGAAGCTGCTGCGCGTGCCGTGAGATCCGCGGAGGACGCGGGGCTGCTCGAGGTGGTCGTGGCCGACGGCCGGCCGCTCCTCCTGTGCACCGCGCTCGCCCTGCTGTTCTCCGGCGCCTTCGCGATCTTCCTCTCCGTCCGCCGCGAGTTCCTGCCCCACGACGTGGCGTTCCTCGGCATGACGCCCGACCAGCTCTGCGCGCTCGGCGACTGCCGGGTGGTGGCGTTCATGTTCCACGATCGGGTGGCCTTCGGCGGGGTCCTGATCGCGATCGCGGTGCTCTACCTGTGGCTGACCACGGTGCCGCTCGCGGCGGGAGCCGCGTGGGCGTGGTGGACGATCCTGGTCAGCGGCACCGTCGGCTTCGCGAGCTTTCTCGCCTATCTCGGTTATGGCTACCTGGACGGCTGGCACGGGGTCGGGACCGCCTTCCTGGCCCCGCTGTTCGCGGCCGGACTCGTGCGGTCCCGCGCCCTCGTGCGGGACGGCCCGGTCGGCCCGGTGCACGCCGTCTTCCACGCCCTCGACCGCCGCCGGCGCCTGGGACAGGCGGCGCTCGCGGCCACCGGGCTCGGGATGCTCCTCGCGGGCGCCACGATCCTGATCGTCGGGATGACCCGCGTCTTCGTCCCCCAGGACCTGGCCTTCATGGGCCTGACCGTCGGAGACCTCCACGCGGCCAATCCCCGGCTCGTCGCCCTCATCGCGCACGATCGCGCCGGCTTCGGCGGCGGGCTCTTCTGCTGCGGCACCATCGTGATCGCGTGCGCGCTGTTCGCGCGGCCGTCCCGCAGCCTCCGGCAGGCGCTCGCCCTCGCCGGCGCGGCCGGATTCGGGGCCGCCATCGGCGTCCACCTCGCGGTCGGTTACACCGATCCGCTGCACCTGGCGCCCGCGGTGGCGGGAGCGGTCCTGTTCGTGATAGGTCTCGTGCTGGTGAGCGAACGCCAACCACGAGGGGAGACCCGATGGCATCGGTGACTGGGCGCACGGTACTGATCACCGGCGCGGCGCGCGGCATCGGCGCGGCCTGCGCGCGGCGACTGGCGGGAGACGGCGCGAAGCTGGTGCTGGTGGACGTCGACGGGCCCGGGGTCGAGAAGCTCGCGGCCGAGCTGGGCCAGGTGGCGGTGCGTGCCGACGTCACGAAGCCGGACGACATCGCGCGCCTGGTGGACGAGCCCTACAAGCGCTGGGGGCGCCTCGACGTGCTGTTCAACAACGCGGGGGTCATCCGGGTGCAGCCGATGCTCGACGTGACCGAGGCGGAGTGGGACCGGGTGATGGACGTGAACCTGCGCGCGGTCTTCTTCGTCCTCCAGGCGGCGGTGCGGCGGATGCTGAAGCAGGACCTGATCCCGGGGTCGGAGCTCCGCGGGAAGCTGATCCAGACCGCCTCCATCGCCGCCTACCGCGGCGGGAACCACCTGATGACGCCCTACTCGGCGACCAAGGCCGGGGTGGTGAGCGTCACCCGCTCCGCCGCGCAGGCCCTCGCCGGCGAGCGCATCACCTCGAACTGCGTGTGCCCCGGGGCGGTGGAGACGCCGATGTGGGAGCAGATCGACCGGGAGTGGGGCGGGCTCGAGGGCCTGGGACAGGGCGAGACGTGGAAGCGGCGCATCCGCGGCATCCCGCTCGGCCGCCCGGAGCGTCCGGAGGACGTGGCGAGCGTGGTGGCGTTCCTCGCCGGCCCCGACTCCGACTACATGACCGGGCAGGCCCTCAACGTGGACGGCGGGCTCGTGATGGGGAGCTGAGCCGGGTCACCGCATCGACAGCTCGTTGACCGGCTGGAAGAACGAGGCCGCGCCGTAGAGGATCTGCCCGACCACGCAGAACCACGCCCCGCGGTCGGGATCGGCGGTCGAGCAGCGGCGCGGCGTCGCGGAGGCCTCGTCGGCCCGCGCGGCCGCGGGGCGTGAGGCGGTGGCGCAGCCGCCCAGCAGCGCCAGCGCGAGCAGCAGGACGGCGAGCCGGTGCACCGTCCGCGCCCGGCTTACCCGGCGGGGGTGCGCTCGCCCTCGCTCCGGGGCAGCGAGGCCGCCGTCGAGGGCGGGTCGAGCTCCCGGTTGGCGAGATCCACCGTGACCCGGAGGGCCCGGAGGCCCTGGGCTCCCTGCAGCTCGTCCAGCTCCAGCTCCTCGACCTCGCGGGTGAGGTAGCCCAGGCGCTGGAGGTACTCGATGTACTCGCGCCACTCCGCGGCCTCGGTGGCGTGCGAGTAGACCAGGGCGATCTTGCCGGGCTGGGTCAGCCGCTCGGTGGTGCCGCGGATGATCGCCTTGTCGATCCGCTTCTTGATGATCTCGTAGCGCACGTTGTAGGCCCCGTCCACGTCGAAGCGCTTCTCGTCGAAGCGGAAGCGGATGGCGAGCGGGGCGTGCTGGATCAGGATCAGGTTCGTGATGTCGAGCGGCACCGGCAGCCGGTCCTTCAGCCGCTCCGCCCGCAGGGCCACCCCGCACGCGACCATGAGCTGCCACAGGCGCAGGTTCTTCAGGTAGAGCGGGTCGAAGATCCCGTCCTCGCGGAGGGCCCCGCCCAGGTAGATCGTGTAGTCGACCCCGTCGGTCTTCTGCTTCTCGAAGTAGTGCGGGAACATCCCCTGGGCGGCCTGCTCCTCCAGGTCGATGTAGGACGAGATCGTCTCGTTGATGGTGGTGACGCTCTCGTCGAACTCCTTGCGCCGCGCGTAGACCAGGCCGATCCCGGGATCCACCGCGGCCCGGTAGGCGTCGATGCGCTCGCGCACCGTGTCCCCGAAGGTCTGCAGGTGGTCGAAGAGCGGCTCCACATCGGCCTTCAGGAAGTTCATCACCCCGAGCTCGTCGCCCGAGCGCAGGGTCACCTCGATCTCGGCCACGTGCCCGTCGATGCGGTGGGTGAGCTGGTCGAGGATCGGCAGCGCCCGCGCGTCGTGGGCGGCGCGCAGCACCTCGCGGGCGAGCCCGAGCTGCTTGAGCAGGTCCGCCTGGATGGCCCACGCGCGGTGGGTGGACGAGCCGCGGATGTCCGACACCGCGTAGAGGGGGTGGACGTCGCGGAAGACGATCGGGTCCATCTCACCGTGCCCGTGATCAGAGCCGGGCCGCTCCATCGCCCCCAGCACCGTCTTGCGGAAGCGCCACTCCACCACCGGATGGATGGCGGTGAACTGCTCCTTGATGAAGGACTCCACCCGCGAGTGCAGCTCGTCCACGCTGCGCTTCACCGCCACCGAGAAGAGCGGCAGCACCTCCTGGAGCCGGGGCATCAGCAGGGTGTTGAGGTCGCCGGGATGCGGCGAGCCCAGGCTCAGCATGCCGATCAGCTCGCGCTGGTAGTGCAGGGGGGCGACCACCATGCTGCGGATGCCCTTGCTCAGGATCATCTCTTCCTTGGCCGAGCGATGGGGCAGCGCGGCGAGGTCCTCCACGAAGACCGGCGCGCCCCGCCGGGTCGCCTTCTCGAAGACCGAGCCCGCGTAGTCGATGGTCTTGGCGTGCACCGAGCTCGCGAAGATGCAGCCGTTGCCCTGCTGGAGCTGGTGACCGGAGTTGAGCATGAGGATCCGGTCGCCCTCCACCGCGGCCAGGGTCAGTTGCAGCTCGGCCCGCCGGAAGAGGGTGCGGAGCTTGGCCTGCAGCTTCTCGAAGCGCGCGTTGGCGACGATCGACTCCTTGTCGATCAGGTCGCGCTTGATCGACGACAGCACCTCCTGGTCGGTCACGTCCGCCGCCTTCACCACCGTGAAGCCGGAGAAGCGCACGCTGCCCGCCGGGATCAGGGACGCGAGGCCCTCCAGGTCCAGGGCCTGCGCCTCGAGGCGCCGACGCATGTCGTCGGAGAGCGGCGGGATCGGGAGCAGGCGGTCCACGTCCACGAAGCGGCCGTCGAACTGGATCTTGTAGTGGCGATCCAGTCCGGTGACGGGCTCGGGCGCGGTGAGGATCAGCGGATAGTCCACCGGGAACTCGATGCCGTACAGGCGCTCGAGCGCGAGGGCGTAGGCGTTGACGAGCCGGAAGTCCTTGAGCGCCTGCATGTCGAGGTTCAGGCTGCCGTACAGCACGCCGTCCGGGCCCATGATGTTCTCGAAGGCCCGGGTTCCGTACACGCTCCGCAGGGTGAACGGGATCAGCGCCCCCATGTAGGCCTTCTCGAGGAAGGCGGCGGGGAAGACCGCGCTCATCAGGGCGTCGACCAGCGGCCCGTGCTCGTCGAGCAGGGTGATATCGTCGATGGGGCCGGTCAGCGCCGGCACCTCGCGCAGCCGGGCCAGCAGGCTGCGCGCCTGCTCCCCGGGCACGCTGTCGACCTTGGCGAGATCCTCCCAGAACCTGATCAGGAGCCCGAGGCTCAGGCGGCTCTCGAACGGGAAGTCCTTCTGGATGCTCGTCAGCGACGTCGTCTGATTGTTCATGCTCATTATTCTACCCCTCGTGCCCAGCCTTCGACGAGCTAGCTCGCGGTCGCGGGCAGCCCCGCGGGGGCGGGGGTGGGCTCGGGTGTCCGGGTGACCGGTGCCTCCTTGATGGCCAGGGCCATGGGGACCGCCAAAAACGCGAGCAGCGCCGCCGAGATGAAGGCCCACGAGTAGGAGCCGGTGGACTGGAAGACCCAGCCGCCCACCGCCGCGCCGAGCGCGGCGCCGACCTGGTGCGCGAAGAAGATCCAGCCCGAGAGCGACCCCACCGAGTAGCGCCCGAAGATGTTGGCGGTCAGCGTGGTGGTGGGCGGCACGGTCGAGATGTAGTTGAGGCCGAAGATGGCCGCGAAGATGTGCAGCGACGGCACGTTCCACACGTAGAGCAGGAACAGCAGCGAGAGGCCCCGCACGCCGTAGTAGAAGGCGAGCGGTCCCTTGCGGCCGAAGCGGTCGCAGATGAAGCCGGAGGCCACCGTGCCCAGGATGTTCATCGCGCCCATCACGCCCAGAGCCTGCGCGGCGTGCATCTCGGAGAATCCGTGCTCCGCCGCGTGCGGGACCAGGTGCGTCAGCACGAGGCCGTTCGACGTGTAGCCGCAGATGAAGAAGGTGCCCGCGAGCAGCCAGAACGCCGGCACCTGCATGGCGTCCGCGACCCGGGTGCGGCCCTCCGGCGGCGCCTTGGGCTCGCCGGCCCGCGCGGCCTGGCCGGCGCCGTACGCCTCGAGCCCCTTCTGGGCCGGATCGTCCCGGATGAAGAGCAGGGTGAGCGGCAGCGCGATCACGAGGAGCAGGACGCCCAGGTAGAGGAACGACTGGCGCCAGCCGTAGCTGAGCGTGAACCACACCGCGAGCGGCACGATCACGAGCTGCCCGGCCGACATCGCGCCGCCCACCAGGCCCATCACGAGCCCGCGCCGGGCCTCGAACCAGCGCGCGGCCAGGGCCGCGCCGGTGGACATGCCCACCCCGCCCGCGCCCAGCCCCATCAGCACGCCGCAGGTGATGTAGATCTGCCACAGGGCCGATACCCGCGAGGAGAGCATCGCGCCCAGGCCGAGCAGGATCGCGGAGACGAAGATGACGCGCCGCGGGCCCCACTGGTCGGCGAGCCAGCCCACGATCGGCCCCGCCGCTCCCAGCAGCAGCAGGGAGATGGCGGCGGCGCCGGAGAGCGCGGCCCGGTCCCAGCCGAAGGTGGCCTCCATCGGCTTGATGAACACGCCGAAGACGGCCCGGAGGCCGGAGCCCAGCAGCATGACCACCACCAGCGCGCCCAGGACGACCCAGGCGTAGTGCAATCCACCCCGCGTTGCCTTCATGCCGCCTCCCCGGAAGAGAGAAACCCGCCCACATTACGCCGGCGTCCCTTGAGATGGCAAACCGGCCTCCGCGGATTCCGGGGGCCGGGTGGTAGAGTGTCGTGCGAGGGGACTCCGGGCCATGGCGACGCGGCGCGTGCTGATCGTGGACGACGAGGCGGAGGTGCGCAGCGCGCTCACGGACATCCTTCGTGCGATGCGCTACACCGATACCCTGGAGATCGAAGCGGTGGCCGACGGCCAGGCCGGTCTCGACGCGGTCGTGCGTCGCCTGCCCGACCTGATCCTGCTCGATCTGCAGATGCCGCGGATGAGCGGGCTCACCCTGCTCAAGCAGATCCGCGACGTGGAATCGCGTCTGCCCATCATCGTGATCTCCGCCACCGACGACAGCAAGGTCGCGGCGGAGGCCCTGCGTGGTGGTGCGGTGGCCTACCTTCCCAAGCCGTTCGACGCGCGCCACGTCGAGATGCTCGTCGCCACGTTCTTCGATTCGCTCCGTCGCCGCGAGGCGAAGCCGGGCGCTTCGTAGCGAAACTGCAACGTTCACGTGCGCACGATCTGCGTGCGCGGAGCGCCAGATTCGTATCGACGGAGGGCCGACGTCCGTCCTGTCCGGCAAGCGACGGCGCACGCGCGCCGAACTCGCCAATCCCGCCCAGATCCGCCCGACCGCGAGTCGCCTCGATCTGGAACGGGCCTTGCTCCGTCATTCCCCGGCGGAGCCCATGTCGACCAAGCGAGTGCTCGTGGTGGATGACCAGACGCCGGTGCGGGAGCTGGTGGCGGCCGTGCTCACCGCGGACGGCCACGTGGTGGAGACCGCGCGCGACGGAGCGGACGCGCTGCGCGTGCTCGACGGGCACGGGGCGTTCGACCTCATCGTCAGCGACCTGAAGATGCCGGGGCTCGACGGGCCGAGCCTCTACCTCGAGCTGACCCGCCGCTGGCCCGACACGCGCCCGCACCTGCTCTTCATCTCCGGCTTCGTGGAGTCGCCCGAGTACGCGGGCTTCCTGCAGGGGGCGAGCGTGCAGGTGCTGCTCAAGCCGTTCGACGTCGACGACCTGTCCCGCGCGGTCACCGCGATCCTGGCCGGCGCCTGAGGCGCCGGCCAGGGCCGGTCAGCGCTTGCGGAAGGTGATCGTGTCGCCCTTGGCGTCGACGACGACCGTGTCGCCCTCGCCGAAGGTCCCGTTGAGCAGCTCGAGGGCGAGCGGATCCTGGATCATGCGCTGGATGGTCCGCTTGAGCGGGCGCGCCCCGTACACCGGGTCGTAGCCCTCGCGAGCCAGCAGCTCCCGGGCCCCCGGGGTCAGCTCCAGGGTGATGCGCCGGTCGGCCAGGCGCTTCACCAGGTAGCGGGCCTGGATCTCCACGATCGAGGCGATCTCCTTCCGGCCGAGCGGCTGGAAGATCACCGTCTCGTCGATCCGGTTCAGGAACTCCGGCCGCAGAGCCTGCTTGAGCAGATCCGTGATGAGCCCGCGCACCCGCGCCGGGTCCTTCTCCTCGCGGAAGAAGTGGCTCCCGAGGTTGGAGGTCATGATGACCACCGTGTTACGGAAGTCCACCGTGCGGCCCTGGCCGTCGGTGAGACGGCCGTCGTCGAGGAGCTGCAGGAGCACGTTGAAGACGTCGGGGTGGGCCTTCTCGATCTCGTCGAAGAGCAGGACCGAGTACGGCCGCCGGCGCACCGCCTCGGTGAGCTGGCCGCCCTCGTCGTAGCCCACGTAGCCGGGGGGCGCCCCGATGAGGCGGGCCACCGTGTGCTTCTCCATGTACTCGGACATGTCGATCCGGATCAT
>Ga0209526_10003045_pt1 | contig 11372 bp, 8 predicted proteins | sample JacPinW_OM2H0_M1_FD_188566 | JGI IMG/M metagenome (GOLD analysis project Ga0209526, IMG submission 188566) | Forest soil microbial communities from Algoma, Ontario, Canada - Jack Pine, Ontario site 1_JW_OM2H0_M1 (SPAdes) (version 2) | ecosystem: Environmental > Terrestrial > Soil > Boreal...
ATATGGCCCAGGGATTTCCCGATTTCCCGGCGTCGAACGAAGTGAAAGAAGCCGCGCGACAGGCCATCGCCGACGACATCAATCAATACGCGATCACCTGGGGTGCGAAAGAACTGCGCGATGCCGTAGCGCGGAAGTTTGAGCGCACGCAGGGTGTGCGCGTGGATCCCGAACAGGAGATCACCGTATGCTGTGGTTCGACCGAAGCCATGATGGCCACCATGATGGGGATCATCAATCCGGGCGACGAGGTCGTCATTTTCGAGCCGCACTACGAGAACTACGGTCCCGACGCGATTCTCTCCGGCGCCACGCCGCGTTTCGTGCAGCTTTGCCCGCCGGACTGGTCCTTCGATCGCGATGAACTGACGCGCGCCTTTGGCCCCCACACCAAGGCGATCATCGTAAATACGCCGAACAATCCCACGGGCAAGGTTTTCTCGCGTGAAGAATTGGAATTTATCCGCGATCTTTGCGTGCGCTGGAATGCGTTCGCGGTCACTGATGAAATCTACGAGCACATCATTTTTGACGGCACGCGGCACATCTCGATGGCTTCGCTCGACGGAATGCGCGACCGCACGATCACCATCAACGGCATGTCGAAGACATACAGTGTGACCGGATGGCGAGTCGGTTGGGCCATCGCCCCGCCGGAGGCCTCCGCTTCCATACGCAAGGTGCACGACTTCCTGACCGTCGGCGCCGCGGCGCCGCTCCAACAGGCCGGCGCGATCGCGCTGGAACTGCCGCAAAGCTATTATCAGAAACTCGCGGAAACTTATCTTGTGAAGCGTGACCGCATGCTCGGCATTTTGAATCAGGCCGGCTTCCGCTGTTTCAAGCCCGCCGGCGCGTATTACATCATGACGGATATTTCAGGCTTCGGTTTTGCCGACGATCTTTCCTTTTCGCGCTACCTCGTGGAGAAAATCGGCATCGCGGTCGTGCCGGGATCGAGCTTCTACGACGACCCCTCGCAGGGATCGAGCCAAGTCCGCTTCACGTTCTGCAAGAAGGAATCCACACTGGCCGCGGCAGCGGAAAAGCTTTCAAGACTCCGCCCCAGCTAGTGCGTTTGCGCATCAGCTTTCGTAGCTGTCCCGCGATCCCTGTGTTAGAATCCGCCCCGAAAGACTTGGAGAATGCCGCATGGCCATGGAGTTCGATCTAATTCCGAAGGACACGCTCGTCAAGGAAAACGGCAACGGCGCGGCGGTAGACATCCGTGCGAGCCAGACTCGCACATTTTTTTGCGTCTTGACCATTACCGATCAGATCGAGCAGGAATCGGTGGACGTGTCAATCTGGGGCTCCGCGGACGGTGAAAACTGGGGGACGCATCCCATACTGAAATTGCCTCAGCAATTCTATCGAGGCGAGACTCGCGCTGTTTTGGATCTGACCCTGGTTCCCGAAGTTAATTTTATTCGCGCAAGTTGGGAATTGAACCGCTGGGGACGCGTCGCGCCGCTACCGATGTTTGTGCTGGGGTTGCATGTGATGGAAGTTCCCGCTATGCCCGTGCGTGTTTCGCAGGTTCAGGTTAGTGCGGCGGGATAAAAAATTTTCTCGGAACGCTCACTGCGTGCCACTTGGAATATATGGGGTAGGAAGTGACGGTCGGTTGCCTTGTGATAGTCCCTTCCTACCCCTCGAGTGGTCTTAATCATAAAGACGTGCCATCTTCTTTTTAAGTTTCAGCTTTGTACGAAAATTTCACTCCGAATCTCTGAATAATCTGATTTCCGATGAAAATTTTTTAAGGTTGCAATTCTTCTGGCGTGCATCACCGAATCATCAGCCCTGCCATGGGTGGTATGACCTTAGGACGGCTTTACCACTAGACTATTCCACGTTGCATTCGTTGAAGGATTTGTTGCAACCAGTAGCTCTCGGTCCCACCACGCTTGCGGGGGGTGGCCGGAATTCTTTTTCTGGAAACTAGGGTTCTGGCTGGGGGGGCGGTAGGGGCGGAAGCAATGCCGGGCCTTGTTCATTGGATGGAGACTGCCCGCGTCCATCGGACCTGGGCTGGTCTTGTGAACTGGATTGGGCTTGGTCGGCAGCGGTGGATCTGGCTTGATCTTGTCCATTGGCACGAGCCTGCTCTTGCTCACTCCGCATCGCCTGCAAATCGTCTCGAGTCTTGCGAGCTTGATCGGCCTCGGGGCCACTCGGGGAGATTTTAAGGTACGTATCGAGATCTTTTAGCAGCGCAACGTAGTTGCGCAGCTGGATGTGGATGTTTGCAAGGACCAAGTACGCCGCGGGATTGTCCGGCTTCAGGTCTCGAGCCATTGTCGCGCTCTTCTCTGCCTCTTCCGGCCGCTTGAGACCCGAAAGCGCCCGTGCCATTTCAAAGTGGCCATGCCACGAGGACTGGTCGAGTTCCACCCCCTTGCGGGAAAGTGCCTCAGCTTCCGGAAAACGTTTGGTGTTGTTAAGCAGTCCGGCTAGGAGGAATAAAGCTTCAGAATACTGGCTTGAACTGAGCGCAATGGATTTCCGCATCGCCTCTTCGGCCGGGCCCATCTCTCCCAGGAATGCATACGCGCTCCCTTCCTGCGCATAGGCCTCGTAGAAAGTTGGAAAATCTTTGATGGCGCGTTGAAACTGGATGATCGCCCCCTTGTAGTCCGATTTGGAATACACCAGGCTAAGACCTTTTTCATATTCATCGTGCGCCTTGCGGGGGGCACTCAATTCGTGGGCGGAAATGGTCGCGGTGGATTTTATGCTCAGCAAGCTCATCGGCCTGCGCAGAAAAATCGCCAAGCCCCGGTGCACCGAATTCTCAATCGTAACCGTCTCCTTATAAGGTTCATAATCCCGAACGATAATTTCGATTGTGTAATCTCCGTTGGGAAGCCCGAAGAACTCGAATTCGCCACTCCCGCGAGTGAAGGTGGTGTTCATGGGGGTGCCAGTCGACTGCTTCAGGTCCACGCGAATATTTTCCATCGTGTGCTGGTCAGAATCATCGCGGACCGTACCGGCAATGCCGTACGTGGACCTGCTGGGACCAGGACGGCCTTGTCCCAGGCCGGGCAGCGCGCTGGCGAGGAATATTAGGAGAGCGCCCGTCGCATTGCGAATGTGCATCGAGCCTCCAGTGCGGGGGATGGTTTCTTGATTTTAACACCTCTCGCGCCCGGCGATGCAAATGGCTACGGCGTAGTGCTAACTGTCCAGATCGACGGTCTGGAGGTATGTGGGCAGCGAAACGCGCCATCGAAAATTCGATTCGATAGTGAATTTGAGCGCAGCCGAGGCTGCCGGCTCGCCATGCACCAGATATGTTTGCCGCGGTGGCGCCGGAAGACCCGTGAGCCAGCGCATCAGCTCGCTTTTTCCTGCGTGGGCGGAGAATTGCCGCAGATTGACCACTTCCGCCGCGACCGGCACGTCCTCTCCATACATACGAAGCGTCTTCGCACCCTGTTCGAGAGCGCGGCCGCGCGTGCCTTCAGCTTGGAAGCCCGCCAGCAAAATCATGTTTCGCGGATCTGGTGCGCGCTGCGCAATATGATGGAGCACGCGTCCGCCGGTGGCCATGCCGCTGGCGGAAATAATGATCGCCGGCGTCTTTACGTTGTTGATTTTTTTCGACTCATCGACGGTGCGCATATAGTGTACGGTGTGCGCGTCGAGCGGATTTCCATTGCTCGATTCCGTAGTGAAAGCTTGATCGTGGTCTTCCTTGTGGCGCATATACATGCCGGTGACGCTGATGGCCATGGGACTATCGACGAATACGGGTAAGCGCGGAATGCGGTTCGCGTTCTCCAGTTCGCGGATGATGTACATGATGGTTTGCGTGCGGCCCACGGCGAAGGCCGGCATCACTATTACGCCGCCGCGCTTTGCAACGCGATTGACGACATCGGCCAGCGCATCCTCCATGGAATCGGATGGATGATCGCGGTCTCCATAAGTGGACTCGCAGAGCAACACGTCGCACCGCTGTGGCGCCACGGGATCTTTCAAGATCGGCTGGTCGTATCGCCCGATGTCGCCGGAAAAGAGGACGACGGTTTTCCTGCCATTTTCCGTGATCGTCAACTCCAGACTGGTGGAGCCGAGAATATGACCGGCATCCTGCGGGCGGACGGTGAATTGCGGCGAAATCGTGAATGCCTCGGACCGGGGGATTTCGCGAAACGCGTTCAGCACCGGCACAACTTCAGCCGAGGTATAAAGTGGCAGCGCGGGATTGTGTTTGGTGTATCCACCCTGCTGCGCGTTTTGGGCATCCTCTTCCATGATGTGTGCCGAGTCCGGGAGCAAAAGGTTGCACAACTCGATGGTCGCTGCGTCGGCATAGATCGGGCCGCGAAAGCCATCGCGGACCAACCGGGGTAGATAGCCCGTATGGTCCAGATGCGCGTGCGTCAGCACGCACCAGTCAAACGAGGATGGATTTTCAGGAAGCGGGTTCCAATTGCGCAGGCGAAGTTCCTTCAGCCCCTGGAATAGACCGCAATCGACCAGCAGCCGTTTGCCTTCCGCTTCGACCAGATATTTGGAGCCCGTAACTGTTCCGGCCGCGCCGAGAAATGTGAGTTTAGCCACAAGGGAGCCATTCTAGACGCAACGACGCACGGGAACAAGGAGCCAGGGAGCCAGAGAAAACGGCGACGCCATCCTCCTGAAGTCCGGGGGCAAGGAAGCGGCGAATGAAGCCTGATATTCGTCTGACGGACTGTTGTGCTAAACTGGAGTTTCGGGGCGTGTAGCTCAGCTGGGAGAGCGCATCCATGGCATGGATGAGGTCGCAGGTTCGATCCCTGTCACGTCCACCAAGTTTTCCGGTAGCCCATTGATTCTCAGCATGGGAACTTCCCCCGCGTTGGCGAAAGAAATCCCGCCGAACACACTTTGAAAAACGCTTCGATGCCATGAAGGCTCGTTTCCGGCCGCGCCACGGCTCCGCCGGAAGGAGAAATGCAAAAAACTGGGGCACCCTCGCGGCACGCAATCAAACGTGAAACATTATTGAACCATTATTTCGTTCTTAATAATTTTTCCGCCCTTCATCACAAATTTCACTCGTTGCATCTCGGTGATGTCCTGCAGCGGGTCCCCGGAAACGGCGACGATATCGGCATATTTACCCTTCTCAAGCGACCCGATTTGATCCTGCCATCCCATCATTTGTGAATTCACCACGGTCGCAGCCTGGAGAGCCGCTACGGGGGTCATGCCATGTCTGACCAACCACTCGAAGTCGCGCCCCTGTGTCCCATGAGGATAAAGATCGCCGTCGACTCCGCTGCCAAACATTATTTTGAGCCCCTTGTGCGCAATCGCTGCCCGGGCATTCTTGTCAAAGATGGGAACTATGCTGTACTTTCCGCCAGTGTTCTTGCGATCGTTCGCATCGATGGAGTCCAGGCTGTACCGAATGCCCGTGGGATCATAATAGAGTCCCTTCTGAACCATCATCTCGATCATCGTGTCATCCAGGCCCTGCCCGTGCTCGATGGTGTCGACGCCGGCGATAATGGCGTTCCGCAAACCCTCGCCGCCATACGCGTGAGCCGCCAGCCTGCGATTGTGGCGATGCGCTTCATCGACAATCGCTTTCAATTCATCGAGCGTAAAAGTTGGCTCGAAGAATATCTCCCCAGTGGAGCTGAACGACCAACCCGCCACCGGGAACACCTTGATCCAATCGGCGCCGTAGTGAATCTGTTCACGCACGGCTTCGCGTGCTTCCTCAACCCCGTGAATCCCCACATTGCCCGCGGTTAGGTTTATCCCTGGCATCCCAATATAACTCGAGCCCCCCGCACCGATTCCCCTAGTTGAAACTTGCATCCTGGGGCCATCGAAAAGGCCGCGGTTGATGGCATTACGTATGTCGACGTCGCCGTATCCCTCGCCGTGTGTGCCGCAATCGCGCATCGTTGTGAAGCCCGCGCGCAGATCTGTTTGAGCTTCCTTCATAGCGGAGATCGTCCAGGCCTCGTTCGTCGTGGTTACGCGTTGGCCGTTTGAAAGACTGTCGAAAACATGCGAATGCCCGTCGATCAGTCCGGGCAGCACCGTTGCCTGGCTGAGATCGATCACCCGGGCGCCTTGCGGAATTGTGACTTGATCCTCGGATCCGACTTCGGTGATTCGCTCGCCCTGAATAAGCACGACCTGCTTGGTCATTACCTGACCGGACTTGCTGTTAAACAAGCGGCCGGCGCGAACGGCTATGACTTGAGGGGTCTGTGACCACAACACATTCGCAGTTCCCAGCATCCCCATCACCACGACCGCGGTTCTCAACATAGACTTCCATCGCATCGCGTAATCCTCCCTTGAACGAGCCACTTTCGACCTCATCTCACTACTGGATGACTTCTGTGGGTTCGGTTCCTGCATGAAGACAGACGAAGGATATCTTCTACACCCTTACCGCCGAGTTTCAAACCGAAAATTCATGAAAACGCAGAATTGTCAGCACACAAGGAGAGGACGCAGCAAAGAAGAGGAGCTTGCTGGGCCTTTGCGGGTGCCCCACACGTCGGGTTTTACGTGTGGGGCTTTTGGGTTGTTCATGCCGGGCACGCCAATCTCCTGATTGGCGGTCCGCAAGGCGCCATTCAGGAGATTGGCGTTCCCGGCATCGCCGCCAAGCAGAGCTAATTAAGCCGCCTCGGCGCGCCATCGCCTCCGTACCAGTCCACAGTCTCTCCGGTCGTGTTCACGGTCACGGTGCGCACTTCAGAAAAATGATCGAACGACTCGGTGCCTGTCTCACGGCCAACGCCGCTGTCCTTGAAGCCGCCCCACGGCGACGCGGGATCGAGCCTGTGATGGTCGTTCACCCAAACCATGCCGAACAATAATTTGCTTGCGACTCGATGAGCGCGCGCGACATCGCCAGTCCATACCGACGCGGCCAGACCGAACCTCGTATCGTTGGCGATGCGGATCGCGTCGGCCTCATCATCGAACGGCATGACGACGGTCACTGGCCCGAACACTTCGTCTTGAGCGATCTCCGAGCGGGGTTCGACGTTATAGAGCACAGTCGGCTGGATGAAAAACCCGGAAGGCAGACCACCGGGGGGCACTTTACCTCCAGTTAGTATCTTGGCGGCTGCAGTTGTAGCGCGGTCGATCATCGCCACGATCCGCCGCCGGGACTTCTCGGAAATCACTGGTCCAAGCTGCGTCCGCGGATCGGCAGGATCACCCAGCCGGATGGATGCGGCCTTCGCTCCGAATTTTTCAAGGAACGCAGAATACATCGAGCGTTGGACGAGGATGCGCGATCCGCACACGCAGGTTTGCCCTGCGGCGATGAAGGCTGCGAACGCCGCGCCATTGACCGCGCGATCCATATCTATATCGTCGAAGATAATGACGGCGCCCTTGCCGCCAAGCTCGAGCGTAGCCGCCGCGAAATTGCGGGCGGCCGCCTCACCGATCGAGCGGCCAACATCGGTGCTGCCGGTGAAGACGACTTTTCGGATTTTCGGATGCGAGGCGAGCGCCGCACCCGCCACGGCGCCCACACCATTGACGAGATTGACGATTCCCTTGGGTATCCCCGCGCGATCCAGTAGCTCGACAAGCCGCACGGTCGTGAGCGGCGTCTGTTCGGACGGTTTTATGACGACGCTGTTGCCCGTGGCAAGCGCTGGAGCAAGACTCTTCGAAAGGATCATCAACGGGTGATTGAATGACGTCATCAAGGCCGCGACGCCCAGCGGCACTCGCTGCGTGTAACACAAGTACGAACCTTCGACCGGGATCACGTCGCTGCGACGGGTAAGCTCGAGCGCCGCGAAGTATCGATAGAACTGAGGAAGGCGCGAGATTTGCGCCCGCGTCTCCACAATCGGGCGTCCATTATTGAGCGTCTCGAGCTGGAAGAACGCTTCCAGATCCGCCTCGAACAAATCGGCGAAGCGATTGAGCACACGAGCGCGTTCGTGAATTGACGCCCCGCTCCACTTGCCCTCCTCGAAGGCACGTTGAGCGGCCATCACTGCTCGTTCCACGTCGTCCTTGCCGGCATCGGCCAACTGTCCGATCACGCCGCCCGTTGCCGGATTGATGATCTCCAACGTCTTGCCGCTGGAGGCATCGGTGAACTCACCATTGATAAAAAGCTGCGCGTGATAGGTCATTGGCAAAGTCTTCATGAACCTCGCACCTTGGCCGGATAGGGCGAAGCAGTCGCCTCAGACTCAAGTTCCTCGAGGCGGCGCTTTTTCGGTTCGACCCCGAGCGCAAGGACAACCAAGATCTCCACGATTAGGAGTCCGATCATGAAGACAAGGACGCCGCCGACCCCATGCGATCTGAAAAGAGCGACCACAAGAAAGGGCGTGAATATGATAGCGCCCCGTCCGAACGTGTTGCAGATCCCCGATGCCCGCAGCCGAACTTCTGTCGGAAATAACTCCGGGATGTAAATCGCAAACAAGAGCGCCACGAGGACGTAGATTGGGATGATCAGCGAGAAGCCCGTCAGCATCAAAATAGCGGGATTTTTGATAAACGGATAAAAGCTTCCGATCAGGATGGTCAGCAAGCAAGCTCCGATGATCGTGGGCTTGCGTCCCCAGGAGTCCGCGGTAAAAGCGCCGATGGCCGACCCGAGCGGCGCTCCCAGGGCCATGACGAGCGAATAGCGGAACGACTTCGCGATACTAAGTCCCTGCTGCACAAAGAATGTCGGCAACCAAGTAACGAAGCCGTAGAGCAGCGTGTTGATGACGATCAGTGAGACCGATCCCAAAATCATGCGCGGCAGGATCGCCGAGCTTAAGAGCGAAGATAGGTTCCTCGAATGTTTCGCTGCTGGCGCGAGCGTGGGAACCGGCAGCGGCCCATGTTGAAGCGCAACTTCGCGTTCGATTGCCGACAGCAGGGCGTCAGCCTCTTCGGTCCGGCCAACGGACTCCATCCATCGAGGCGATTCCGGCAACTTTTTCCGCAAATACCAAACGACGAGCGCCCCAATCCCGCCAAGCACGAACATGGCGCGCCAGCCAAGGCCTGGAATGATGAGTGTTCCAAGCAGCGCGGCAACCGGCAAACCGGTAACAACGAAGACGGTCATCAAGCCAAGCCATTTGCCGCGGGACTCTGGAGGGACGAACTCGGTCAACGTCGAATACCCAACGACATTTTCAGCTCCGAGCCCAAATCCGATAATGAGCTGAATCCATATCAAAACCGCCATGGAGGGCGCGAATGCGGCGGCAATCGAGGCAAAGCCGAAAATGGCGAGATTCGCCTGATAGGTGAAGCGCCGTCCGTACCGGTCGCCGAGGAAGCCGGTGACAAACGAACCGAGCATCATCCCGACAAACGTCGCGGAAACGAACTCCGCGTTCTGACCAAGCGTGGAAAAACCGCTCTTGAGCACCGCGCCGAGGACCGTTGCGGCAAGATAAATATCAAACCCGTCGAAGAACATTCCGGCGCCGATCAGCCACATTATCCGGCGATGGAATGAGGAAACGGGGAGTCGATCGAGGCGCGCGCCCGCGTTCACTGGCACGGCCAGCTTATTTCTCCTTCGCGAGGATGGCCATGCTACCGACCGTCAAGGTTTCAACCGCTAGACGGCAGTTCTGGTCAAAAGAGTTTTGCTGCGCCGTCATGAAAAATTCCTTGCAGTTCCGCGCGGTATTCGGATCGAGCTGAAGTATGCGTTCGACAACGGCGTCAGCATCGGCTGTGAGACGCCCCGCCGGACAGACTTGCGAGATGAGGCCGATTTGCAGCGCGTGTTGCGGAGCGATGGGATCGCCGAACAGGACGAGGGGAAACGCGAAGCGCGGCAGAGCGTACTCACCGAGGTACGCCATGATCGCCGCTGGCGCGAGGCCGAAACGCATCTCTGGAAATCCCAAGGAAGCGCTTTCCGCGACGTAAACGAAATCACAAACGATCGCGAGCCCGAAACCGAATCCGAATGCGTCGCCCTGAACTTCCGCAATGCTGATCAAGGGCGAGGTCCGCAAGGCGCGCTTGAGTTCAATGAGACGAGCTGATTCTTTATGAATTGAAACGGCATCCCGGCCCGCGCGCTCGCGGCCTGTGCAGAAGACCTTGCCGCGCGCTCTCAAACGCAAGACACGCGCGCTGGGCTCAGACACTTCCGACCGAAGCTCGGCGAGCATGGCGTCAAACATTGGGCCGGTCACTTCATTGCCATGCTCAACGTTGTTCAGCGTAAAAGTCAGGACATCGCGGCCCCGCTCGATCACAAGTCCGTCCGGGGCACTAGCGCGAGAAACTTCGATTGGTTTGGACGACACGGCTACACGGTATACAAGGGGCGCCGCGACTGTCAACCGGCGGCGATGTGCGGTGAGGTGACGGGTAGAGAGCCGATTTCCGAAAGTCTCGGTTACCGGGATTCGGCGCGGCGGCTCATGAGAGTACCTTTCGCGTCATCCGGGCCCACAAACCCGTGGTTCCGGCACGGCCTTACTCGGAAAATGGAATGCGGAGGCAGCGTTGCCCTCGCGCCGCTTAATTGTACTTTGTGTGTTGTTGGGAATGCTTATCATCGGCTGGCTCAGGTGGCGGGATCTCTCGTCGCACCGTGAGCATGGGGAAACGCCCGGGTCGACAATTAATATACAGCCGGTCAATTTCGCGAACCGCACGTTTGATCCGGCCAGACCGCCGGCCGATATGCCGCCCCTGACTCGAGGGGAAGACGCGGAGTGCGATTCCGAATTCCTTTCCAACGCCAGTGTCGGCGGACAGACTCGGCAAACGGACCCCACGCACGCGACAGTCACGATCACGCAGATCAAGATGACGTTGCAGCTCAACATTACCATCTGGGTGCCGACCGAGGTAACCCAACACGTGATCGAACATGAGCAAGGCCATCGCCAGATCTCGGAATACTACTACCAGGCCTCCGACAAGCTCGCCGAACGAATCGCCGCGACCTACATCGGCAAACAAGTCGACATCACTGGCACGAATCTGGATGCCGAGTCCAGCAAGTTGCTCCAACAAATGGCTACCGATATCACCGATGAATACAACAAGGCATTGAACCCCGCAGCGACGCAACTGCTCTACGACGCCATCACCGACCATGGCCGCAATCAGGTCGTCGTCAAGGATGCTGTCGCCCATGCCCTCAAGAACGTAACGATCGAGTCTGGAGTTGCCGGCTCCGCTCCCATCGCAAACTGAAGCTCGTATAGATCGACGTGCGCACAGCGTTCGTGAAGAGGCGATCCGCCCAATACCGGCCGAATCGCCACCCGATTTCCCATCGATTGCTGATCCGCTTGACTCTATAGGCCAGGGCCATATCCAGTTCGCTCCCGCAGTGGATACGATTGCAGTAATCGAAGCGATAACGTACTTCGGCGGATATTTTC
>Ga0209526_10003046_pt1 | contig 11371 bp, 9 predicted proteins | sample JacPinW_OM2H0_M1_FD_188566 | JGI IMG/M metagenome (GOLD analysis project Ga0209526, IMG submission 188566) | Forest soil microbial communities from Algoma, Ontario, Canada - Jack Pine, Ontario site 1_JW_OM2H0_M1 (SPAdes) (version 2) | ecosystem: Environmental > Terrestrial > Soil > Boreal...
ACGGTGTCCACGTTGTTCTTCGTTCCAACGGTGTTCAGCATTCTCCATGGGCTGCGCCATCGCCCCGCGGAGACTGGTCTTAAATCCTAACGGGCTTCTGCGAAAAGGAATTTTGAAGGTGATACCAATGCAAACGCAAACAGAAGGACAGGTTCCCATAGAAAGGCTGCAATCGACCGCGTTCCCGCCACATCGTCTACGACGAGGCTGGCTTATCGGGATTGCAGTCTTCCTATTGTTCGGCGGGATCTTCCTTTCCGGTATTCTTCAACGCATCCACACAAACGCGGCTCTGCGCACGGAAACCGCGGACATGGCGGTCCCCACCGTTTCGGTGGTTTCGCCGAAGCACTCCGCACCGTCACAGGAAATTGTGCTGCCGGGCAACGTACAACCCTATGTTGTTGCTCCGATTTACTCCCGCACGAACGGTTACCTTCAGTCTTGGTATTTCGATATCGGAGCGCACGTAAAAAAAGGACAGCTGCTCGCGGTGATCGCCGCACCGGAAGTCGACCAGCAACTGGGCCAATCGCGCAGCAATCTTGAAACTGCGGAAGCCAATCTGCGGCTTGCCGAAATCACCAAGAATCGCTACCAGGACTTGTTGAAGACTCACGCGGTATCTCAGCAAGACGTTGATAACACCGTCGGTACGTACAGCGCCAACAAAGCGGTCGTCGATGCCAGCCAGGCCAACGTGAAGCAACTCGAGGCCTTGCAGTCCTTCGAGAAAATCTATGCTCCCTTCGACGGAATTATCACCGCCCGTAATACCGACGTCGGCGCTCTCATCGACTCGGGCAGCGCCGGGGGCACGAAGACGGACCTGTTCCATCTGTCTCAAGCCGACAAACTGCGTGTGTACGTCAATGTCCCTGAAGAGTACTCGCAGGCGACTACCGCTGGTCTCACTGCAGATCTTACCTTGGCGGAATTTCCCGGACGCACGTTCACTGGGAAACTCGTGCGCACCTCGGAGGCTATCAACTATGCCACTCGCACCTTGACAGCAGAAGTTGAAGTGCATAACCCGACCGGACAATTGCTTTCCGGTTCGTACGCCGAAGTCCATTTCAAAGTGCCGGGCCAGATCTCCACTTACATCTTGTCGGTCGACACTCTTCTTTTCCGGAAGGAAGGCCTGCGCGTCGCCATTGTCAAGGACGGCAAGGCCGAACTTCTGCCGGTGACACTCGGTCGCGACTTTGGCGATTCCGTTGAAATCGTTTCCGGTTTGCAGGGCAACGAATCAGTCATTGTGAGCCCGCCAGATTCCATCACACCTGGCGAAAAAGTGAAGATCGCACAGACCGGCGCCACAGGAGGGACGCCGTGAGGTTCCTCCGCGGTCCCAAAACAGAGATTCGCGTCTCGATGCGCATCGCCAGCAGTATCTGTTTCGTGAGCATGCTCTTCCTTGCCGGTTGCACGGTGGGGCCAAACTATCGCCGCCCCGCAGCGGAAGTTCCGGCAACCTACAAAGAGGTGGGAAATTGGAGGCCGGCCCAGCCGAACGATCAGAATCTCGGTGGGAACTGGTGGGAACTGTTTCAGGACTCTCAACTGAACTCCCTCGAACTACAGATCGAGGTCTCGAACCAGAACCTGAAGGCTGCGCAAGCGCAATATACCCAGGCCCGCGCTCTGGTCCGCTACTCCCGCGCCGATCTGTTCCCGACAGTTTCCGTAAATCCATCGGCAACCCGCACCAAGACGTCCAGCCGCCGGCCGCCTCCCAATTCCATCTTCAATGGCATTACCACCAACGATTTTCAAATTCCTTTCGAGCTCTCCTACCAGATCGACGTTTGGGGACGCGTGCGCCGCACCGTCGAATCCTATCGCGACCAGGCACAAGCCAGCGCAGCCGACCTCGCGACCGTGAACCTGTCCTTGCATTCTCAACTGGCCTTGTACTATTTCCAGGCCCGCCTCCTGGATGCCGAAGAGCAGCTTCTGAACTCGACCGTTACCCAGTATGAGCAAGCCTTGGAATTGATCGAGAGCCGCTATGCAGGAGGCATTGCCTCCGACGTGGAGGTCCAGCAGGCCCGGACCCAACTGGAGACCACTCGTGCACAGGCAATCGATGTTGGAGTTGCCCGCGCGCAGTACGAGCACGCGGTGGCAGTTCTAGTTGGAAAACCTCCAGCAGAGTTCAGTCTTCCTCCGCTGCCCCTCACGATGCCGCCTCCTTCGATTCCCGTGGCGCTCCCATCAGAGTTGCTGGAGCGGCGACCCGATATCGCTGCGGCCGAGCGCCGAATGGCCGCCGCCAATGCGCAGATCGGAGTAGCCAAAGCCGCCTACTATCCCAATATCAGCTTGGGCGCAGCCGGAGGATTTGAGAGCAGTGCCATTACGACGTTAGTGTCCGGTCCCAGCGTTCTCTGGTCCGCTGGGCCATCGGCCGCACTCACACTTTTCGACGTGGGCAGGCGCAGGGCTGCCTCAGACCAAGCCATCGCTGCCTACGATCAAGCCGTCGCCAACTATCGCCAGACCGTGCTGACCGGCTTTCAACAGGTCGAAGACAACGTAGCGGCATTGCGCATCCTCGAGCACGAAGCGCAGGTTCAGGACCAAGCAGTCAGTGCAGCTCAGAAATATCTGGAACTCGCCATCACGCGCTACAAGGGCGGCGTAACCAGCTACCTCGAAGTGACAACCGCCCAAGGCGCTGCACTCTCTGACGAAGTCACAGCCGTCAATATTCTCGGCCGCCGCATGGTGGACGCGGTGACTCTGGTCCAAGCTCTCGGCGGCGGTTGGACTAGTTCCGATCTACCTCAGCGCCCGGAATGCTGCGGTAAACTGACGAGCAATTCCAGGTAATGCTGCCGTTCTTTTCGCAATGGTGGAGTCCGCTGAGAGCGGCGACTTCCCGCTCTAGAGCTTCCTTGCTGAGGCTCTCAAAATGAAATCTCGGCGCACGGGAAAGAGTAGCAAGGGAGTATCGTCGAAAGGCCACTCGTCTTCCGCCCATATCGAACACACCCGACCATGACATGCAAATTCTATTCAGTCCTTTGATAGCTGGAAGCGTCAGCTTTTTTCAATGGAGAAATCCTTGCCCACCCTTCAAGCAGGTTGTTCGCGACGGCGAGGCCGCGGCGCAAGTTCTGACTGCGAAATATCTTCAAGACTCCCCAGAAACCAGGCGGTTCGGATTCCTCGGCCTTTACCGCACCTGCAAGGGCATCAGGAACAGCCTGAGCAAATTTCTCCAGCAACTCCGGTTCCATCGATCCCAGGACCTTGGTCATGGTCAAGAGATTGCGGATGCCACGAACCGCTTCCGGCGTCTTGGTCGCCTCCACGACGATTTCAAGAATCTTGTCGGCCCCGCCGAGCACACCACGAAACAACTCGAGGACGCCGCGGTCATGCAGGCCTTGCAGCACCTCAAAACTAGCAAGTACTGCCTCGGCATGCTCGACGGGCGCCTGCTCCAGCCGAGAACGTAGTTCTTCCCGAGGATCACGTTTGGGCAACTCCAGAGGAATCGGCCTAGCCATGGTTCTCCCTCCTTGCGTCTAGTTCGTTTTGAATCTGCACGAGTCCCTTGCCAGGGATGCGATAGTCCGGTCGGTTCCACTTTCGCTCCACCTCGACGCCCTGCTGGGGCGTTGGGTGTCCGAAGCGATGGTTTATGCGCGGCAGCGGACTCTCGCCAACCTCCGGCAGCACCCGAAGATGAACGGAAGTCTCTTTGTACGCGGGCGTGTGCGTCACTGAGTCCGTGTGGCTGCTCGTCAGGCGGTTTACGGCACTTTCGACCGAATTCATGGGCATGTAGAGTTCTTTGCCCTGCACTCGATCCGTGACGAGCGCGCGCACGCGAACCTGTCCGTAGCGTGAGGTCAGTTGCACCCAAGTGCCGCTCTGAATCCCACGCTCTTCCGCGAGCTCCGGGGAAACTTCGACAAAAGTGTCGGGAGTCTTCTTGCGAATTCCGTCGATGCGATACGTCATGTTGCCTTCGTGGAAATGTTCGAGCAGGCGCCCGTTGTTTAGATGCAGATCGAATTCGGCGTTGGGCTGGTCGGTCGATTCTGTAAGCGAAAGCGGGAACAGCCTGGCTTTGCCATCCGGGAAGGCAAACTGATCCGTATAGAGCAGGGGCTGATCCGTCCCGTTCGCCGCAACCGGCCACTGGAGGGACTTAAATCCCTCAAGCCTTTCGTAACTCACGCCTGCGAATAGAGGTGTCAACGAAGCGACCTCGCGATAGATTTCGGAAGGATGCTGATAGTGCCAGTTTGCTCCGAGACGATTGGCCACGTCTTGGATGATTCGCCAATCTGGCCGACTGCCTTCTAGGGGTTCGAACACTCCATAGAGCCGCTGGATTCGCCTTTCCGTGCTCGTGAACGTACCCTCTTTTTCCAGACTCGGGCTGGCAGGCAGCACCACGTCAGCAAACCGGCACGTCGCGCTGAAGAAGATGTCTTGCACGACGAAAAACTCCAACTTTGAGAGCCCCTCGCCGACAAAGTTTGCGTTGGAGTCCACAAGGCTCATCTCTTCCCCGAACAAGTACATTGCCTTGAGCTTGCCTTCATAGATCGCTTCGATCATCTCGTGATTATCGAGACCCTTCGTCGAAGGCAGTTGCACGTTCCAACCTGCTTCAAAACGCGATCGGACTTCAGGGTCATCCACGGATTGATATCCAGGAAGAAAATTGGGCATCGCCCCGTGATCGCTGGCGCCCTGGACGTTATTGTGTCCACGCAAAGGATATGCGCCAGTGCCCGTCCTCATGTAATTGCCAGTGATCAGAAGCAGATTTGAAATGGCGGTCGAGGCGTCGGACCCCATGCTGTGCTGCGTGATGCCCATCGCCCACAGGACGCAGACACCGTTTGCCTCGGCGATCATGTGCGCAACTTTTTTCAGAGTGTCCTCGGAGAGGCCGCAAGCCCTTGCGGCAAACTCCATCGTGAACGGCGCGAGGCTTTTTTTGTATTCTTCGAGTCCATTTACCCATTGATCCAGAAACTTAGTGTTGGCCATGCCGTTCTCCAGCAGATAGCGGCTGACCGCGGAAAGCCAAACGATGTCGGTTCCCGGTTTAGGGTGCAGGAAGAGGTCGGCACGCTTCGCCATTTCGTGCTCGCGCAAATCCGAAACGATGAGCTTTTGCCCCCGCAGCTTATGCGCTTGTTTTACGCGCGTAGCCAGGACGGGATGGCTCTCTGCCGTGTTGCTCCCGATGATGAGCACCAGTCCTGCATTCTCGATGTCTCGGATGGAGCCAGAGTCTCCGCCATAGCCCACGGTGCGAAACAAACCTTGCGTCGCGGGCGCCTGGCAGTAGCGTGAGCAGTTGTCCATATTGTTGGTGCCGATGACGGCGCGCGCCAACTTCTGCATGAGATAACTTTCTTCATTGGTGCATTTCGAAGAAGAGACAAACGCCAGCGAATCCGGTCCGTTCTTTGCCTTGATGTCAGCAAACTTGCGAGCCACTAGGTCGAGGGCTTCGTCCCAGGAGGCTTCGCGAAACGTGCCGCTTTCGCGAACAAGGGGTTTCGTCAGGCGGTCCGGACTGTTCACGAAGTCCCAACCAAATTTCCCTTTTACGCACGTGGAGATGCCATTCGTCGGCCCCTCCAAAGGCTCAACTTTCAGAATGTGACGATCTTTCGTCCAAATATCAAAGCTGCATCCGACGCCGCAATACGTGCACACCGTTTTCGTGCGGCGGATGCGCGATTCCCGCATGTGCGACTCGGCTTCCGAGAGCTTCAGAATCGCTCCATAGCCCGTCTCGGGCTCGACGCCCTTCACCACGTCGATCATGCCGCTCAATGCTTGCTTCGGGAGCGCCGTAAAAAAGCCGGCCTGCCCCAGCATGGATTTCTCCATCAGCGCATTACACGGGCAAACCGTCACGCAGTGGCCGCAGGAGACACAACTCGATTCCCCTATCGTCGAACCGCCGTCCCAGAGCACCCGCGGATGAGGATCCTCCCAGCGGATCGAAAGCGTTTCATTCACCTGGACGTTTTGGCAGGCTTCGACACATCGTCCGCAAAGAATGCACTGTTGCGGGTCGTATCGGTAGAACGGGTTGGTGTGGTCCTCTTCATAGGGCTTGGAATGATACGGGATCGACTGATGTTCGATAGCTAGCAACTTTTCCGTGTTGTGGACCGTGCAGTTCCCGTTGTTGTTGTCGCAAACCGTGCAGTAGAGAACGTGATTGGTCAGAATGCGGTTAAATGCCTCGTGCTGCGCTGCACTGGCTGTCTCAGATTTCGTCAAGACCTTCATCCCTGCGGACACACTGGTCGCGCAGGCTCGCACGAGTCGGCCGTTGGTCTCTACCATGCATGTGTCACACGTCTGGATAGGGCCAAGCTGAGGGTGATAGCAGACCTGCGCAATCTTTACTCCCGCCCGATTGATGACATCGATCAAGCGTTCACCGCTCGTCGCGTCCTGAACCACACCATCGATTGTTATCGTTATCATCGATGTCCTCCAAGGTTGGCGACCTAGATCCAGAGCTTGTAACCAAGCGCAAGATTCACGGTGACTGCCCACGTGCAATACATCAGCCAAATCCCGGTCAGGCATTGGAACAGCGCTACCAGCCGTGAGCCGCCGTTCCACCCCGCCAGGCGCGTTGGAACTTCCACCAGATAGATCAAGGTGAGACCGATGAAGATAATCATCACGGGAACGTCCCCGGCCTTTCCAAACACATACGCGCCGAGGACCGAAACGAAAAGATAGGCGATGGCCATCCATCCGTCCGGCGCCGCACTCGCCCCGACGTAGCGGCGATGCGCCATCGCGAACCAGTGGACGCCGTACACGGTGAATGCCACGCGCGCCATGTACAGCGGTGGCGCGTTTCCGAAAACGTTAAACCAAGTCAATCCCACCATGAGATATACACCCGTGAGGAATTGGCAAAAGCCGGGCATCCAGAAACCCCACATCCCCATGGTGCGATCGACTTCGGGGACGGCCTTGGGATAACCAAAAAGAGCCTGCCCACCCCAAATGAAGTAACCCGTGCCGAGACCGAAAAAGCCGATCGCGATGGGCCAAAACGGCGAATTAGCCAACGTAATCGATTGCAGCCTCATCGTCTGGAACCTCATTCACCAAAAATTTAGGAAACCGATAGAACTGATAACCAACGAATTCCATGCAGCGGGCCCTGGGGAACCCGACCTCGCAGTGTCCTCGTCGATCGCTTGGTTGTCGCAGCGTCTGGGTCACCGCCTTGATTTGCGCGATTTCGACGGTGGCGCTCGGCTGGAAATACACGCGGATATTCGCCATCCCGGTATACGAGCAGGATTCGATGCGCTCGGTGTGGTTCACTATCGTAGTCATGACCTGTTCACAGATCATCGCGATGCGGCTTGCTCTGCCATTCCGCGTCACAGGAAGGAAAGCACGCGTAATTCCAACTTCTACCACCTAATCGGATCGCGGTTGTACCTCTATCGAAAGGGGTTAGGAGTGAAATGGAAGGAAGGAGAGAAACCGTGCAAAGCGAAGAGGACCACTCTCTGACAGTCCGTCAGAATGCTGACGGACTTGTGAGAAAGATAATCCGTTCACTTTGTTTTGGCGCAAAACCATATCTAAGCCATATGCTGGTGCCGATCGCCTGCTATCCCCCTCTGTCAGTGGAACGGCGGATCACTCCGGAGCCGATCGATCTCATGTTGTCATATGACAATCACCCGCCATCTCAGTCTTAAAACGGGAAGCGCACCGAAACGATCCAGCGGTGGTTGTATTGGTGAAACTGCGTCACCGCGATCTGTATGCCGGCGCCAATAGAGAAGTGAAGTCTCTCCGCAAGCGGAAACCCGCCCAGGACAAGTCCGGGCGTCACGAAGACTTGCTTCTTTCCGTCCAAGGCGCCACCCGACCAAAACGTAGAATTCTGTTCAAGCATGGGCCAGATCTTTCCTTTGATTTTATAGTCAACCGCAGTGTTGAAGAGGATCGTACGACCTAGAATATTTGCACCGCTAGCAGGAAGATTCGCACCGATCGTGCTCTGAATATCCCACGACCCGATGCCCTTGGCCGCTGCGAACGTGGGAGAAAGGACCGTGTGGCCGAGACCGTTCGGTGGAGTACCCGTGGGGAACGAACCACCAAGGAAAAATCCGAGGAAGTAGTCGCCCCGACCTTCTGGCGCTGAAAACGCCCGGTACTTTACCTGGAACGAAAAATCTCCAAATCCATCCGGTAGATTCGATTGGTGTACCAGATAGGGCGGCTGGAAGACTCCCACTTCGAGACGTGTCGTCGGAATGATTTCCAGACCATGCGCGGCGCCGTAGTTTGAGGTTACGGTGCCACCGGCGGGATCTTGCTGCCAGGACATGTCGAAGCGGTATTGCTGCACCAGCATCACGTGCGTTGTGACGATCGGTGAAACAAAATGTGGCTGGCTTGCCCGTGCTTCGTCTACTTTACGCATCCACGCATGCACCCAGTCGGTTTGATTCGACTCCGCAGATGTGGTTGCTCCGCTTTCGCTTTCGTTTCCGCTCGAGATTGCGACGGAGCCTGCATTAGCATATCCACAGACCTGCGAATTGGGGACATTGGATGCACATTGCGTATCAGCTGTTTGTGCCATGGACCGCGGCGAAAGCGTAAACATTGCTCCACTGGCCAAGAGGAGAATGATAGTCAGTCGAATTGTCCACGCGAGCTTGCCCATTGGGAGATCTTCTCTGTGTCCGAAGTCACTTTGACGCTGCAGGTTAACCCTGCTAGCCAGGGAGAACGTCGAGCGCTTCTGAAGGAATCTTAGCTATGGTGTCTGCATCCAGATTCAAATGCGACGTGACCATCTCAGGAGGCAGATGCCTTAGCCAGTTGTTCAGGGAAATGTTCATATACTCGCAAGCCTTGAACATTGCGAGAAATACCAGGTCCGTCTTGCCTGTGTTTTCGACGTAGTGACCCGCGACGCTCGGCACAAAACCAACGTCATTTGCGTTGAAGTCCATCGTGTGCGCTCCTGCGGTTGTAAAGACTGTCATGCGCCCCTTGCCACTGATGTAGTACTGCCATTCCGAAGCGTTTGGATGCCAATGCAGTTCGCGCAAACCACCCGGCTTAACGGTGACCAAGGCTGCAGCGATATGTTTCGCCGCCCGGAAGTTACGCGAGTCAACCACGCGAACTTCACCGGCCCTCGTTTGCTTGGTGGGGGCCATAGCCTCCATTCTAAAGGTGTACTGGTACGGAGACTCAGCGCGACGACCCCCAACAGCGGCCTTGTCCTGTGCCAGGGATGCGGGCAAGTCTGCGGGGAAGATGTATAGACTCTTGTTTGGTAAGTTTTTAAGAGCGCTTGCTGGCAGCCCAAAATTCTTGGACAAAACCGATGGCGGCGTGCGCCTCACCCAATCGGAAAGAAGGAAGGTGTTGTCTTCCGAAAACGCACCTTCATCGAATACCAGCAGAAATTCACAACCATCCGGTCCCAACCCTTGGATGGAGTGGGGGAATCCTGCTGGAAAGTACCAGAGGTCACCCTTGCCAACATCGCCGATAAACACGGTTCCATCGGGGTTAAGACAGGTCACGCGAGCATTTCCGTACAGCATGAAAGCCCACTCGTCCGCTGTGTGCCAGTGCAGCTCCCGAAAGCTGCCCACCGTAAGCCGCATTCTGACGCCCGCGAGGTCTTTTGAAGAGGGCAGTACTTTTTCTGTTACTTCGTTGGTCCAACCACCGTCTTCAACGCGTTTGTGAGTTAGATCGAAGGAGTACCATACGGGATCGATGTTTCCGGAATCTGTCGGTGGAGGAAGATTTGAATTGGGATTTTCATCCAAGAGGGCCTGGTTTTCCGGGCCCGGATTACTTGCAGAATGATCCTGTTCTGCTTTTTCAATGTCTGTTCTCTCCTGAGCCTTGACAGCCAGGGAGGCCAGTGCCGCGGTAGCTAGACCAGCGGAACCCACTCCCAAAAAAGTACGTCTCGACAGTCCTTCCACGCCAGGTTTGCTTTCTTCCTCGTCATCCATCCGAGTATCTTCTTTAGTCGTCTTCACGGTCCTACCGACCTTTCTTAAAATCATGTGTCAGCCAAATCTTCTGGCAATTGTGATTCCAGATTTTCTTCATGGTCATCCTTATCGAGCGACGCGCATATCTGCATGAAGCGAAACGACTTTGCAAATTTCCGTCACTTGTCTGACCTCTTCGGCGCCGGCAGGCAGCCTAGCCGATGTCAGGATTCGGACAGTGCGGTCCAGGTCGAGGGTGCCATGAGACCAACAGGAAAGGTCGCTTCTCAACGATTTCTTGAAGCCCTTTCCGCACTTTCACGGCCGGGGAATTCAGCGTGTCACCCGGGATCGATCTAGCCGCACACGTGCCCGCTCCAACGAAAGGCTCCAGGTAACCTTCGGCAAGCAATTGCTCGAAAGGCCCGGTGATGGCTCGCCGGAACCAATCACACAACTGTTGGTATATCGGAATTTCCTCGCGATCTTTCTAGCGTAGTCGGTGGAAGGTAGCTGGGTGGAGTCCGTTTCATGCGGGATGAATGCAAAGTGGCATATCGCATCACATCAAAGTGGCTATTGTGACAGACCACTGCTCGGGTTAGTTTTTCCTGCGTGACGACGAATCGCCTACAGTTCGACGTAGTTCAAGGCGGAGTGCTCCAAACAAAGCTATTGACATTCTGACAGCAGCCTCGGGCGCTTGCAAGGATGGGGAAGAAGTCCGCTTAAACAGGATAAACAGACGACTTAGGGAGGCAGTGATGAACATCAACCGCATTCTGGCCTATCTCATGATGTGCAGCTTGGTTGTCGTCTTGCAACCTTTTCAGGGACTCGGACAGCAGAATTCAGACCGAGCGAAAACAGGATCACAGCAAGCTGTCACATTGCGCGATGGGCAACACGATTTTGATTTCGAGCTGGGTACTTGGAAGATTCACCTGAAGAAGCTCGTTCATCCTTTAACGGGCTCCACGACCTGGGTCGAATTTGACGGTAAATCCGTTACCCGAAAGGTTTGGGGTGGTCGCGCTGATCTGGAGGAGTTCGAAACCGACAGCCCTGTTGGCGGCCATATCGAAGGTCTGACCCTACGTCTATACGATCCCCAGACCCACCAGTGGAGCCTGTATTGGGCCACGAGCAAGAGTGGCACCATTGGCCCGCCCACGATCGGCCAGTTCAAGGATGGACGCGGCGAGTTTTACGACACGGAACCATCTGGCCCCGATGGCAGATCGATTCTGGTTCGGTTTATTTGGTCGAAGACCGACGCGAATTCACCCCATTTTGAACAGTCATTCTCGGATGATGGGGGCAAGACGTGGGAAGTCAACTGGATCACGGACCAG
>Ga0209526_10003047_pt1 | contig 11369 bp, 12 predicted proteins | sample JacPinW_OM2H0_M1_FD_188566 | JGI IMG/M metagenome (GOLD analysis project Ga0209526, IMG submission 188566) | Forest soil microbial communities from Algoma, Ontario, Canada - Jack Pine, Ontario site 1_JW_OM2H0_M1 (SPAdes) (version 2) | ecosystem: Environmental > Terrestrial > Soil > Boreal...
GCGGTCGATATAGGCCCCGAGCACGATGGCGCCGACCGGGCGCATCAAGGCGCCGAGCCAGAACACGCCAAACGTGTTCAAGAGCGCCGCGGTTTCGTTCTGGGAAGGAAAGAACGCCTTCGCAATCGCGCTCGCATAAAACCCGAACAGGAAGAAGTCGAACTGCTCGAGGAAATTGCCGCTGGTCGCGCGCAGGATGGCGCTGATGCGTGATTTGATCTGCGGTGTTTCCGAACTGCCTGGCTGCGACATCAACGCGTCCCCCCATTTTCGATACGGCCTTTTGCGGAAATCCGTCCCGCCGGCCGGTTGACTTTGATTGAGCATGATCGTTTCGGAAAACCGGTGCCCACTTTTTCGGATCATGCTCTCGTGTGGCCGGGCAATGTGCCATGCCAGAGCCGCGCGACCAACGGTAAATCTTTGGTTCTGTGGCTAAAAAGCGTGCCGGCTCAGCGTTTGCTCGGGGCGGAGGTAGAGGCGGAAGCGACCAGCCATTGCCGGAAAGCGTGCAGCTTCGGCGAATCCGCGCGCGCCTCCGGCGAAACCAGATAGAACCCGGCATCTGCCGGCAGCGCGATCTTGAAGGGAACCACAAGCCGCCCCTTGGCGATATCGTCCTGTACATAGGACGTCCGCCCCACGGCGACGCCGATCCCGTCGATCGCCGCCTGCACCGTCATGAACATCAGGTCGAAGGTGACGCCGGGCTGCTTCGAGATATCCGTCGGGAGGCTAGCGGCGGTCAGCCACAGCCGCCAATCATCGCTATTGGTGTTGCTGGTGTGCAGCAAAACATGGTCCTTGAGGTCTTGCGGGCATTGTAGCGGCTTGTTGCCGTTGACCAGCGCCGGACTGCACACCGGAAACAGTTCGTCCGCCATCAGCCAGTCGGCGCGCACCCCCGGCCACTGGCCGCGGCCGTAGCGGATACCGGCATCGACATTGTCGCGCTGGAAATCGACCAGGTTGGTGGAGGTGGTGATGCGCACATCGATGCCCGGATGCGCCTCCTGGAAAGCGGAAAGCCGCGGCAGCAGCCATTTTGCGGCGAGCGAGGCCAGCGTCGATACCGTCAGCACATGGCCGTCCTCCTTCCGCAACAGCCGGTCGGTGGCGAGCCTCAAATCGTTGAACGCGGCGCGGACGCCGGGAAGGTAGTCGCGGGCTTCGGGCGTCAATTCCAGCGCGCGGTTCTGCCGGATGAACAGACGGGTGCCGAGTTCCTCCTCCAGCCGCCGGATCTGATGGCTGATCGCGGTTTGGGTGACGTTCAGCTCGGATGCGGCCTGGGTGAAGCTCAAATGACGCGCGGCGGCCTCAAAGGCCCGTAACCCGTTGAGCGATGGCAGCCTGGCGCTCATGTTGCCCTTAGTTCCTCCCGATACATGAATTTACGTCATGCGAAGCCGTACAAAGTGTCGTTTGTAGAAAGTCCGAAAGACACCGATATTAGCTACAACAATTTAGGTCTAGGAGACTAAAATGTCTACTTGCACACACGAAACGATGACAAATAATCATGGTCAGGGACTTTTAGCCCTTCTCAGCGATACCCTCCACACCTGGCGCGACCGGGTGCGGCAGCGCCGCGAGCTGGCGCAATGGACCGACCGCGACCTCCACGATGTCGGGCTCTCCCGGAGCGACATCACCTACGAGGCCGAGAAACCCTTCTGGCGGGCTTGAGTAGCAGCCAGGCCGGCGTCGCCTCATCAGGGGGACGCCGGCCGCCTTCTTTCCGGATGAATGGAAGCGTGTCATGAGCACCTTACGTTTCGACGATTTCCGGCAATATTCCGACGTGCTGCGCGCGCGCAACGGCAACGCGGTGACGGTTCGTTTCCTCGAGCCGCGCGACGCCGAGGAACTGCAACACTACTTCCGCTCGCTCTCGACGCGCTCGCGCTATAACCGCTTCCTCGGCGCCATGAGCGAGCTGCCGAAATCGCAGCTGGACCATTTCATTCATATCGGTGAAGACGAACGCTTCAGCGTGATCGCCACCATGAACATCGACGGCTTCGAGACCATCGTCGGTGAAGCCCGCTACGCGTTCCACCCCGACACCGGCAGTCTCGAATTCGGTCTTTCCATCGACGACCGCTGGCAGGGCCATGGCATCGGTTCGTCGCTGCTCAAGAACCTGGAATGCCGCGCTGCCGCGTTCGGCGCCGAGCGCCTGTTCGGCGACACGTTGCGTTCCAACGAAGCCATGATCGCGCTGGCCAGGAAATCCGGTTACGCGTTCACGCATAATCCGGACGACTGGAAACTGGTTCGGTTCGAAAAGCACATCGAAATCGAGCCGAAAGATATTCCCTGTGCGAGCTGGAAGCTCGCCGCCGCCTCCCGCCAAGCTCCCGTCCTGGTCGCAGGCTGACAAACTGGAGCCCGGTTCTGATCGAACCGGGCTCTTTTTCTTTCTCGGTCACTTTTCCCAAATTGGACCGGGTGACCCCATCGGTCGGCGGCTATTGCCCGTGACCGACCAGCACATCGCGGCAGGCGGTACTCAGCTTTGGCCGGTTCTCCTTGAGGCAAGCCAGGACAGTAAGATCGCCCTGATCCATCAGCTTGCGGCAGAAGCGCTGCACGTCGCGTATGCAAGCCTTCTCGTCCTGATCGGTCCCGCTGTGAGCAAGGGCGCTAACTGAAATCGAGACATACAGCAGGAAAAGCGCCACCAAGAATTTGTACATTGTGTTTCCTCCTTCAGATTTCAGGCAACTTCAGCGATCGTGGGCCACGCCGCGGTTCATTCCATCACCATCGCGTGGTCGTCGCCTTCCGCAGCCGGTGCACTGCGCAGCAAGAGGACCAGCGGGATTGCGGCGAGCGAGAGGATCATCATCAACTTGAAATCGTCGATATAGCTGATGATGGCGGCCTGCATCTGGATCACCTGGTCCAGCGCGGCGCGTCCACTTGCTGTCCACGGACTCCAGACATGCTGGACAATCCCGTCGTTGAAGGCGCGATTGACCGCCGTGACGTGGGCGGAAATCGTCGCGTGATTGACCTGTTGGTTTCTGGTCAGCAGATACGACACGATCGATATGCCGACACTGGAGCCGACGTTGCGGGACAGGTTGAACAGACCGGTGCCGTCGGCCCGCTGCTCGGGCGCAAGGGTTGCGAAAGTGACGGTGTTGAGCGGAACGAACAAGAATCCAAGTCCTGCTCCCTGGATGAATCCGGTCACCGCGATCGTCCACTGCGAGACGTTCGGATTCCACCCCGTCATGTCGTACATGGCCCAGGCCGTCAGCAGCAGGCCGATCAGGATCAGCAGCCTTGTATCGATCCGCCCGATGAGGCGGCCGACCACAAACATGCAGACCATGGTGCCCAGGCCCCGTGGGCCCATGACGATACCCGCGGTCACCACCGGATAACCCATCAGGGTCTGCAAATAGGGCGTCAGCAACGCAAGTGAGGCGAGATAGGTTATTCCGACGATGAAGATGAACAGCATCCCCACCGAAAAATTTCGATCCAGAAACAGTTTTGGATTCACGAACGACTGTCGCGCCGTAAAGGTGTGGACGAGGAAGATGTAAAAGGCGGATACGCAAACGGTTGCCTCGACCAGAATCTCGAACGAGGAGAACCAGTCGAGCTGCGCGCCGCGATCCAGAAACACCTGCATCGCAGCGATGGCGATGCTGAGGCTGCCGAATCCGAGCCAATCCATCCGGGCCGCCGCCGAGGTCCTGGTCTCCGTCATGAAGATCGAGATGCCCGCAAACGCCAGTGCGCCGATCGGCACGTTGATGTAGAAAACCCATCGCCAGCTGAATTGGTCCGTCAGGTATCCGCCGATCACGGGTCCGAGCACCGGTCCCACCATGACCGAGACGCCAAACAGGGCCATTGCCGAGCCGCGCTCTTCGGGGGTGTAGATGTCAAGCAGAATCGATTGCGCGATCGGAACCAGCGCCGCACCGAAAAATCCCTGCAGCAGCCGGAAGGCAACGATCTCGAGCAGCGACTGCGCGATGCCGCAAAGCACCGAGGCTGCCACGAAACCTGCAATCGCCACCATCAGCACGCGCTTGCGGCCGAACCTGTTGGCGAGGAAGCCCGATGGCGGCGTCATGATCGCGGCCGCCACGATATACGACGTCAGCACCCAGTTGATCTGGTCGGCGCTGGCGGAGACGCTGCCCTGCATATAGGGCAGCGCCACATTGGCGATGGTGGTATCGAGCGCCTGCATGATCACGGCCAGAATGATGCAGGCGGTGATAGCGGGACGATTGATCGCCCGCGGGATGGCAGCTCCGTCAGGCATGATCGGCTCCCGATGATCCAAACCATCCGGTCAGGAAACTCGGCAGGCCACGTTCATGTCCGGTATCGACGCTCAGCACGACGCTCATGCCGACGCGCAATTGGGGTTTTCCGGGCACATTGGTGACGCTGACGCGCATCGGGATCCGTTGCACGACCTTGACCCAGTTGCCGCTGGTGTTTTCGGCCGGGAGCAGTGAAAAGCTCGAGGCGGAAGCCGGGCTGATACTGTCGACGGTGCCAGTCCATCGTTGGCCCGGATAAGTGTCAACCTCGACCACAACCTTCTGCCCGGGCTTGACATAGGTCAGCTCGGTTTCCTTCGGGCTCGCCTGAACCCAGACATGATCGGTCGAGACAATGTTGAACGCGGTTGCCGCCGCGGCAAGATACTGGCCGGGCTGCAACGAGGGCACGTTGGTGACGATGCCGGCGAACGGCGCGCGCACGACCGTGTGGGCAAATTGGCGCGCCGCTTCGTCGCGCACAGCAACGGCATCCTTGTATTTGGGATGATTTTCGATCGGGGCGTTGGGGTCGCCGTTGAGGTTGGCGGCAAGCCCGGCGAGCTGTTGCTGCAACGAGGCCAGCTTTTGCTGCGAGTTCTGCAGCGTATTGCGGGCCGCGTCGTAGGTGGCCTTTGGCGTAAAATTGTTGGCGATCAATTGTTCCTGACGCTGGAAGTTGACCGTATTGAAGTCGACATCCTTCTGCGCCTGTTCGACCTGGGCCTGCATGTTGCGGTAACTGGTCTGAAGCGCGATGAGATCGTTGCGTGTATTGCCCACCTGAGCTTCGGCGCGATCCAACGCCAGTTGAAATTGCAGCGGATCGAGCTTGAACAGAATGTCGCCCTTGGCGACCCTTTGATTGTCGTGCACCGAGACCTGCGTGACGATGCCGGAGACGTCGGTCGACAACCCGACCGTATCGGCCTGGACGTAGGCATTATCCGTCGACATCACGGCGCCGCCGGTGACATAGAAATAGCCGCCGGCGATCAGCGCCACCGGCAACAGTGCAAACAGGAGCGTTCGCCGCCATGATTTCTTTGGCGCCGGAGGGCTCGCCGCTGCCTGCCGGCCGCGCGGCCCTTCTGACGGCACGGGTTCGGGCTTTCGATCTTCCGGACGAGGCGCCTCCGCCGTCGCCGGCCGTTCGTTTGCGATCGGCGGACTGCGGTCGAGATGGTGTACATTTGCTTCGACGGCGCGCGCCGTTACATGCCCGGAATTGCCGGGATTGGTCCCCTTCGAATTAGCCATGATTTGCTTTCTTTTGTCCCGCAACCGGCGAAACGCACGCGTCCGTCAGATTTGCTTTCAGTGATTGTAGCGTCTTCAGCAAGTGCTCGATGTCGGCGTCCGGCACGCCGGCCAGCGCCTCCCCGCGGGTAACCGCACCAAGCCTGTGCAGCAGCGTCAGTTTCGGACCCGCGGCGGGCGTGAGATGCAAGAGCCAAGCCCGCCGGTCGGACGGATCCGGACGCCGCTCCACCAGCTCGAAGGTCTGAAGCTTGTCGACGATGCGGCCAAGTGTGATCGGCTCGATTTCCAATAGCTCCGCCAGGCCGCTTTGGTTGATGCCTTCATGGAGCGACAGATAGGCCAAAACCTGCCATTGCGAGCGCGTCAGCCCGGAGCCGCGCGCGTTGCGCTCAAAGCGCCGCTTCATCAGCCGGGCGACTTCGTGCAGCAGAAATCCAACGGTCGGCGCATCAAGGGTTGGGGCATTCTGTTCCATAGCTGCAGTCCGTTAGTAAGCAAGCTTATAATAAGCTTAGATACATATTCTTCAAGAGTGCGAACTCTCTGTCGGACAACACGGCTTGCTATCCGAATTCATCGCACTCTCACGCTGTTCAAGAACAGATCGACGGCAGCCCGTCTTCGCCGCTCCAGAAACTCCGCGTCGATCGCGATGCCGGACAGGGCAAGGCGCGTAGTGTGCCCGAGCAGCAGATTGAGAAAAAGGTCGGCTGCGAGTTCGGGGTCATCCACCACGATCTCGCCGCGAGCGGCGAACTGGCGAAACAGAACGGCAACACCTCGGATCCCACGTAGCCAGCCATCCTCATGGGCGAGCTTTGCCAGTTCTGGAAAATGGACGGCCTGCGCCGCCAGAATTCGCTGCAAGGTGGCGCACTCCGGCATCCGTGCATGCGCAAGCATGTGCCGGCTAAGCTCATGCAAGGTCGTCTCGATATTTTTCGGATTGCTGTCGGTGGCTTGGGCTTCAGCTGCCGCTGAAAGCGGGGCCAGCCAATCTCGAATCCTGCCGCGCAGGACTGCGGCGAACAGGTCGCGCTTGTCGCGGTAACGGGCATAGACCGTCGGCTTGCTGACGCCGGCGGCCTCCGCGACCGCGTCGATGGATGTGCCATCAAAACCCCGTTCCATGAACAGGGTCGTTGCGACGTCGAGCAGGCGCGCGTCACGCCGCAAGGCCTCCTCGCGGGTAGGACGGCCGCCCGCGCCCCGCCGGACAGGGCGCTCGGCAACCTCAAGTCCCTTGCCCGTCATCAAAATCTCCTTGTCAGACAGTCGCAGTCTGATAAAACCATACCGTATAGTTTAAATAATGGCTAGTGAAAAATGCGAACCGCAACCCGGTCAAAGGTCGCGAAAGGGTTTCATTGAGCGTTTGAGCGACAGAAATCGCGGAACTTGCGGGTTTCTGATGCGGCAGCCGGTTTGGGGATCTAGCCCCCACCCAGACCGGGCGTCGACGTCGCGGTGCGCTGGCCGGCCCGTGGGAATCGCCGTCCATTTCCCCGGGTCGGTCGGCTGCGCCACCCCACCAGCCCTAATCCCGAGATGCCCATGAACAGTGCTTACATATCCGCCTTCGCCGCGCTGGCGGGCTCCGGGATTGGCGCGGTAGCTTCATTCGCGACGACCTGGCTTACGCAGGACGCGCAACATCGTGCCCGACGCGTTGCTCAGGCGATGACTCGGCGCGAACGTCTATATGGAAAGTTCATCGAAGAGGCTTCGAAATTATTTACGGACGCCCTTACCCACCAACTCGACGATCCATCAAAATTTGTCCGGCTATACGCGCTTATCGGGAGGTTGCGGCTGTGCGCCCCCACCAATGTCATTGCAAGGGCAGAAGAGGTCATGCAGCACATCGTTGAAACCTATTACCTCCCCAACAGAGATTTCAATGATCCGGAAGACAGGCAGCGGGACGACCTCGATGTGCTGCGGGCGTTCAGCGAAACTTGCCGCGAAGATTTAGGCGCCTAGACCGCCATCATGAGCGTCAGATGGTGAGGACGACCCTTCCGAAGGGGCAGCCCTCAATCGGAAGCTTATTTCCCCGTAAACACCGCCTTGCGCTTTTCGATGAAGGCCTGCACTGCCTCGCGGTGATCGGCCGTTGTCGTCAGGCGGACCAGGCGCTCGGCTTCGTGGTCGCGGGCGGTCGCGAAATCGAACAGCAGGGCCTCGTCGAGATTGTCCTTCATGTAGCGAAGCGCGAGCGTCGGGCCCTCGGCCAGCGATTTGGCGAGCGCAAAGGCGTCGTGCTGAAGCTTGTCGTCGGGCACCACGCGGTTGAACAGGCCGATTTTCTCGCATCTGTCGGCATCGACCTTCTCGGCGGTGAACATCAATTCGCGCGCCCGTGCCGTGCCGATCAGCCGCGTCAGTAGCCAGGCGGTGCCGTAGTCGCCAGAGAGCGCGACGCGCAGATAGCCGGTCGAAATGAATGCCGATTGGGCGGCGATGCGGATGTCGCAGGCCATGGCGATGGCAAGGCCCGCGCCGGCCGCGGGGCCCGGCAAGGCCGCAATCGTCGGCTTGCGCACCGAGACCAGCGCGCCGGTGAGCAGGCGCTGCCGTTCCTGCAAATCCGCGACCTTCTCGTCATAGGACATTTCCGTTTTCTTCTTGTCGCGGTGGGCGCCCATGCCCTTGACGTCGCCGCCCGAGCAGAAGGCGGTGCCGGCCCCGGTGATCAGGAGTGCGCCGACCTCGGGATTCTCGCCGCAGGTCCTGATCATGGTGCGTAGCGCAGGCGTCAGATGATCGGACAGCGAATTTCGCGCCTGCGGCCGGTTCAGCGTGATGACGGCGACACGGTCGCGGATCACGCACAGGAGTTCGTCGGTGCCGGTGTCGATGGTGGTTTCGTTGCTCATTTCGCTCCCCTTGTGGGCTGCTGTTCGTTCGTCGTAGCAGTTTGTAGGGTGGGCAAAGCGAAGCGTGCCCACCATTCGGTACACGGTCATCGGTGTCAAATGGTGGGCACGGCGCAAGCGCCTTTGCCCACCCTACCATTGTTGTATGACGTTCGTCATCCTAAAACTTCTCCACCCAGGGCCGCAGTTCGACCTCCCAGCTCCAGGCGCTGCGCGGCTGCTGCAGCACGTTCCAGTAGCTGAAGGCGATCGCGTCGGGATCGAGCATCGAATCCGGTCTGTCAGGCGGTTCGGTGCGGGCCGCGCTGCGGATGCCGCCATCGATGACAAAATGCGCGACATGAATGCCCTGCGGCGACAATTCGCGCGCCATGCTCTGGGCGAGGCCGCGCAGCGCGAACTTGCCCATCGCGAACGGCGCCGACTGCGAATAGCCCTTGACGCTCGCCGACGCTCCGGTGAACAGGATCGCGCCACCCTTGTTGGGCAGCATCCGTTTTGCGGCCTGTTGCGCCACCAGGAAACCGCCGAAAGCGCTGACCGCGATTGCGTTCGCTACATCCGCCGCGACCAGTTCGACGAAGGTGCCGCGCGCCCGTCCGCTGGCGTTGTAGACGACAACATCAGGTGTTGCGATCTCGCGGTCGACCAGACCGAACAGCCGCTCGACCTCCTCAGGCTCGGTAGCGTTGCAGGCAAAGGCGCGGGCGCCGGTCTCTGCGCAGAGCGCGCCGAGTTTCTCGATTTTCCGCGCGGCGAGCGCGACACGAATGCCTTGTTTGGCGAACAGCCGCGCCAGCGATGCGCTCAAGCCTTCGCCGGCGCCGACGATGAGAGCGGTCTTGTATTTCGGCGTTTCCATCTGCGTATTCCTTTTCCGGGACCTAAGAGCTATCTAGGCGCGCAATCCGGCAAGGCAACCGGCTCTCTCCAAAACAGGATCGAGCGCGGCCTTGTCCTCAACCGCTGCATATTTGGCGCGCAGCATGGCAAGCGACCGCGCATGATATTTTTGCGGCCTCTGTGTCCATACCTCATCGCCCAGCGTGACGCTGAATTCCGGCTTGCCTTCAGCAAGAGTTTTCTCATTCGCCAAGGTCCACGGCATAAATCTTCCACCCACCTGCCGCTTGAGGATCAGCGCCAGCGTCGGCTCAAGCGTCGACCATGCCTCGAACGCGCCTTCGGCGCGTGGCCACAGCATGCGGTGCACCCAGTCGACCACGTGGGGTGCGTTGCCTTCGATCAGCGCGCCCGTGGTCGGGTCGGTCCAGAGCTCGTAAAACTGTCCCCAGAGCCCGAAATCGCCATAAGCCGGCCGCGCGCCGAACAGATAGGGTCGCGTCGAAAGGTGGCGCTCGAGCAGACCGAGCATGTCGTGAAAGCCGGCCTCGATCTGCGGCGCGGTCTCGTCGTTTGAGCCGACGAACCACACCCGGTCGGCCATGCGGGAGCGGATCTGGCCGGCGAGTCCCGCATGCTCCGGCTCGCTCGCCTTGGGCTCGCGCATGCGCGCGATGCGCCCGGCCGAAGCGATCTGGTCGACCTCGCGGGTCCACCGATAGTGGAACATCCATTTGTTGCCCCACTCGTCGCCGAATTCCTCGATCAAGGCAGAAACAAAGCGCGCCACCGGATCGTCGGGGTGGATCGACGGCTCCGGATAAAGCTTCTCGATCTGGTCGATGATCGGCGTGGAATCCTGGATGCCAGTGCCCTCGGGCGTGATCACCAGCGGGACGATCGGCATTTTGGCGTGTTTCTCGTATTCCGCCTGGCTTGCCGCATTGCGCAAAATCCATTGATGCGGAATGGCCTTGTACCGAAAATAGGCGCGGACCTTGACCGAGTAGGGTGACATCTCGGCGCCGATGATGCGATATCCGTCGGCCACAGGGTGATCCTCCAATGTTGTTTGTTGACGGCTTGATCGCCTGCTTTATCTGGAATGATCTACATCATCCAAAGCTCCATGTCGAAGAGATCGGGTTAACAGGGCGGAACGGACAAGAGATCAAACATGCAACAATCATCCGGACATGATTTGACGGCGAGAGCCAGCCAGCCGGGATTGCTGGCGCCGGATACGTCGGGAATGAATTTCTACCGCGCGGATCCGGCGCTGACCGACCTGTTGCGCATCCATCTGCCCGATGCGGTCTTCAACCACATCGAGCCGCATCTCGACCGGCTGGGCGGGCTCGCCGGCGGTTATCTCGACGAATGCGCGCGGCTCGCCGACCGCCATGTGCCGGTGCTGCACCAGCGCGACCGTTTCGGCCGCGACGTGCAATGGATCGAATATCACCCGGCCTATCGCGAACTGGAGAAGGCCGCGTTCGGCGAATTCGGCATTCACGCGATGTCGGTCCGCAAGGGTATCCTCGGCTGGCCGGACAAATATCCAGTGGTAGCCAAGCACGCCCTCACGTTCCTGTTCAATCAGGCCGAGTTTGGCTTGGGCTGCCCGATCAATGTCACTGATGGCTGTGCAAAGCTCCTGGCGAATTTCGGCAGCGAGGCCTTGAAGGCGAAATATCTCGACGGCTTGACCGAGACCGACATGGCGAAGCTGACCCAAGGCGGCCAGTTCATGACCGAGAAGGAAGGCGGCTCCGACGTCGGCACGCTGACGACGCGCGCGTTGCAGGAAGGCGATCACTGGCGGCTCACCGGTGAGAAATGGTTCTGCTCCAATGCGGACGCCAAGGTCGTGATGCTGCTGGCGCGGCCGGAGGGCGCGCCTCCCGGCACGCGCGGTGTCGGCCTGTTCCTGATGCCGCGTTTTCTCGACGACGGTTCGCAAAACCACTACCGGATCGTCCGGCTAAAGGACAAGCTCGGTACCCGCTCGATGGCGTCGGGCGAGATCAAGCTGGAAGGCGCGATTGCGTATGCGGTCGGAAAACTCGATCGCGGTTTTGTG